>OIZI01000057.1_pt1 | contig 60041 bp, 49 predicted proteins | sample 1588441 | NCBI WGS metagenome assembly OIZI01 (sample SAMN03283284) | human gut metagenome | biome: human-associated habitat; material: feces | host: Homo sapiens | place: Peru | collected 2012 | reverse complement strand
GGCCAGGTCCATCCCCTGGTTGCCAAGAACTACGGCATTGACGCCGAGGTCTACTGCGCGGAACTGAACTTCACCAAGATGCTCTCTTTGATGCTGCCCGATCCCACCTATGTGCCGCTGCCCAAGTACCCCGCTGTCAGCCGGGACCTGGCTCTGGTCTGTGATGAGGAGGTCACCGTGGCCCAGGCGGAAAAGATCATTGCCGATGCCGCCGGAAAGCTGCTGCGGGATGTGAAGCTCTTTGATATCTACCGGGGCGTGGGTGTTCCCGCCGGGAAGAAGAGCATGGCTTTCTCCCTGGAACTCCGTGCCGACGATCGGACATTGACGGATGCAGATTCCGAGAATGTCACCCAGAAGGTTCTGGCGGCACTGGCCGAGCAGCTGAACGCTTCTCTTCGCTAAATGCCAATATGACTTTTCCCTGCCGCAGAATGCCGTGGCAGGGAAAAGTTTTCAAAGGAGGATGCGTGCCAATGAGGAAGAATAAAACCCAGGCAGCACTTGTGTACGCGCTGGTGTGGGCGGGCTTTACGGCCGTAACCGCCATGGCGATGATGGCCTTTCCTATGGGTGCGGACCCGGAGGCGGGGCTGCTTCGGCATGTGGCTTATTCTCTGCGCTATGGGAATACAGGCGCAGTGCGGGCGCTGGCAGTCGGCGCGGCGGCATTGGCTTCCGGCTGGGCCTGGGCGCGGATAGGGCTCAAAACCGAAAAAATTCGGATTTCAGCGGCGGTACTGGCGGCGTTTTTTGCGTGGAATACCATGATTTGGATTTCCCCAAGAACGCCCAAGGCGCTCAATGGACTCTTGCTTTTGCCTGATGCCGATTTGACGGAAAATCTGCTGTTTTATATTCAGCTGACGGGAAATTATTATGGGCTTATTCGGCTTCTTTGCCGGTGGCTCAATGGGCGGCAGACGGTCGGAAACGGGTCCTTGCCGGGGGCGAAAGCGGGGGCAGTGTACAGCGCAGTTATTCTGCTGTGCTGGCTCCCGATTCTGATTCTTCGTGCGCCGGGGGCTTTGTATACGGACACGGCAATCCAGATTCTGATGTACCAGGGAAAGTACTATTTCCATGCGTCCATGCCTGTCCTGCTTACGGTTTTATACGGTGTCCTTTTCCAGGCGGGACATTGGCTGGCGGGAGACAACGGCGGGCTCCTTGTGTGTATGCTGTTTCAAACGGTTCTGCTGCTATCTGCCATGGTCATGGCTTGCCGGGAGGTACACAAATTGCGGGGAAACTGTGCCGGACTGCTGCTGGCGCTGTTTTTCGGCTTGATGCCTGTATATCCGGAAATGGCGGGGGGACTGATTAAGGATTCCATACATGGTGCGGTCTACCTGTTTTTCCTGATTTTCTTTGCAAGAGCGGTACGCGGTGAACAAAAGTCCCTGTGGCAGCTGCTCCTTCTGGGGGCGTTGGCAGGGGCAACCCGAAAAGGCGGCATTTATCTTGCCGCCGGAAGTCTGGCACTTCTGGCGATTTTTCAAAAGGACATTCGGAGAAAGCTTTTGCTGGTGGCAGGTGTTCTTGCCGCCGGAAGCCTGGCAATGAATAGCGTTGTATATCCGGCGCTAGGAATCGGAAAGCCCTGGCAGCGGGAAAATTACAGCCTGTTTTACCCGATTACGGCGTACTACTGTCAGGAGCACCAGGAGGAGCTGACACCGGAGGAAATTCAGACTATCAGCGATGTGCTGGACTACGAAACGGTATGCGGCGGCTTTTCTACAATCATGACGGATGATGTGAAAAATACATTTCATGCGGAGAATCAGGCCCAGGTCAGAAAGTTCCTGGAGCTGAACGGAAGTTTTTTCAGAAAACATCCCATAACCTGCCTGGAGGCAATTGTCTATTCCAAGAATCTGTACTATACGCCTTTTTCCTTGGGCGGCCAGACCATGTACGCTTCCGATATTCAGCTGGAGGACATCACAGAGACGGAAAGCACGCATTTTTCCTATTGGCTCCCGGAGCAGCAGCGGCTGGCCGGAGAGGAAATACTGGAACAGGTGCAGGAATTTCTGCCGGTGCGAATTTTGTGCAGCCCGGGACTGTATTGCTGGCTGGGGGGAATCCTCTTCCTTGCAGCTGTGTATGCCCCGGAAAACAGACAGAAATGGATTCTGCTCCCCATTGTGCTGCTGATTCTCGGTTTGCTGCTCAGCCATATCAACGGCGCGGTGCGCTATGCGTTCCCGGTCATGCTGTGTGTCCCGTTTCTACTGGCAGGTTATTCGAATGAAACCAAGCAAAATAATTAGCTTTCGGAAGCCTGCAAAAACAACGGATACCTGTTTTTCTCATTCTAAAATCCCCCCTGCCACCATACACTGCGGCAAGGGGGATTTTCTATGGAACAGGAATTAATGCTGGGCGGAAAGCCGGTTGGGAAGGTTCAGGTACTGCGTCAGGGGCTCTACTATACGTTCCACTGCCGCTGCCGGATTTCCGGGGAGACGGCGGTGCGGCTGCTGGCGCGGTGCGGGGAGCGGCGGGAGGACCTGGGAGTGCTGGTGCCCATGGAGGGCGGCTTTGGGCTGGATACGCGCCGCCCGGTGAAGCACCTGGGGGATGGGGAAATCCAATTCCTATTGGCATCCAAGCACGACCCTCCCCAAACCCACTTTGCCCCCATCTCCCCGGAGGAGCCCTTCGCCTATTTACAGCGGCTGAAGGATGCCTATCTGGAGACCAGAAACGGGCAGAAGGGGGCGGCATGGAGGGAATAGCAAACTGGGCACTTGGGGAATTTTTCCTGAGTGCCCGGTTTTCGGTCAGCCTACAAAGCTATATTCAATGGTGTCGGCGTAGCGGTAGTAGAAGGTGGTGCCGCTGTCCAGGCCGGAGAGAATCTCAACCACGCTTCCGTCGGACATGCCGGTTTCCACCTCTACAGGGGACAGAAGGGTATCGGTCTTCTCGTCGTAGCCGGTGTAGAGCCAGGATTTGCCGGAATCGAAGAAGATGGCTTCCGCCGGGACGGTCTGCACCGGCTGGGAGACCGCGGTGGTGATTTTTACCGAGGCGTTCATGCCGGAAAGCATGTTTTCCCCCCGGGGCAGGGTCACGGTGACGGTATACTTGGTGTTGCCGCCGGCGTTGATGCCGTAGGCGTTGATTTTCGTAATGGTCCCTGTGTAGACCTTCCCGGGCAGGGCATCCATGGTTACCTGGGCGGACATGCCCACCTGCAGGGAGAGAATGTCCAGCTCGTCCACCTGAATCTCCACGGTCATCTCCTCCTCGGGGACGATGGTGGCCACATCCTGGGTGGTGGTATCGTAGCTGTCGTAGACCGCCTGGCTTTGGGCGGCGCTGCCGGACATGCCGCCCATATCGCTCATGCCGCTCATACCGGACATGCCCGCCATTCCGGCAAGACCGCTCAGATCACCCAGGCTGCCCATGCCGCCGGGAAGCTCGTCGGTGGAGGGCTGGGCGGCGTTGTGCTGGAAGACCAGCAGACCGTTGCCGATGAGAATGGAGTCCCCGGCGGTAATCTGGCCCGCGTCCGCATCCTCCCAACCGGCACCGGTGCTGCACTTGACGGCCAGACCGTCGGCACTCAGGGGAATGCCGGAGTTGGGATTTCCGGAGAAGGTCAGGGCGGGCAGGGCGCTGCCCTCGGCAACAAGCATGGTACCCTGGGGAATGTAGAAGATTCCGCCGTCGGTGGAGAGCACGTACCCCAGGGTGTATTCCTGGCCCTCAGTCGGGGGCGTTTCCGGGGTGGAGGGTGCGTCTGTTCCGCCTTCGGAACCGCTTCCGCCCTCGCCGCCTGCGTTCCCGCCGGTGCCGCCTTCCTCGCCCGGGGCCGTGGGCGTGCTGCTCTCCTCCATCCGGGTTCCAGAGAGTACCTTGTAGCCGGGGCTGGCGTGGCTGCGCTGGGGGGCTTCGAACACGGCAAGGTCAACGGTGCCGTCCAAATTGGAGACCAGGCCGTCGGTATCGGCGTAGAGAATACCGTCCTTGGAGAGCTTTACAAGGCTTTCCATCTGCGCTTCCAGCTCGGACCGCCGGGACAGAAGCTTTGCGTACTGGGCGGTGTGGCCGGTGTCCTTCAGGGTCAGAAGGGTGGCACCGGCATAAATTTTCTGATTTTCCTTGACGGAAACGGTGGAGACGGTGCCGTAGGCACCGGTGACGCGGAGCATGCTGTGGATATACAGCTGGCCCTGCCCCAGAAAGCCGCCGTTTGCGTCGGTGACGGTGACGATGTCGTCCGTGGGGGCCGTTTCGTCGGAGAGGGTGACGGTGGAGCCCGTTTCCGTCAGGCTGTCCACAGTGCCCTCCAGCGCCGTCCCGTCGGACAGGGTGACGGTGACGGCCTGGCCCACGGGACGGGAAGCATCCAGGTCTACGGCCATGAGCCCGTCCAGGGACAGCAGCATCAGCGCGCCGTTTTCATACATGGTGTCGGAAACCGGGGTGTCCACCTGGGCGTAGATTTTTTTGATACGCCCGGAGCTTCCGGCATGGACACTGGAGGAATTGGTCTTGCCCGCGTTGGAGGCAATGTCGCTGTCCAGCTTGTCCAGAACCTCCTGCAGCTCGGAGATGGCGGAGAGCACCGCCGCCTTGTCCACCTGGGCAATGGGGTCCCCGGCCTTTACATGGTCCCCGTTGGAGACATAGCGGGCCTTGACCTCCAGCGCCTGGGGGATGGACAGGGCCTCGCCCTCCTGGGGGGTCAGGGTGCCGCCGCCGGAGAGCACGGTGGAGATGGTGTTTTGCTGCATGGTATCGGAATAGATTTTCGCGTTTACCGAGGTGGAGCTGGAAATGCCGGAGGGCAGGGAACTGACCAGCAGGGCAATGGCCAGAATAACGCACAGAAGCGTAATCCATTTGGCCCCGCCGCCGCCCCGGTCCGGGGTGTCTTCCTCCTCCGTGTCCAGAGGGGGCATGGTATTTTTGGGGTCCTCTGTGGGAACTTTTTTCTTAAAAATCATGGTTTACCTCCTTAGCCGCCGTAGTGCAGGGCTTCGATGGGGGGCAGCTTTGCGGCCTTGTTGGCGGGGTACAGGCCGAAAATCACGCCGATGGCAAAGCAGAACGCCACAGCGATGGCCACAACGCCCCATTCCAGGGCAAAGGAGATGCCCATGCTGGCCACCATCACGGAAATCAGCCGCAGCACTACCCAGGAAAGGAACACACCGATGGCGCAGCCAATCATACACAGGACCACGCTTTCCAGCAGGAACTGCTGCAAAATCACACCCCGGCCGGCACCGATGGCCTTCCGGATGCCGATTTCCCGGGTTCGCTCGGTGACGGTGACCAGCATGATATTCATAATGCCAATGCCGCCCACAATCAGGGAGATGGCGGCGATGCCGCCGAGTAACACTGTCAAGATGCCGGTAACGGAGCTCATGGCATCCTCCAGCATGTTCTGGGACAGCAGGGAGAAGGCATCCTCGTCGTTGTCAAAGCGCTCCAAAAGCAGCTGCTTCATGGCGCTTTCCGTGGAGGTCATGTTGCCGTCCGCCGGGGCGCTGACGGAGAAGCTGGTAATGGTGGTGGAGACGGTGGAGGAAAGGCGCATCAGGGTGGTGTAGGGAATATAGGCCATCATGGAATTCTTGGTCAGGATGCCGGTGAGGGATTCGTCGTCGTCCTTGAGAATGCCCACAATGGTAAATTTCATCCCGTCCAGGGATAGCTCCTGCCCTAAGCAGTCGGTGTAGCCCACCATATCCTCGGCGGTTTCCTCCGGAATGACGCAGACGCTGGTGTGGTTTTCCACATCCGCCTGGGTCAGGAACCGGCCTAACAGCACGCTCTGGCCGTTGATGGAGGCATAGGCCGGGGTTGCGCCGTAAACCGTGACGGTTTTGGTGGTAGAGGAATATTTTCCGGTAGCGGTGGTGGTGGCCGAGGGGGCTGCCAGACCAATCTGGGGGTCTGCCATCCATTCGTCCAGGGTGGTCAAGGTGACCGGAGCGCCCTTGTCATCGGAAATGGTGACGCTTAAAAGGTTGCTGCCCAGGCTGGAAATGGTGTCCGTCACCGTGCCGGTGGCACCGGAGACCAGGCTCACCAGAATCACCAGGGCCATAACGCCGATGATGATGCCCAGCATGGTCAAAAACGCCCGAAACTTGTTGCCGGAAATGGACTTCATCGCCATTTTGAATGCCTGAATCATGTGCCCACCTCCGTTAGCTGTCCGTCCTTGATTCTGACGATGCGGCTGGCCTGCTTGGCCACGTCGTCATCGTGGGTGATTAATACAATGGTGTTGCCCGCGTCGTGGAGCTCGTGGAAAATATCCATGATTTCCACGGTGGTCTTGGAGTCCAGGTTGCCTGTGGGCTCGTCGGCTAAGATGAGGCTGGGCTTTGTGACGATGGCCCGGGCGATGGCCACCCGCTGCTGCTGGCCGCCGGAGAGCTCTGTGGGCAGGTGTTTGGCCCGCTTTTGCAAGTCCACCCGGGCCAGGGCCTTTTCCACCCGTTCCTTCCGCTCTGCCCGGGGTACCTTCTGGTAGATGAGGGGCAGCTCCACGTTTTCCTCCGCGGTGAGCTTGGAAATCAGGTTGAAGCTCTGGAAGACAAAGCCGATTTTCCGGTTCCGAATCCGGGCCAGCTGGTTTTCCGTATAGTCCTCAATGGGGGTGCCGTCCAAAAGATAGGTGCCGGAGTCGGCGGTATCCAGGCATCCGATGATGTTCATCAGGGTGGATTTGCCGGAGCCCGAGGGGCCGATGATGCTGACAAATTCACCGGGGTCGATGTGCAGATTGGCTTTGTTCAGGGCGTAGACCTTTTCAGAGCCAATCTGATAGACCCGGGAGATATTCTTCAGGTCAATCATAGGAGCCTCCTTAACCGCCCATGCCGGGCATGGCGCTCATTCCGCCCATGTCGGAGGGCCTGCCGCCCTTGTCCCCACGGCCGCCGCCGTCAGACATACCGCTCATGCCGGGAAAGTCCCCGGAGGTGGTAAAGGTCATGCCGCCGAAGGTAAAGGTCTGCTCCTTGGGGGTATAGTACACGGTGTCGCCCTCGTGAAGTCCCGCGGTGACCTCCGTATAGGTGCCGTTGGTGAGGCCCAGGGTGATTTCGGTCATGCCGCCCAGAGTGTCGGTTTCCGTATCGTAGGCGGTGTAGACATAGGCGGTGGTGCTGGTTTTGCGGATGGCATCGTTGGGCACCAGCAGGGCATTTTCCACGCCCTGGATGGTGACCTCCGCCTTGGCGGTCATGCCGGAGAGCATACCGGGCTGCTTGGACAGAAGAATCTTGACGGGGTAGGCTCCGCTGTCGCCGGTGGTGTCGATTTCGGAGACGGTGCCGGTGTAGGTGTCCTCGCCGATGGATTCCACGGTCAGGCTGACCTCCTGGCCCACGGCCAGGGACAGAATGTCGGTTTCGTCAACGGACACGGTGACGGACATATTGGTGCCCGGGTCCAGGGTGGCCAGGGTGGTGTCGGTCAGGGGGTCGGTGCCTACGGTGACCTCGTCCAGGTCAACCAGGGTTTCAACGATGCCGTCCTGCTCAGCGACCAGTCCGCCGTCCTTATAGAGCTTTACAAGCTTCTGGTAGAGCTCCTCGTAGTCGGCCCGGCTTTCCAGCAGCTGGTTATATTTGGCGGAATCGGAGGTATCTTTCAGAGTAAACAGGGAGGTACTGGCGTAGACCTTGGCGTTTTCCTTGGCGGAGACGTAGCTTACCGTACCGGCGTAGCCCGTGACCTTCAGGGGAGAATGGATGTAAAGCGTCCCTTCCAGAGAGCCGACCTTGGCGGTATCGTCCACCAGGGGGCCGTCGTCGGTGATGAGAACGGTGGCGGTGGTGGAGGTCACGGCATCCACGGTGCCCTCCCATTCCTGCCCGTCAGAGGTAGTGACGGTAACGGCTTCCCCCTGCTTGAGGGAACCGGCTTCCACATCCAGGGCAAGAAAGCCGTCCATAGACAGCTCCGCAAGGCAGCCGTGCTGGTACATGACATCGGCCACGTTGTCGTCTGCCTGAGCGTAGATGGCCTTGACCCGTCCGGCTACACCGGCCTTGACAGTGGAGCTGACGGTATCCCGGCTGGCGGACTGCAGGTCGTCGTCCAAATCGTCCATGCTGTCCTGGACGCTGGACAGGGTGGTGAGTACGGTGCTGCTGTTGACGCTTGCCAGCAGGGTGCCCTTGGTGACGGTATCACCCTGCTCCACATGGAGTTTTTCCACCTTAACGGTGGAGGGCACCGTCAGATCTACCACGTCTTCACACACCAGGGTGCCGGAGCCGGAGACGGTGGCCTTGATGGAGCCGGTGGTGACGGTGGCGGACTTGATGTTGCTGCCGCTTTGGGCGGTGACGGAGCGCTGGACCTTGCGGCGGACATAAAGCGTTCCCGCAAGCAGCGCGACCAGTACCACGGCGACAACGGCAATCACCCGCTGCACGATGCGCTTCCGCTTTTGGGCTTTGGTTGGTTTGGCCATAGAGATACCTCCAAGATTCAAAATAAATTGCATTTATTATAGTAGACAAACCTGAAACCAATCTGAATGAAATAAGAATAAACTGTGAATGAATTTCTGGTTTTCCCCGGCTTTACGAAATGGGAAAGTTATGGTATGATGGAAAAGAAAAACCGAAGACGGATATAGAGGAAAAAACATATGAAAGATACAATCAAACGTGCCCTTTCGGCCCTTTTGGCGGGAGCGCTGCTATTGGGGCTTTCCGCCTGCGGAAACGGGCGGAAGACCAAGGAGGCTGCGGGGGTCTATATGGGCGTGGATGTGGCCAAATACCAGGGGACCATAGACTGGGTGGGCCTTGCCGGGGCCGGGGCGAAATTCGCCATGGTCAGGCTCGGCTATCGAACCGCCAAGGATGGGGCCATTGTGGAGGATTCCAACGCCCGCTACAATCTCCAGGAGGGCAGCAAGGCGGGCATCCCCATGGGCGGCTACTTCTTCTCCACCGCGATTGACGCGGAGGAGGCCAGGGAGGAGGCCCAGTGGGTGGCGGATTTGGTCGCCAAATATCCCATTACCTATCCCATTGTCTATGACTGTGAGGGCTTCCAGGAGGCGGACAGCCGCCAGAAGGATATGACCAAGGCCGAGCGCACGGATGTGGCCCTGGCATTCTTAAAAGCCATTGAAAAGCTGGGCTACACCGGCATGTTCTACGCCTCCAAAAGCGAGCTGGAGGATGCCTGGGAGACGGAGCGCATCGAAAAGCACTACAAAATCTGGGTGGCCCAGTACCCGGCCCAGCCCTATCCCCAGACCCACGCCTCCAGCTACGAGGGGAAGCACGATATGTGGCAGTTTACCAAGAACGCCATTGTCAGCGGTCTGAGCCAGCCCATTGATATGAACCTTGCCTATTTTGGTTACGACGGCATCGAGCCCGCCAAGGATTCGGAGCCGCCGGAGGAGGTGGGGCCGGACCCGGAGGCGCTGATGAGCTTTACCGAGGTGGAGGAGACCGTCACCGCCAAGGAAAAGACCAACCTGCGCAGCATCCCGGACCAGGGAGAGGGCAGCGTGGTGCTCTTTACCCTGCTCAACGGTGACACGGCTCTGCGGACTGCCACCAGCCCCAGCGGCTGGTCCAGGCTGGAATACCAGGGAAAGACCTGCTACGCCGTGACCAACTACCTGACAACGGACCTAGACTATGACCCTGCCACGGCCCAGGGGGACTCCGACGGGCTGCAAACCCAGTTTGAAACCGCCAACGATACGGTGACGGCTAAGGTGGAGGTAAATCTGCGCTCCATTCCGTCGGTGGATAACCCGGAATCCCAGGTGGTGGCGGTGCTGAAAAACGGACAGATTGCCCGTCGTACCGGCATCAGCACCAACGGTTGGTCCCGGATTGAGTACAACAACATCCTGTGCTACGCCGTTTCCAGCTATTTAAGCATCGCGGACGAAAACGGCAAGGCGGTAGACCAGGACTCCGGGGAGATCAAGACCCAGTTTGAGGAGGTAAACGACTTCGTAGCCCCCAAGGAAAAGGTCAATCTCCGCTCTCTTCCCTCAGTGGAGGACCCGGACTGCAAGGTGGTTGCCACCATCACAAGTGAGGACACGGTCAAGCGCACCGGCATCAACCGGGACGTGGGCTGGTCACGGGTGGAGTATGAGGGCCAGACCTTGTACTGCATTACCAGATATTTAAACGAAGTGAAGTGAAAAATTCCGCATTGCCCGAAAAATACGGCAATGCGGAAATAATATCTCCGCCATGGGAACTCCATGCTCCGGGACGGAAAGGAAAAAATGAAAACGAAAATTCAACTATCTGACCACTTTACCTACGGAAGGCTTCTGCGGTTTACCCTGCCCTCCATTGTGATGATGGTCTTTACCTCCATCTACACTGTGGTGGACGGGTTCTTTATCTCCAATTTCGCGGGGAAGACCGCCTTCGCCGCCCTGAACCTCATCTGGCCGTTTTTGCAGATTTTAGGCGGCGTGGGCTTTATGATCGGCACCGGCGGTACGGCGCTGGTCTCCCGGTGCTTAGGGGCCGGGGAACGGGACAAGGCGCTGCGGTATTTCTCCATGATGGTGGAGCTGACCCTGATTCTTGGCGTGGGCCTGACCACCGCTGGTCTTGTCTTTATGGAGCCCATTGCCAGAGCCCTGGGTGCCACCGAGGAGATGATGGCCGACTGCGTGCTCTATGGACGGATTGTCATCGCCTTTAACACCGCGTTTATGTTCCAGAACGTGTTCCAAAGCTTCCTGATTGCCGCGGAAAAGCCCCGGCTGGGGCTTGCAGCCACGGTGAGCGCGGGGCTTACCAATATGGTGCTGGATGCCCTTTTTGTGGGCGCGCTGCGCTGGGGCGTGGCGGGCGCGGCCCTGGCCACGGGCCTGAGCCAGACCGTGGGCGCGGTGATTCCCCTGGTGTTCTTCCTGAATAAGAATAACGGCAGCGCCCTGCATTTTGGCCTTGTCAGGCTGGAAGCGCAGCCATTGCTGCAGGCCTGCGGCAACGGCGCTTCGGAGCTGATGACCAATATCTCCGGCTCCATCTCCGCCATGGTCTATAATTTCCAGCTGCTCAAATTCCTGGGCGAGGACGGGGTTTCCGCCTACGGGGTGATTATGTATGTGGGCTTCTTCTTTATCGCCATGTTCGTTGGCTATGCCATCGGCTCCGCCCCCATTATCAGCTATCATTTTGGAGCGCAGAACAAGGGCGAGATGCAGAATATGTTCCGCAAAAGTATTGCGCTCATGGTGATTACCGGCGTTGCTATGAGCGTGGGGGCATTTTTCCTGTCCGGGCCTTTTTCCAGGCTCTTTGTGGGGTATGACGCGGGGCTCTATGAACTGACGGTCCATGCCTTCCGGCTCTACAGTCCGGCATTCCTCTGTGTGGGACTGAATATCTTTACCTCCTCTATGTTCACGGCCCTGAACGACGGCACGGTCTCCGCCGCCATTTCCTTCCTGCGGACGCTGATTTTGCAGATTGCCGCCATCCTTATGATACCGGCCATTCTGGGCATCGACGGTCTGTGGCTGGCAACCTTCGCCTCCGAGGCCTGCGCATTGCTTGTCTGCCTGAGCTTCATCCTGGCGAACCGTAAGAAATACGGGTATGCGTAAAACAAAAAAACACCGTAGGGGCGGCTACCAGCCGCCCGCTAGGTTCCGAGACTGAGCGACTTTATGAAGCGCACAATTTCGTTAGTTAGCGGGCGGCAGGGTTGCCGCCCCTACGGTTTTTGATATCAAATGGCCTGTTTACTCTGCGATATGCTCGCAGTAGATGCAGCGGTGGATACCGGCTGCCTTGTCGGTCAGGCGGAAAATCTGGGGGAGTTCCTGCTCGGTGGCGGAGATGCAGCGGGGGTTGCGGCACACCAGGTCGTAGCGAAGCTCGCCTTCGATGGGCTCCCGGGCGGGATTCTCCTCTGCTTCCTTCAGGAGCATGAGGATCAGGGCCATGCGCATGTATTTTCCGTTGAGGGCCTGGCGGAAGTAGGCGGCCCGAGGGTCATCATCCACGCCGACGCTGATTTCGTTGACCCGGGGCAGGGGGTGCAGGACGCACATGTGCTCCTTGGCAAGCTTCATTTTCTCGGTGTCCAGAATGTAGCTGTCCTTCAGCCGGGCGTAGGCGTCCGGGTCCGAGAACCGCTCCCGCTGGATGCGGGTCATATACAGTACGTCCAAATTGGGCATGGCATCCTCCAGGGAGGTGACTTCCTGGTAGGGGATGCCGTTCTTTTCCAGAACGCCGAACTTTACATAGCCGGGAAGCTTCAGCTCCTCCGGGGAGATGAGGACCACCCGGATGCCGGTGTAGCGGCTCAGGGCCTCAATCAGGGAGTGAACGGTGCGGCCGTATTTCAGGTCTCCGCAGAAGCCGATGGTCAGGTTGTTCAGCCGACCCAGCTCCCGGGAGATGGTCAGAAGGTCCGCCAGTGTCTGGGTGGGATGGTTGTGCATCCCGTCGCCGGCGTTGATCACGGGCACGGAGGCGTTCCGGGAGGCGACGAAGGGAGCGCCGTCCTTGGGGTGGCGGATGGCCATAATGTCGGCGTAGCAGCTGATAATCTTGGCGGTGTCCGCCATGCTCTCGCCCTTGGCGGCGGAGGAGGAATTGGCGGAGGCGAAGCCCAGGACGCTGCCGCCCAGCTCCAGCATGGCGGCCTCAAAGCTCAGCCGGGTCCGGGTGGAGGGCTCATAGAACAATGTGGCAAGCTTTTTGTACTTGCAGCTGTCGCGGTATTTTTCGGGATTCGCGATAATGTCCTTGGCGGTGGAAATGAGCCCGTCCAGCTCCTCCACGGAAAGGTCCAGGATGCTATTGAGACTTCTCATGCTTTGCCTCCATTGACGGCCAGATAGGCCTTGATGCGCTGTACGTTCTCTTCGTTCTTGGGGTCCTCTTCCAGGTACTCGATGATGTCATACACATCCACCACGGAGTACACGGGGAAGCCGAATTCCTCCTCCACTTCCTCCATGGCCAGCTTCTCACCCTGGCCCCGCTCCTTGCGGTCCACCATGATGAAGGTGGCGGCAACCTTGACACCCTCGAGCTTCCCCAGAAGGGCCATGCTCTCCCGGATGGCAGTACCGGCGGTAATCACATCCTCGGTGATGACCACTTCCTCCCCGGCCTTGGGCACGTAGCCAACGAAGCTGCCGCCCTCGCCGTGGTCCTTGGCTTCCTTCCGGTTGAAGAAGAAGGGAACGTTCAGCCCCTCCTCGCTGAGGGCTACGGCGGCGGACACGGCAATGGAGATGCCCTTGTAGGCAGGGCCATAGAGAACCGTCTGCTTTTTGCCCAGCTTTTCCAGGTACGCCCGGGCGTAGAACTTGCCCAGGGTGGCGATTTCGTCGCCGGTTTTAATCTCACCGGCGTTGATAAAATAGGGAATCTTCCGGCCGGACTTGGCGGTGAAATCACCGAATTTCAGCACACCGGCCTGTTCCAGAAACTGAATAAACGCTCTTTTATAGCTTTCCATAAAGGTTCCTCCAATCAATCGCAGAATTCGGCCACGCACCGCTCATAGGCGGCCACCGGGTCTGCCGCGGCGGTGATGGGGCGGCCCACTACAATGTAGTCCGAGCCAATGGCCTTGGCGGCGGCGGGGGTCATGACCCGCTTCTGGTCACCGATGTCCCCGTCGGCAAAGCGAACACCGGGGGTGACGGTGAGGAAATTCTTTCCACAGCGGCTGTGGACTTTTTCCGCCTCCAGGGGGGAGCAGACCACGCCGTCCAGGCCCGCGTTCTTGGCGGTCTCGGCGTAGTGCATGACCACCTCGTCCATGGGGGCGTGGATCATCAGGTCCCGCTCCATGGCCTCCTGGTCGGTGGAGGTCAGCTGGGTGACGGCAATCAGCAGGGGCCGGGTGCCGTCGGGCCGGGTGAGGCCCTCCAGGGCGGCCTTCATCATGGCGGTGGTACCGGCGGCGTGGAGGTTGGTAATGTCCACATCCAGGTTCCGCAGGACGGCCATGGATTTCTTTACGGTGTTGGGAATGTCATGGAGCTTTAAGTCCAGGAAAATCTTGTGGCCCCGGGCCTTAATCTGCCGGACAATTTCCGGGCCCTCGGCATAGTACAGCTCCATGCCGATTTTTACAAAGGGCTTTCTGCCGGTGAACTTGTCCAGGAACGCGAAGGTCTCCGCCGCACTGGAAAAATCACAGGCGACAATTACGTCTTTTCCCATCTTAGATACCTCCTATAATATCTTGCAGGTTTTCGATCTTGTAGGTTTCCATAACCCGGGGCAGGTCCTCGATGATCTCCTTGCAGGCCCAAGGGTTTACCAGGTTGGCGGCTCCCACCTCAACGGCGGTGGCACCGGCCATCATCATTTCCAGCACGTCCTCGGCGCTCTGCACGCCGCCCATACCTACAACGGGAATTTTTACCGCGTGGGCCACCTGGTAGACCATCCGCAGGGCCACCGGGAAGATGCCGGGGCCGGAGTAGCCGCCCATGGTGTTGGCGATGACGGGCTTTCTGCGACGCAAATCAATGCGCATCCCCAGCATGGTGTTGATCAGGCTGATGCCGTCGGCCCCGGCGTCTTCGCAGGCTTTGGCAATGGACACAATGTCCGTGACGTTGGGGGAGAGCTTGACAATCACGGGCTTTTTAGTGACGGCCTTGACGGCCCTCGTCACCTCCGCCGCGGCCTTGGGGTCCGTGCCGAAGCTCATGCCGCCGCCGTGGACATTGGGGCAGCTGACGTTGACCTCCAGCCAGCCCACCTGGGACTCCTTGTCCAGCTTCTCACAGGTGTAGGCGTAGTCCGCCACGGAAAAGCCGGAGACATTGGCCATCACCGGCTTGTGGAAAACCTTTTGAAGCTTCGGAAGCTCTTTTTCGATCACTGCCTCTACTCCGGGATTCTGCAAGCCTACGGCGTTGATCATGCCCGCGGGGCATTCGGCAATCCGGGGGGTGGGATTTCCAAACCGGGCATCCTTTGTGGTGCCCTTAAAGGAGAAGGTGCCGAGAATATTGATATCGTACAGATCTGCGAATTCATAGCCGAAGCCAAAGGTGCCGGAGGCGGGGATGACCGGATTGTCGAGCCGGATTCCACAGAGATTCACGTTTAATCCCATAGAATTTCCTCCTTTTTCATCACGGGGCCCTCCTTGCAGATGCGCTTGCTGCCCGTCAGGGTTTTGCAGGAGCAGCCCATGCAGGCACCGAAGCCGCAGCCCATGCGCTCTTCAAAGCTTAGCTGGCCGGAGGTTACGCTGGCTTTATACAGAGCCTTCAGCATGGGCTCCGGGCCGCAGGCGCAGAAGTGGCTGTAGGAAAGGTCCTTCATGGCGTCGGTGACGAAGCCTTTTACGCCATAGGAGCCGTCGGCGGTGGTGACGGTGACAGCGCAGCCCAGCTGTTTAAATTCCTGCTCGTAAAAAATTTCTTCCTTGGTGTTAAAGCCCAGAATCACCTGGACGGGTGTTCCCAGGGCGCGAAGACGCTTGGCAAGGCCATACATGGGGGGAACGCCAACGCCGCCGCCCACCAGAAGAGGGGTGCCCCCTGTCAGGGTCAGGTCGTAGCCGTTTCCCAGGCCCGTGAGCAGGTCCAGGTGTTCGCCCGGTGCCATGGCGGCCATCTGTGCGGTGCCGTGGCCCACCACCTTATAGACCAGAGTCAGCTTCCCGTTCTCCCAGTCGCAGACGGAAATGGGGCGGCGCAGGAATTTCCCAGCAAGGCGGATGTTTACAAACTGCCCCGGGGCGGTGATGGCCGAGGTGTCCCCCGCCAGCGTCATGCGGTAGACGCTGGCGGTGAGGGGCTCGTTTTGGATGATTTCAAAAATACCTTGTTTCATATTAAGCATCAATGGTGGAGATGGTCAGGGTGGTCTCCTCCAGCACGTCCAGCAGCACCTTGACGGTGTCCAGGGCGGTGAAGAGGGTTACGTTATACTCGGTGCAGATCTGGCGAATCTGGATGCCGTCGGAGGCATCGGAGCCGGGGTCCCGGGTGTTCAGCACGTAGGCAATGTGGCCCTGACGCAGGGCGTTGGGGATTTCCTCGCTGCCGTCGCTGATTTTCTGCAGGGCGTGGGTGCGGATGCCGTTCTCCTTCAGGAATTTGGCGGTGCCGGTGGTGGCCTCGATGTTGAAGCCCAGCTGATAGAACCGGCGGATGAGGGGCAGGGCCTCCTGCTTGTCCTTGTCGGCAATGGTGGCCAGGATGGTGCCATAGTTCTGCAGCCGCATGCCGGAGGCCTGCAGGGCCTTGTAAAGGGCTCTGGTCAGGGTTTTGTCGTAGCCGATGGCCTCGCCGGTGGACTTCATCTCCGGGGACAGGTAGGCATCCAGGCCCCGAATCTTATTGAAGGAGAACACGGGGGCTTTGACGTACCAGCGGCTCTTTTCCGTGGGATAGATATCGAAGATGCCCAGCTCTTTGAGGCTCTTGCCCAGGATGACCTCCGTGGCGATGTCTGCCAGGGAGTAGCCGGTAGCCTTGCTCAGGAAGGGCACGGTCCGGGAGGAGCGGGGGTTGACCTCGATGATATACACATGGTCTTCCTTGTCCACAATGAACTGGATGTTGAACAGGCCCTTGATGCCGATGCCCAGACCCAGCTTCTTGGCGTACTGCAGGATGATGCCCTTGACCTTATCGGAGATGGAGAAGGGGGGATAGACGGAGATGGAGTCGCCGGAGTGGACACCGGTGCGCTCCACCAGCTCCATGATGCCGGGGACGAACACATCCCGTCCGTCGCAGATGGCATCCACCTCGACCTCCCGGCCCTCGATATACTTATCCACCAGCACGGGCTTGTCCTCGTCGATTTCCACGGCGGTGCGCAGGTACTGGCGCAACTGCTCTCCGTTTGCCACAATCTGCATGGCCCGGCCGCCCAGGACGAAGCTGGGGCGGACCAGCACGGGATAGCCGATTTCCGCCGCGGCGGCGATGCCGTCCTCAATCTTGGTCACGGCCTTGCCCTTGGCCCGGGGGATGTTCAGCTCGTTTAAGAGGTTTTCAAACTGGTTGCGGTCCTCGGCCCGGTCGATGGCGGCGCAGTCCGTGCCGATGATTTTTACGCCTCGCTCCATCAGGGGGTCGGCCAGGTTGATGGCGGTCTGGCCGCCCAGGGAGGCGATGACACCCTGGGGAGCCTCAAAGTGCAGAATGTTCATCACATCCTCGGGGGTCAGGGGCTCAAAGTACAGCTTGTCGGCGGTGGTGTAGTCCGTGGAGACGGTTTCGGGGTTGTTGTTGATGATGATGGCCTCGTAGCCCTCGCCCCGGATGGTGTTTACCGCGTGGACGGTGGAGTAGTCGAATTCCACGCCCTGGCCGATGCGGATGGGGCCAGCGCCCAGGACCACAATCTTCTTCTTTTCCGTCAGGCGGGAATCATTCTCCCCTGTGTAGGAGGAGTAGAAGTAGGGGATATACGCGCCCGTATGGCAGGTATCCACCATGCGGTAGACGGGGAAGAGGTTCTCGCGGCAGCGCAGATTGTAAACCTCGATTTCCTTTATGCCCCAGAGCATGCTGATGAACTTGTCCCCAAAGCCCATGGCCTTGGCCTTTTTCAGGGTTTCCACGTCCCCAACGTGGGCTTTCAGCTCCTTCTCCATGGCCACAATTTTGCCGATGGATTCAATGAAGTAGGGGGTAATCTGGGTGACCTCGTGGATTTTTGCCACGGGCACCTCCCGGCGCAGCAGCTCCGCAACGGCAAAGACGGTGTCGTCCCGGAACTGGTTCAGGTAGGCAAGGATTTCGTCGGTCTCCATGTGGTCGAACTTGGGCATATAGAAGTGGCACACGCCGATTTCCAGGGAGCGGACGGATTTGAGAAGGCACTCCTCCAGGTTGGAGCCAATGCCCATGACCTCGCCGGTGGCCTTCATCTGGGTGCCCAGAGTGTTGGCGGCGGAGGCAAACTTGTCAAAGGGGAAGCGGGGCAGCTTGGCGACTACGTAGTCTAAGGAAGGCTCAAAGGCTGCGTTGGTATTGGCAATCTTGATATCCTCCAGGGCCATGCCCACCGCAATCTTGGCGGTGACCCGGGCGATGGGGTAGCCGGAGGCCTTGGAGGCCAGGGCGGAGGAGCGGGAGACTCGGGGGTTGACCTCGATGAGGTAGTACTCGGAGGAATGGGGGTTCAGGGCAAACTGGACGTTACAGCCGCCCTCGATTTTCAGCTCCCGGATAATCTTAATGGCGGAGTCGTTGAGCATTTTGAGGTCGTGGTCATTGAGGGTCATAATGGGGGCCACCACCAGGGAGTCGCCGGTGTGGACACCTACGGGGTCGATGTTTTCCATGCCGCAGATGGTGATGGCGTGGTCATTGGAATCCCGCATAACCTCAAACTCGATCTCCTTGTAGCCCTTGACGGACTTTTCGATCAGCACCTGGTGGACGGGGGAGAGCTTAAATGCGTTCAGGCCGATTTCTTCCAGCTCTGCTTCGTTGTAGGCAAAGCCGCCGCCGGTGCCGCCCAGGGTGAAGGCGGGGCGCAGAACCACGGGGTAGCCGATGTGCTTGGCGGCCTCCTTGGCCTCCTCCAGGGAATAGGTGATTTCGGAGGGAATGACGGGCTCGCCAATGGACTGGCACAGCTCCTTAAACAGCTCCCGGTCCTCGGCCCGCTCGATGGAGGTGGAGGAGGTGCCCAGCAGCTGCACGTTGCACTCCTTCAAAATGCCCTTCTTTTCCAGCTGCATGGCAAGGTTCAGGCCGGTCTGGCCGCCGATGCCGGGGACGATGGCATCCGGACGCTCGTAGCGGATGATTTTGGCGATATACTCCAGGGTCAGGGGCTCCATATAGACCTTGTCGGCGATGGTGGTATCGGTCATGATGGTGGCGGGGTTCGAGTTACACAGGACCACCTCATAGCCCTCTTCCTTCAGGGCCAGGCACGCCTGGGTACCGGCGTAGTCGAATTCCGCCGCCTGCCCAATGACGATAGGGCCGGAGCCGATGATCAGGATTTTCTTGATGTCTGTTCTTTTTGCCATGTTCTTTTCCTCCAAAATGTTCTCTATGTCGATGTAAAATCAATAGACACTTTTATAGGGGCAGCTACCAGCCGCCCGAAACGTATTGAAAGTGAGCGGTTAGAATAAAGCACTCAGATCCGTCGGCTGGCGGGCGGCTGGTAGCCGCCCCTACGAGTTTCTTTATTTGAAACGGTCCGCCTGATACACAGCGTTCCCGTTATAGAAGGTTGCCATGCACCGGCCCTGGACGGTCCAGCCTTCAAAGGGGGTGGCTTTGCCCATGGACAGGAATTCGGCGGGGTCTACCTTGTATTCGCTGTTCAGGTCCCATACGGAAAAATCATTGCCCAGGGGAATCCGGAAGCGCTTCCGGGGGTTCCAGACCAGCTTTTCAAGCAGTGCTTCTAAGGACAGAATGCCGGGCTTTACCAGATAGGTATATAGAATCGGGAAGGCTGTTTCCAGGCCCACCACGCCAAAGGCACTCTTTTCCAGGCCCCTGGCCTTTTCCTCGGCGCTGTGGGGGGCGTGGTCCGTGGCAATCATATCGATGGTGCCGTCCAGAAGTCCCTCCACCAGGGCTTCCCGGTCGTCAGCCCCCCGCAGGGGGGGATTCATTTTAAAGCGGCCGTCTTCCTGCAGGAAGCTGTCGTCCATGACGAGGTAGTGGGGGCCGGTCTCACAGGTCACATCTACACCGCTTTTCTTCGCCTGCCGTACAAGCTCCACGCTTTCCTTGGTGGAAATATGGCACACGTGGTAGCCCGCCCCCGTCTTGGCGGCCAGCTCCAAATCCCGGGCGATGGGGCCCCACTCGCTCTCGGAACAGATGCCCCTGTGGTTGTTTTTCCTGGCGTAGGTCCCGTCGTGGATGTAGCCGCCGCGAAGCAGGCTGTTGTCCTCGCAGTGGGCGACAATCAGCTTGCCAAGGGCCTTGGCTTCCTCCATGGCCCGCTCCATCATGTCCGGGCTCTGCACGCCCCGACCGTCATCGGAAAAGGCGATGACGTAGGGACTCAGGGCTTCCATATCCGCAAGGGCCTGGCCCTGCTCGCCCTGGGTAATCGCCCCGTAGGGATAGACCGCAATGGGGGCATCGGCGATTTTTTCCAGCTGGGGCCGCAGCGCTTCCAGGCTGTCCGGCACCGGGTTCAGGTTGGGCATGGTGCACACGGCGGTGTACCCGCCCCGGGCCGCCGCCCGGCTGCCGGAGAAAACCGTCTCCTTATAAGAAAAACCCGGCTCTCGGAAATGCACATGCACATCACAAAAGCCGGGAAAAACGGTATATTCGGAAGAATTGAGAAAAGAAAAACCCTCATTTCTGAAAACGGCGGAAACACCGTCCAAAAAGGAGGAATTTGGAGTATTGGACACGTTTGCTTTCAGACGAAAATCCATGGTTAAACTCCTTTCACATCAGACATAAAAAAGACTTGCCTTCCGGCAAGACTCCGCACTACGGTTTCTCGCCGCATTTCGGTTTATTCTACCATGAGGAAAAAGAAATGTCAACACAAAAATGGAAAAATTTCAAAATCCCCGATTTTTTCTTCCGGAGGACTTGCGCCCGGAAGGGTTTTGCGGTAACATAGAGCCGGAAAACCATTTTAAGTTCAGAAAGGACGTGTCCTGAAAATATGATTAAGGTTGATATCTCCCATGTCTGGGGCCAGATTTCTCTGCCGGACCTGCTGGCGATGGAAAAAGAGGTGGCCCAGGCCCATGCAACCCTGGTAGACGGCACCGGCGCGGGAAATGATTTCCTGGGCTGGCAGAACCTGCCCACCCGGGAGCCCAATGAGGAAATCCTGCGGATTCAGAGCGCTGCCCGGAAAATCCGGAATGACTCCGATGTGTTCGTGGTCATCGGCATCGGCGGCAGCTACTTAGGACCCCGGGCGGCCATTGAGCTGCTGCAGGGCCCCAACCACAACATGGGCAAGGGGAAGGGCGACCCCCAGATTTACTTTGCCGGCAACGGCCTGAGCACCCGGCACTGGAACGAGCTGTGCCGCCTGCTGGAGGGCAAGGATTTCTCCATTGCCATTATCTCCAAGTCCGGCACCACCACCGAGCCCGCCATCGCCACCCGTGCCCTGCGGGAGATGCTGGAAAAGAAGTACGGCGCAGAGGGGGCCAAGGGCCGCATTTATGCCATCACCGACCCCTGCAAGGGCGCTCTGCGGCAGATGGCCAACGAGGAGGGCTGGGAGACCTTCGTGATTCCCGCCAATGTGGGCGGCCGGTTCTCTGTGCTGACCCCTGTGGGCCTGCTTCCCCTGGCAGTGGCCGGTGTGGACATCATGGAGCTGCTGAACGGTGCCATGGATGCCAAGGAGACTTACGACCTGCGCTCCTTTGACAACCCCGTGTGGCTGTATGCCGCCGTGCGGAACCTGCTGTACCGCAACGGCAAGTCCATGGAGCTGTTTGAGAGCTTTGAGCCGGGCTTTAAGATGTTCGGCGGCTGGTGGCAGCAGCTCTTCGGTGAGTCCGAGGGCAAGGATGGCAAGGGCATCTTCCCCGTAACCGCCGAGTTCACCGCCGACCTGCACTCCCTGGGCCAGATGATTCAGCAGGGCCAGCGCAATATCTTCGAGACCATGGTCCGCTTCGACGCGCCCGAAAAGAAGATGGTTATTTCCGGGGACGAGAAGAACCTGGACGGCCTGAACTACCTGGAGGGCAAGACCCTGGATTTCGTAGACGAGAAGGCGTTCCTCGGCACCCTGGCTGCCCATGTGGACGGCGGCGTGCCCGTCATCACCATGGACTGCGGCGAGCTCAACGACCGGAAGGTGGGCGAGATGTTCTACTTCCTGGAGCTGTGCTGCGGCGTTTCCGCCTATATTCTGGATGTCAATCCCTTCAATCAGCCCGGTGTGGAGTTCTATAAGCGCAACATGTTCAAGCTCCTGGGCAAGCCCGGCTACGAGGAGAAGTAAAAGAGTCGGCATTTTGTAAAATTCCCTATTGCAAAAACAGCCGATTGCTGGTAGAATGATACCAAGCCAGATTTATTTTGGTATAGCAAAGGAGGAAATTCCGATGATTCATGTTATTATGGGCCTGAAGGGCTCCGGTAAGACCAAAAAGCTGATCGCTGCCATCAACGCCGCTGTGGCGGATGCCCACGGCGATGTTGTCTGCATCGAGTATGGCAAGAAGCTGACCTATGACGTTACTTACAAGGTTCGTCTGGTGGACTCCCAGGAGTACGGCATCAGCTCTCCGGATATGCTGAAGGGCTTCCTGAGCGGCCTGCACGCAGGCAACTTCGATATTACCAACGTGTTCATCGACAACCTGTATAAGACCATCGGTCAGGACCAGGCTGCCAACGAGGCCTTTGTGGATTGGGTGGCAACGTTTGCCAAGGAGAACAACATGGAAATCACCATGACCATCTCCGCCGACCCCGAGACCGCTTCCGAGGGTATGAAGAAGTACCTGTAAGACGCGAATCCTCCTGCACCGCCGCCCCCAAAGCGGCGGTGCATTTTTTGCAAGAAAGGAAAGCGTATGAAAAAAACATGGATTCCGGAGAAATACAGAGATATTCTGCTGGCCTTCGGCCTGAGCCTGGGGCTGATGGCGGCATTTCGGCTTTTTGGTGTGCTGGTATACGACACCAATGACGATGCCATCATGGCCTCCCTGTCCTACGGCTATTACGGTACACCGGAGGGAAAGCTCATCTATATCAACCCGGCGCTGGGGGCGGTGCTGGCGTTTTTGCAGCGGACGGTGCCGTCCGCGCCCTGGTATTATCTGGCGGAGCTGGGAATTCTGGGGCTCAGCATGGCGGCGCTGTACTGGCTGATTCTCAAAGAGCGGCACCTGCCCGAGGCGCTGCCGGTGCTGGCGGTTCTGACGGTGCTGCTGGTTCAGACAGAGTTGTTCCGGCTGCAATACACGAAGATATCCGGCTGCGCGGCGGCTGCAGGGATGCTGCTGCTGTTTGAGGCGGCGCAGGCACGGCGGAAGTGGTATGGCTATCTTCCGGGGCTCCTGCTGTCCCTGCTTGGCTTCTGCCTGCGAAATACGGCCTTTGCCATGGTGCTGATTCCCATGGCGGGCGTGGGCCTGTGGCAGCTGGCGGAGTGCTGGAAGCGTGGGGAGAAAAAGCAGATTGGGGCGATGGTGCTAAGCTTTTGCACCCTTTTTGGAATCTGCGGAGGGCTGGTTTTTGCGGAAAACCGGGCCTATGCCGGGGAAGACTGGCAGGCCTATCAGCGCTACAATCAGCTTCGCACGGAGCTGATGGACTACGGCTTCCCGGAATATGAGGAAAACCGGGCGCTATACACCTCCCTTGGCATTACGGAGGAGGACCTGGCCCTGTACAAAAGCTGGGACTTTGGGGACCCGGAGCGGTTCAACGTGGAGACCATGGAGGCCCTCTGCCAGGCCAAGGAGCGGCAGACCTTTTCCGTCAGGGCGCTTGTCGGCAGCGGAAAGAGCGCGGTTTGTGGGCTGATGCGCTATGATTTCGTGGCGGGACTTCTGATGGCGCTTCTGCTGGCGGTGGTCTGCGGCGGAAAGAAGCGCCTGCCGCTGGTTCTCTATGAGGTGCTGGCACTGTTCGGTACGGAGGCGTGGCTCCTCTATTCCGGAAGAGGACTGCGGGAACGGGTGGACGGCGCACTGGTGATTGCGGTGTGCGCGGTTCTGCTGGTGATTTCCCGCAGGAATCAGTTCCGGGAACTGACCGGGCGCGGCTGCGCGCTGCTGGCCCTGGCCGTGGCGCTGAGCCAGGTGCCCAGCTTCCTGGCCCGGAAGGACGATGCCATGGAGCGCTATGTGGGCGGGGCCCATCTGCAGAGCGCCTACCAGGTTCTGGCCGCCGACACGGACAGGTTCTATTTTACCCGGACGGACGAGCTGCCTGCGGATCGGCTGCCCGGGCGGCAGGGCGGAATGGGGTATTATGCCAATATTGGCCAGCTGGGCGGCTGGCTGACGGAAAGCCCCTATGTAAAGCAGCGGAATGAGGCCTATGGAATCCGCAACCCCTACCGGGATTTGGTGGACTCCGATAGAGTTCTTTTGATGAGCAACGATGTTGAGCCGGTGCTGCGCTATATCCGGGCCTACTATGCCCCCGGTGCCCAGGCGGTGGAGGTGGGCAGCGTCCGGGGAGAATACAGCCTGTGGAAGTTTGTCTCCCAGTGAGCGGTCCTGAGAAACCGATTTAAAAGGCCTTTTGTACAGCATACTGCTTTTACCGGCAGTATGCTGTCCTTTTTTGCGCTTGAAGTCCATTTTTTGGGAAGAGTGCGGAATTCTATGGAAAAGACGGAATTATGAAGGCTCCCTATTGCAAATTCTCCGCTGTGAGTATATCATAGATGTGGAAAGAAGAAAAAAGGAGAATTGTATGCAGACGGAAACGTTAAAAGAGAACAAAATGGGCGTTATGCCCGTTGGGAAGCTGCTGGTCAACATGGCGCTTCCGATGATTATTTCGATGCTGGTGCAGGCGCTGTATAACATTGTGGATAGCGTCTATGTGTCCCAGGTGTCGGAGAGTGCCGTGACGGCCCTGTCCCTGGCCTTTCCGGTGCAGAATATGCAGATTGGCTTTGCCGTGGGCGTGGGTGTCGGTGTCAACTCCCTGCTGTCCCAGAGCCTGGGGCGGAAAGATCAGGAAACCGCTGACTGGGCGGCGGGACAGGGCATCTTCCTGGTGCTGGTGTGTACGGCGATTTTTATGCTGTTCGGCTTCTTTGGAGTACGGCCCTATTATGAGATGCAGTCCAGCGTCCGGGAGACGGTGGAGGGCGGCATTGCCTACACCAGCATCTGCTGTATCTTTACGGTAGGTGTTTTTACCCAGGTCCTCAGTGAGCGGCTGCTCCAGGCCACCGGACGGGCCTTCCAGACCATGCTGATCCAGCTCACCGGCGCGGTCCTGAATATTATCCTGGACCCCATCTTTATCCATGGCTGGTTCGGCGCACCCCGGATGGGCATTGCCGGTGCCGCGGTGGCTACCGTCATTGGCCAGTGCACCGGCGCGGTGCTGGGCATCTATATGAATATCCGGCACAATCCGGATGTGCACATTCATATCCGGTACGTAAAGCCCAATTGGAAGGTGATTTCCCCTATTCTGGCGGTGGGCGTGCCCAGCTCTGTTATGAACGGCATCGGATCGGTGATGAATTTTGGCATGAACCAGATTCTGCAGGGCTTCCATGAGACGGCTACCGGCGTGTTCGGCATCTATTATAAGCTCCAGAGCCTGTTCTTTATGCCCCTCTTCGGCATCAACAACGCAACCATTTCCATCATTGCCTATAATTACGGGGCCCGGAAGCCCAAGCGCATTACCCACACGCTCAAGCTGGCGACGACGGTGGCGGTATGCATCATGCTGGTGGGCCTGGCGGCGTTCCAGCTGATTCCCGAGAAGCTTTTGGGGCTGTTCAATCCCAGCGAGGACTTTCTGGCAATTGGCGTGAAGGCGTTGCGGATTTTGTGCCTGCCCTTCCCGGTGGCGGCGGTGTGCATCGCTCTCAGCGGCTCGTTTCAGGCTCTGGGCAACGGAACCTATTCCACCATTGTCTCTCTGTGCCGCCAATTGCTGGTGCTGCTTCCCTCGGCGTACCTTTTGAGTCTGATGGGAGACGTGAACAATGTGTGGTGGTCCTTCCCAATTGCGGAGGTGGCCTCCGCCCTGGTGACCTGGCTGCTGTTTGGCAGGCTCTATCGCAAGAAGGTACGGCCTCTGTTTGCGAATTCCGCGGAATAAACGGCCCGCTGCGTGCGCATCCTGTCAAAGGGGCGACCCCGAAAGGAGCAGCGCGTGTGAAAAAGGAAGACGAGAAAAAGTCCATCCCCTGGGAGACCATGGACCCAAAGCCCCCGGTGATTCAATCCGGGCACATGGAAAACAGGGTTCGGAACTAAAGAATGCCGTTGGCCTTTTGGGGTCAACGGTTTTCTTTTGGGAAGAACTGTGGTATACTGGGGAAAGCAAACGAATGCAGAGGAGAAAAATATGCTTGCTGACTGTCATATTCATATGGTGCTGGATGGGGAAAACTGGCGCGCCGCCATCGGGCGGCACCGGGAAGGGCCGGATGAACGGTACATTCGTAGAACCTTGGAAGTCTATCGGGACAGGGGCTTTACCTATCTGCGGGACGGCGGAGACAAATGGGGCGTGGGACTGCGGGCCCGAGAGCTGGTCGGGGCGTATGGCATCCGCTATGTGACCCCCTGCGCGCCTCTGTGCATGGCGGGACACTACGGGGGCTTCATCGGGGAACAGTATGAGAATCTGAAAGAATTCACAGCCCTTGTGGAAAAGCAGAAGCGCCTGGGGGCGGACTTTATCAAGCTGATGATTTCCGGGCTCATGGATTTTGACCACTGTGGCGTTTTGACGGAGCCGGGGCTGGACCCCAAAATCATCCGGGAGGCCATTCACATCGCCAAGGATTTGGGCTTTGCCGTCATGGCCCACGCCAACGGGCCGGAAACGGTGCTGCCCGCGGTGGAGGCAGGGGTGGATTCCATAGAGCACGGGGCCTACTTAAACCGGGAGACGCTGGAGGCCATGGCGGAAGCGAAAACCGTGTGGGTGCCAACCCTGTCGGCGGTGGGAAACCTGCGGGGAACGGGGAGGTTTGATGAAAAAGAAGTGGAAAAAATCCTGGAAAGCGCCATGGAGAATGTGAATACCTTTGCGTCCCTGGGCGGCATTCTCGCCCCCGGCAGCGACGCGGGGGCCTGGGCGGTGCCCCATGGTGGGATGACGGAATATGGCCTTTTGGAGGAAGCCCTGGGGAAGGACTGCGGAAAGCTTCTGGACCGGGGAATTCAAACGGTGGAGGCGCGGTTTTCCTATGCAGGTTAAGATTACAAGAAGCAGGAGAAAGACGCTGTCCCTGCGGATTACCCCCACGGGGGACCTGGACATCCGGGCCCCGCTGCGGCTGCCCCAGCGGGAAATTGACCGCTTTTTGGAAGAAAAGGCGGACTGGATTGAGCGGAACCGGCGAAAGGTTCTGGCGGACCGGCAGGCGGGGGTTGCCCAGAGCCTGAGTGAGGAGGCGCTGGAAACCCTGAAGGATTTGGCGGAGGGGCCCATCCGGGAGAGCTTGCAAAAATATGCGCCCATCATGGGGGTGACCTACGGCAGGGTGACCGTCCGCTGCCAGAAAAGCCGGTGGGGCAGCTGCTCCGGCAAGGGAAATCTGAATTTTAACTGTCTGCTGGCCCTAGCACCAAGGGAGGTACTGGAGTATGTGGTGGTCCATGAGCTGGCCCACCGGAAGCAGATGAACCACTCCGCCGCCTTCTGGCGGGAGGTGGAGGCGGTGCTGCCCGACTACCGGCAGCGGCTTGCCTGGCTAAAAACGAATGGCGGGGCGCTGATGGCCCGGGTGAGTGGCGAAAAATGTACAGAATAAGTTCAAAAAGGCTGTTGCATTCCGGGCCGGAACATGGTACTATGGATTTACCAAAATCTGCTTTTATCTGAGAGGAGAAACCATATGTTTTACAAAAACGCGCGGATTTTTTGCTCTGATTTTCAATTTCATACCGGTGCCTTTGAGGTGAAGGACGGCCTGTTCGGCCAGGTCCTGCCCCAGAATGTGCCTGACGATGCCGTTGACCTGCAGGGTGCCACCGTGATTCCCGGCCTTGTGGAAATCCACAGCCACGGCAACTCCGGGGCGGACTTTTCCGACGGCGACTACGAGGGCCTGAAGAGAATGGCCGCTTTCTACGTACAGCACGGTGTGACCTCCTTTGCCCCCGCCTCCATGACCCTGCCCTATGAGGTCCTGGAAAAGGCCTTTGCAACCGCTCTGCAGCTGCGGAATGAGAAGCCCAAGGGCCTGAGCGTGCTGCGGGGCATCCAGATGGAGGGACCCTACTTCTCCTACAAAAAGCGTGGCGCCCAGAATCCGGACTACCTGAAAAAACCGGATTTCGAGGGCTTCCAAAAGCTGTGGGCGGGCTGCGAAGGTCTGGTGAAGATTGTGGACGTGGCCCCCGAACTGGAGGGTGCCAAGGAATTCACAGAGCAGGCAAGCAAGCTGTGCACCGTGTCCGTTGCCCATACGGACTCCGACTATGACCACGCCAGGGCCGTTTTTGATGCCGGTGCCACCCATCTGACCCACCTGTACAACGCCATGCCTGCCATTTCCCACCGGGCTCCCGGCGTGATTCCCGCCGCTGTGGAGAACCCCAAGGTCCGGGCGGAGCTGATCTGCGACGGCTACCATGTCCATCCCGCCTCTGTGCGGCTGGCCTTCTCCATGTTCGGCGGAGAGCGGATGTGCCTGATTTCCGATTCCGGCCGCTGTGCCGGTATGCCGGAGGGCACCCAGTTCCAGCTGGGCGGCCAGGACTGCTGGCTGCGGGACGGCGTTGCCAAGCTGGCCGACGGCACCATCGCCTGCTCCGCGACCAATATGTGGAAGTGCCTGCAAAATGTCATCTCCTGGGGTGTAAAGGAGGAGGACGCGGTTCGGGCCGCTACCTATAACCCCGCCTGCGCCATCGGCGCGGACAAGGAGGTTGGCACCATCGAGACCGGAAAAGCGGCGGACTTCCTGGTCTGCGCGCCGGACTACTCCTCCATGCAGGTCTATCTGGGCGGAGAGAAGCTGTAAAAACACGGAATGCGGAAACGGGGCTGTTGGAAAAGTCGCTGCGAACCGGTGACCGATGTCACTGGTGTGGTAACCCAAGGGTATTTCCTTCGGGCACAGCCCCCCGGTTGAATGGAAACAGCCTGGTTTTATTACCAGAATGTTTGAAAATCCGGGGGATTGCCACACCAGTCTGCGGACTGGTTCGCAATGACAGGTTGTTTTCTAACAGCCCCGTTCTTATTACAGGAGAGAGCATATGGAAGCGAAGCAGCAAAGCGTGATTCTGAAAATCGGAAGCGACTACTATTCCCTGACCCCGGCGGAAAAACGGCTGGCGGATTTTATTCTGGCCAACCAGGAAAAGGTGACCCAGCTGTCCATTTCGGAATTGGCCCGGGCCAGCTCCGTGGCCGAGGCCACGGTCTCCCGGTTCTCCCGGCACATGGGCTACAAGAGCTTCCCGCTTTTAAAGCTGGCCGTGGCCAACGCCATGGCCCAGGCCCGGCTGGGGGACACCCCTTTGAGCGGGCAGGTGGCCCCCCAGGACGATTTGACCACCATGGCCCAGAAGCTCTACCGGGCCAACACCGAGGCCATGATGCAGACCATGGAGGTGCTGGACCTGAATGTGGTCTCCCAGGTGGCCAGCCTCTTCCAGGAGGCCCGGCAGGTATTGTGCATGGGCCAGGGCGGCTCCATGCTGATTGCCCGGGAGGCTGCCCACCTGTTCTCCACCGTCAGCAACCAGTTCCGCCCGGTGGAGGACTCCCATATGCAGGCCATGGCGGCCGCCATTATGGACCCCAGGGACGTTCTGTTCTTCTTCTCCTATTCCGGCTCCACCCGGGATGTGCTGGAAATTTCGGGCATTGCCCGGGACCGGGGGGCCAAGATTGTTCTGGTCACCCGCTTCCCCAACTCCCCCGGCGCGCAGATTGCCGATTTTGTTCTGCAGTGCGGTGCCAACGAAAGCCCCATGCAGTCCGGCTCCATCGCCGCGAGGGTTGCCCAGATGTACCTGCTGGACGTGCTCTTTTCCGAGTTCTCCCGCCGGGACCTGGACCGGGCCCGGAACTACCGCCGCCGCATTGCAGAGGCGCTGAAAAGCAAGCATACCTGATGCAGAAACGAGGCCAGGCGGCCTCGTTTTTATCTCGTTTTTATTTTGTTCACAGAAAAGAAACTTCTTTACAGGGCCCCCTGTGGTACGATAAAATAGTACGGTAATAACAGGAGGCTGAATGCATGGCTTATATTGAATTTCGGGATGTGGAAAAGGTTTACGGCACCGGGGCGGCCCAGGTACGGGCGCTGGACGGGGTGTCGTTTGAGGTGGAGAAGGGAGAATTTGTGGTGCTGCTGGGCTCCTCCGGCGCGGGCAAAACCACCCTGCTCAATATGCTGGGGGGCATGGACACCATCTCCTCCGGCACCATTTTGTTCGACGGGCGGGACATCTCCCATCTGAGCTCCCTGGAGATGGCAAAGTATCGCCGCCACGATGTGGGGTTTGTGTTTCAGTTCTACAATCTGATTCCCAATCTGACGGCCCTGGAAAATGTGGAGATTGCCGCCCAGCTGTGCAGCAACCCCATTCCCGCCCAAAAGGCCCTGGACATGGTGGGCCTGGCCCAGCGGGCCCGGAATTTCCCGGCCCAACTCTCCGGCGGTGAGCAGCAGCGGGTCTCCATTGCCCGGGCCCTGGCCAAAAATCCCAGGCTGCTTCTCTGCGACGAGCCCACCGGCGCGCTGGACTATGTAACGGGCAAGGCGGTATTAAAGCTTCTGTACGACCTGAGCAAGGCCCAGGGCACCACCGTGATTATCATCACCCACAACCAGGCCATCGCCCCCATGGCGGACCGGATTATCCGCATCAAAAGCGGCCGCATCCGCTCCAACGAGCGCAACGAGAACATTGTGCCCATCGAAAGCATTGAGTGGTGACGGGTATGAAATCCATTGTAAAAATGACCCTGCGGACCATCCGCTCCTTTTTGGGGCGGTTCCTGGCCCTGATGCTGATTGTGGCCCTGAGCGTCAGCTTTTTCGCGGGCCTGAAGGTGACGAAGGATGCCATGTATGCCACCTGTCAGGGCTATCTGGAAGAGCGGAATTTCTACGATTTCCGGCTGATTTCCACCCTGGGCTTTTCGGACGACGATGTGGAGGAGATTTCCAAGCAGCCCTGGATTTCCAAAACCGAGGGGCAGAAAAGCATCGACGCGCTGATTCCCTATGACGGTTCCACCGCGGCCTTCAACCTGCTCTCCCTGCCGGAGAAAATCAACCTGGCCTCCCTGGTTTCCGGCCGGATGCCCATGAACGAGACGGAGTGTCTGGCGGATGCCCGGGCCTTTTCCGAAAAGGACATTGGCACGGTTATCACCCTGTCGCCGGAAAATAATGACGACACCCTGGACTTTCTGGAAGAGCACAGCTTTCTCATCACCGGCCTTGCCAACTCCCCCCTGTACCTGAGCACGGACCGGGGCACCACCACCATCGGGGACGGCTCTTTGAAGGGCTTTCTCTACCTGAGCCCCAATGCCTTTTCTCAGGACCAGGATGTATACACCGAGGTGGACGTAACCCTGCGGACCCGGGCGAACATCTATTCCCAGGACTACGAGGAGCTGATGGACACCTATAAGCCCCAGATGACCCAGGTTCTGTCCCAGGTGGCCCAGGACCGGTTTGACGACATTCTGGATGCCTACGGCCTGGAAAAGGAGCAGGCCCAGTATGTGGACCTGGAGGAGCCGGACACCTATGTATTGACCCGGCGGGAGAACGCGGGCTTTGTAAGCTTTGAAAACGACACCGCCATTATTTCCGGTATTGCCAATCTCTTGCCGGTATTCTTTATTATGATTGCCATTCTGGTGTGCATCACCACCATGACCCGGATGGTCAGCGAGGAGCGGACCCAGATTGGCGTTTTGAAGGCCCTGGGCTTCCACAGCTGGGACATTGCCGCGAAATACCTGCTCTATGCGGGCATCGCCACCCTGATTGGCTGGACAGCGGGGTATTTTCTGGGCACCTGGGGACTTCCCCAGATTTTCTGGATGGCCTACGGGGTGCTGTACAAATTTGCCCCGCTTCAGTATCGGTTCAGCCCCTCTCTTGCGAGAATCACCCTGGTTGTTTCCCTGGTTGGCATTCTGGGGGCCACCCTCGCCTCCTGCCAGAGGGCCCTGCGCAGTGTGCCCGCCGAGCTCATCCGGCCCCAGCGAGGAAAAAGCGGGCGGCGGATTCTGCTGGAATACATTCCCTTCCTGTGGAAGCCCCTGTCCTTCTTGCAGAAAATCACCCTGCGGAACATGCTGCACTACAAGCTTCGCTGCCTGATGATGCTGGTGGGCATCGGCTGCTGCACCGCCATGATGGTCACGGCCTTCGGCGTGCGGGACTCCATGATTCACATCGGGGAATTGCAGTTCGGCGGCATCCAGCACTACGACATGGGCCTGAGCTTCTCGGAGAGCAAATCCCAGGAGGTTCAGCAGGCCGTTTCCCGGATGGAGGGGATTACCGATGCCCTGCCCTGCATCCAAAACCGGGTGGACGTATACGGAGAGCGGGACACACTGCGCACCGTCACCCTTCTGGCCCCGGAACGCTGGGAGGACCTTCCCGACTACTGGACCCTCTCCTATAACGGGGAAGCCCTCAGTGCCCCCGGCCCGGGGCAGGCCCTGGTCAGCCGCCGGTTGGCCGAAAAGCTGGAGCTGTCCGTGGGGGACACCGTTGAGGCCGAGGACAGCGACCTGAACCGGGTTTCCTTCACCGTCTCCGGCATCTTCCAGAACTATGTGGCAAACTACATCTTTGTGCGGGCCGAGGACTGCGCCGCCGGCTTTGGCAGCACCGCCCCCAACGCCCTGCTGCTGAAAACCGACACGGACGAGCCTGCCCTTTCCAAGGCTCTGACCGAGCTGGATGGGGTCACCGCCATCAGCCGGATGTCCGTCTCTTTGGAGAGTGTGGACAGCGCCATGAGCTGCCTCAACTACATCATCTGGCTGGTGGTGGGCTTTGCGGGGGCCCTGGCCTTTATCGTCATCTACAACCTGACCAACATCAATCTGGCCGAACGCAGCCGGGAGATTGCCACGGTGGAGGTTCTGGGCTTCTACCCCAAGGAGACGGAGGTCTATGTACTGCGGGAAAACACGGTGCTCTCCTTCCTGGCGGCGGTGCTGGGGATACCCCTGGGCAGCATTCTGCAGCCCATTGTCATGGGCATGGTCACCGTGGACAATTCCTGCTTCGATATCCACATTGAAAGGGCCAGCTATCTGACGGCCTTTCTCTGCACGCTGCTGTTTTCGGCCATCGTGGGCCGGGTCATGCGCCGCCACATCGGCCGCATCCCCATGGCGGAATCTTTGAAGGCGGTGGAATAAGCCGATTGCTTTTTGCCCGTTTTTCCGGTATAATAGCCCCAGTAAAGGAGTCGATTGCGTCATGGAATACAATAAGCAGATTTCCGCCATGGTCCCCGGGGACCGGGTGGAGGGATTTTACATCTTAAAGGATGCCCAGATCAAAACCTCCAACAGCGGCAAGCCCTTCCTGGCCGCCACCATTTCCGACCGGTCCGGCAGCATGGATTTGAAGGCCTGGGATTACTCCGGCCCCGTGGGGGCCCCGGAGGACGCGGGAAAGGTCATCAAGGTCCGGGGGGACATTACGGAATACCGGGGCACCTATCAGCTGACGGCCTCCAACCTCCGTATGGCCGCTCCCGAGGACAGCTACGACACCTCCCTTCTGGTGCCGGTGGCCCCCATTGATAAAGACGGTACCCTGGCCCAGGTGCAGCAGCTTGTGGACAGCATGGAGGACAAGGACTATCGGCAGGTGGCCCAGGTGATGCTCTCCCGGCACCTGGAGGCCTTTGGGAAGATTCCCGCAGCCAAAAGCGTCCACCACAGCTTCCTTTCCGGCCTTCTGATGCACACGGCCAATATGCTGCGGCTGGCAGACTTCCTTTCCGGGCTCTATCCCCAGATTATTGACAGGAGCCTGCTGCTCACCGGCACCCTTCTTCACGACTTTGCCAAGGAGCGGGAGTTCACCTTCTCCCAGCTGGGCATTGTCACGGACTATTCCCGGAAGGGCCAGCTGCTGGGCCATCTGGTCATGGGGGCCCAGGAGGTGGGGGCCGTCTGCGCGGAGCTGGACACCCCGGAGGAAAAGAGTCTGCTATTGCAGCACATGATTCTTTCCCACCATGGGGAGCCGGAATTCGGCGCGGCGGTAAAACCCATGTTCGCGGAAGCCGAGCTACTGAGCCAGATTGACATGCTGGACAGCCGCATGGAAATCTACGCTGAAACCCTCCCCGCCGTCCCCACCGGAAGCTTCAGCAGCCGGATTTTCGCGCTGGACAAGCGGATTTATCATCATGAATAAAAAATGAAAGGGGGCGGCCGTTTGGCCGCCCCCCCTGTTTGGCTCCCCTGAAAGGGGAGCTGTCAGCGCAGCTGACTGAGGGGTCTGGCTTGGCCGATGGCCAAGCCTTGCGCCGTTGGCGCAAATTCCGGGCTTTGGGGATATTTCAGCCTGGATTTCGCTTTCAGCGGAGGCTTTTCTGGCGAAAAGCCGGACCCCTCAGACCCGGCTTTCGCCGGGCCAGCTCCCCTTTCAGGGGAGCCATTCGCCTTTTTTATTGCTTCTCCACAAACTCCCTGTCGAAGTGGACGTTCAGGTGGGGGTAGGTCATGGGGATGTCCTGCCGGTCGAAGATGTCCTTGATGCGCTGGTTGACCTGGTAGTACACATCCCAGAAGTCCTCGGACTTGGTCCAGAAGCGGAGGATATAGTTGATGGCGTTGTCCCCATAGCTCTCCACCGCGGAGAAGGGGGCGGGGTCTACCAGGACCTTGTCCACCTCCGCCGCCAGAATCAGCGCGTCCCGCACCTTCTGGGTGGGGGCCTCGTAGCCCGCACTGACCTGGATGGTGCCCCGGCGGGTGCCGCTGGCGGTATAGTTGACGATTTCGGAGGCCAGCACCGTGCTGTTGGGGATGCAGACGGTTTTCCCCTCCGGAGTCAGGAGTCTGGTATAGGTCATGTCAATCTGGGTCACGGTGCCGGACTGGCTGCCGATGTCCACATAGTCTCCGGAATGGAAGGGATGGGTAGTCAGAAGAGAAAAGCCGCCCAGGATGTTAGACAGCATATTCTGCAGCGCCAGGGAGACGGCCAGAGTCAGGACACTGGCCATGGCCACCACGCTGGTGATATCGATGCCCAGGCCAGAGGCCACGCTCAAAAACAGGAGGGTATAGAGCCCCACCTTGCTCAGAGACATAATCAGACTGTAGGCCGCCTTTTCCAGGCGGCTTTTTTCCAGTGCCCGGTGCACCACCCGCAGCACCAGCCTGACCGCCAGAATGCCCACCGCCAGGGTGATGACGGTAGAAAAAATCTTATCGAGCAAGCCGCTGGCAGCCCAGGTTTTGAGCATTTCTTTCAACTGTTCCATAAAAAGCTCCTTTCGTTATCTGACTGCATTATAGCCTGTTTTTACGGAAGATGCAAGGATTAGAAATATTCACAATTTCCTAACAAAAAAAGGGGAAAAATCTGTGAAATACGGGCCCTTGCATCCGGGAAAAGGAATGCTATAATAGCTCTGAAATCAAAAAAAATCAAGATATCGGGGCTGTTAGAAAAGGATGTCACCGGTTCGCAATGACAGAACTTACCGAACATCCCCAGAAAAGAGAGGCATTTCTTTATGGAATACTTGCTTGCAATTGGTCTTGCCATGTTTGCGGGACTGTTTCTATCCCGGCTCGCCTCCCGGTTTAATCTGCCGGACGTGACCAGCTATCTGGTAGCGGGCCTTCTGATTGGACCCCTGGGCTTAGGTGCCCTGGGCATTCCCCACCTGGGTCTTCCCTCCTACGAGTTTGTGGAAAAGCTGGGGCTGATCAGCGATGTGTCCCTGGGCTTCATCGCCTTTTCCATCGGCAATGAGTTCCGGCTGGAGGAGCTGAAGCACATCGGCCGCCAGGCCACGGTGGTTGCCATCTTCCAGGCGCTGTCCGCCACCATCTTTGTGGACGTGGGCCTGCTGGTGCTGCACCTGTTCCTGGGCGACACCCTGCCGGTGTACACCTGCATTGTGCTGGGTGCCATCGCCACCGCCACCGCCCCTGCCGCCACGGTGATGGTTATCAACCAGTATAAGGCCAAGGGCCCTCTGACCAACATTCTGCTGCCCATCGTGGCACTGGACGATGCCGTGGGCCTGATTGTCTTCGCCGTTTCCACCGGCATTGCCAAGGCCCTGACCGCGGGCTCCATCAACCTGATCTCCGTGCTGGTAAACCCCGCCATCGAGATTGTGGCCTCCCTGATCATGGGCGCTGCCCTGGGCTGGGTGTTCAGCATTGTGGAAAAGTTCTTCAACTCCCGCTCCAAGCGTCTGAGCCTGGCGGTGGCCTTTGTGTTCCTGTGCACCGCCTTCTCCAAGATTGAGCTGAGCTTTGGCAACAGCGTAGAGGTAGGCTTCTCCTCCCTGCTGGTGTGCATGATGTGCGGCACCGTGTTCTGCAACCTCTGCGACTTCTCCGAGGAGATTATGTACCGGACCGACCGCTGGACCGGTCCTGTTTACGTGCTGTTCTTCGTGCTCTCCGGTGCGGAGCTGGACCTGCGGGTATTCGCCAGCGCCGCCGTTGTGGGCATCGGCCTTGTATACATTCTGATGCGGTCCGCCGGTAAAATCACCGGTGCCAGCGTCAGCTCCCGGTTGATGGGCTGCCCCAAGACCGTGTGCAAATACCTGGGCATCACCCTGCTGCCCCAGGCCGGTGTGGCCCTGGGCATGTCCGCCACGGTGGCCGCGGACTTTGGCGCCGAGGGTGCGATTATGCGCAACATCGTTCTGTTCTCCGTGCTGGTCTACGAGCTGGTGGGCCCCATCCTGACCAAGATTGCCCTGACCGACGCGGGGGAAATCACCCCCAAGACCATCTCCAACCGAGGTGTCATGCCGGAGGAAATCCGCAAATAACCCCAAAATTCAACCGGGGCGGCTGCTTTGCCGCCCCGGTTTTGTTTTTCGCAAAGCGCTCAGCCGAGCAGCCAATCCAGCAGATTCAGAGACTTGATTCCTTCATAGGAGCGAATGAAGTCCCGATCCATGGACAAAACGATTTTTTCATAGTTATCCCGAATCATTTGCAGCGGCCGAAGCTCCCGTTCCCGGGTTTCCGGAGAGCGCATACTTTCCGTTACCTGAATATACACCTTATCGTCCGGCTTTTCCGCTACAAAGTCCACTTCTGTCTCGCCAACTTTCCCAATATATACACGGTAGTCCCGGCGAAGCAATTCCAGATAGACGATATTTTCCAGAATGTGCCCCCGATCCGCATCCCGGTAGCCAAGCAGCATGTTCCGAAAGCCCATATCGATGATATAATTCTTGCCCAACGTTTTCAGGAGTTGCTTTCCCTTCACATCATAGCGGCCAACGGAGAAGACAATATAGGCGCTGCGGAGCATGGAGATATACTTTTCGACGGTTTTTCCCGCGGCATTGCGCTTCTGAATATCCCCTTCATTGTACAAAACGTTGCCGATGCTGCTGGGGGAATTGACGCTGCCAATATTGGAGCATAGGAACAGCATAATTTTTTGAAGCATCGCCTGGTCCGCCCCCTCATTACGCTGTAAAATATCACGCAGTACAACGGTAGAGTAGATGCCCTCCAACGCCTGATTGCTGCGGGCTTCGTTGAACCGGTACTCCCGCAAAATGGGCATACCGCCAAACTGCAAATACTTTTGAAATTTTTCCTCCACGGTGATGGTCTGTTCAAAGCTGTAAAATGTCAAGAACTCCCGAAAGGACAACGGCAGCATCCGAATTTCCACATATCTCCCGGAAAGCAGGGTGGAAAATTCTGTGGACAGCAAATAGGCATTGGAGCCGGTGATATAAATATCTACGTCATAATCCAGTCGGAAGGATTCAATCGCCTTTTCCCAGTGGCTCACAGCCTGCAACTCATCAAAAATCAGATATGTCTTTCCGCTATCCGGGATTCTCTGGCTGACGTAGTCATAGAAAGCAAGGTAATCCGTCAGTGTCCGGTAGCGCAGGGATTCCAGATTCATATGGATAATATGCTCTTCCGCAACCCCCTGTTCCAGAAGATACTGATGGTACAGATCCAGTAGGGACGATTTGCCGCATCTGCGGATGCCGGTGACGATTTTTACCAAATCCACGTCCCGATTTTGAATGAGCTGCTTCAGATATTCCGGGCGATTGATAAGTTCTGCCATTGCGCTGCACCTCCAAGGCTTTTCTTTTATTATACCCGGCAAACGCGCAATGTCAAATGTTTTGGACTTGCAAGTCGAAAACTTTTCAAAATCTGAAGTTTTCGACTTACAAGTCTATTTTCAGGAACAGCATTGGGGTTATTTGCTGACCAGCAGCTGGGGAATGCCGTCGGCGTTCATGTAGACGGCGTAATAGATGTCGTCATTCTGGGAATAGGTGAATTCCACCTTCCAGATGTTGGCCTCCTGGTCGTAAAATACCGTTGTGATGTTTGTCTTGTCCGTGGGGACCTCCAGGGCAGCCAGGCGGGCGGCGGAATCGATTGTGAGCGCTCCCTGGGGGGTGCTGTTTTGGAAGCCGTCTGTCTTCTTCGCGTAGCCGGACGTTTCGATTGTTTGCAGGTCCTCCTGATAGGAGAACTGGGAGGGGGTGGTCAGGTCGATGGCCCGGAGGACCTCCGCCGCTTCCTGGGCCGTGGTGGGCAGGACCTCCACAATTTCCCAGACCGTCCGGTCCGCCTCCTCATAGCTAAGCCCTGGAATATTGGACCATTCCAGCCTTTGAATGGCCCCTTCCCCGTCGTAGAAAACCCGGAATTCCATATAATCTCCTGCTATGTTTTCTATGAAATTAACATAACGTCCGCAATCTTGGACATCTTCAGCGAATTGGGAAATATTTTCATATAATACACTCCACATCGGTTCAAAGTCATCCACAAACGTCAGCCGTTCCCAGCTGGACGGCTTGTCCGTAACCTTTCCGGTGGGCCAGACAACGCCATAGCCCAGCCCGTCCCGGCGCATCTGGCCACCGCCATCGTCATTGAACGTCTCGGCATTCAGCTCTTGAACCGTGCGGCACTCCACCCAGTCGCTTCCGCTTTTCCAGTATTCCGTCCGAAACGATTGGAATTCCAGGTCCGATACCCGGAGGGAGCAGTATTCCGTCTCCACAAGATGGTAGCCATCGGCGTTTTTCAGAGCGAGAAACGCCTTGTTGTACGCTTCCAGATAGGGGGCCAGATTGGGCTCCGGAACCCGGAATTTGGCAAAGCATCCCAAGGACGTTTCCGCTTCTCCCTCCGTGGGCTTGGAGACCATCATGCCGACGCGGTAGTTGCCCGGCGCCAAGGCCCCGTAGCTTTCCAGATAGTTTACCGTCCAGCTGACCTCGGTCCCGCAGATGATTTTCTGCGCCGGGACCATCCAGGGCTGCCCGTCCAAAGTGGGAATCTCCTCGTAGGTGGTCCCGTTCCACTTTTCAATCCAGTATTCCGCGCCCACGTCCAGCGTTCCCGTAGAATCTCGGCCAAACTCGGTGCAGGTGATTTTTACCGTTCCGTTTTCCGGCGGGGCGGCGGAGAAGGTGAGCATGGCATCCTCCAGAAGCCAGCTTTTGGAGACAGCGCCGATGGCCGTACCTTCGTTGTAGGGAATCAGGTCCTGTTCCAGCTCCTTAGACCAGCCCAGGTTCCGGGTGATGATATACGCCGCGCCGCAGCCCACCAGCAGCAGAAGCAGTGCAACCAACGCGGCAACCAGCAGCGGCCGCCGCAGGCGGGTGTGTTTTTTAACGCCCTTTGGGGAGGCGGCCAGGATGCCGTTTTCCGCCTCGTCTATGTACCTGTACGAGACGCGGGTCAAGCCGCAGAACAATTCTCTGCCATTCATACGTGAATATCCTCCTTTTCCAGAAAGATGCGCAGCTTCTCCCGGGTCCGGTGCAGCTGCATTTTTACCTTACTCTCCGTCATATCATACCGTTTGGCGATTTCCGCAACGGAATCCAGAAACCAATACCGCCGCAGAAAAATCATACGGCTGTCCCTGGGAAGTCCTTCCAGAAAGGCATTTAGCAGCTTTGCCAGCTCTTTTCCCTGGATGGTCTCCTCCTGGCGGCTGTCCGGGATGCACAGCTCCATCTCCTCCGTCAAAGGGACAACGTTTCCTTTTCGCTTTGCCGCCAAATTCCAATCCAGCCGGTTCAGGGAAACATAGCGGCAGACGGCGGCCAGAAAGGCAAAAAAGTATTGGGGGTGGTAGGGCGGAATGCTTTTCCAGGTCTGCAAATAGGTATCGCTGACGCTTTCCTCCGCATCCTCCCGGTTCAGGAGGATGCGCCTGGAAAGCCCATGCAGCTTCCGGCCATAGGCAAGGTCCGTTTCATGAATGGCATCCTCATTTCTGGTCAGAAACAATTCTATGATTTTCTCGTCTTCCAATTGTAGAACACTTCCTTTCTTTGTCCCTCACCCATATAATAAGATTCTACAACGGAAACGTCACATTTTCCAAAAAATTTTTTCCGGCTGGCGGGAAGAAAAAACCGCCTGAATTCTTCCATGAATTCAGGCGGCTTCAGCCTTTTGGCACCACTTTTGGCCGCTTGCGCAACTTGCGTTCGTTGGCGTAATATGGCGTTTTTCAGGATTGGAAAGCAAGCAAAAACGATGCTTTTAGTACATCTTCGCCCCGGCAGGAATAGACCCATCCAGCATAATGAGGTGCAGCTTCTCTTCGCCCTCCTCGTGGTGGACAGCGCTAATCAGCATTCCACAGGAATCAATGCCCATCATGGGTCTGGGGGGCAGGTTGGTGATGGCGAGAAGGGTCTTGCCTACCAGCTCTTCGGGCTCGTAGTAGGCGTGAATGCCGCTGAGGATGGTGCGGTCGGTGCCGGTGCCATCGTCCAGAGTAAACTTCAGCAGCTTCTTGGACTTCTTCACGGCTTCGCATTCCTTGACCTTGACGGCACGGAAATCGGACTTGCTAAAGGTATCGAAATCCACGTAGTCGGCAAACAAAGGCTCAAGCTCCACCTTGGAGAAATCGATCTTTTCCTCGACAACAGGGGCGGCAGGAGCGGCTGCGGGAGCAGTCTCTGCCTTGGCCTTCTGCTCGTCGGCCTTCTTCTTTTCCAGGTCGGTGGGCTTCATAGTGGGGAACAGCAGCACATCCCGGATGGAGGCGGAGTCCGTCAGGAGCATGACCAGGCGGTCCACGCCGAAGCCCAGGCCGCCCGTGGGGGGCAGGCCGTATTCCAGGGCGGTGACGTAGTCGTAGTCCACCTGGGCACGGGAGGCGGGGTCTACCGCCAGACGGTCCGCCACCTGCTTTTCAAAGCGGGCCTTCTGGTCGATGGGGTCGTTCAGCTCGGAGAAGGCGTTGCCGAACTCCGTGGCGTTGATGAAGTACTCAAACCGCTCAGTAAAGGCGGGGTCATTGGGCTTCCGCTTGGCCAGGGGGCTGTTTTCCACGGGGTAGTCGTAGATAAAGGTGGGCTGAATCAGGTTTTCTTCCACAAAAGCATCGAAGAACTCGGCAAGGATGGCACCCTTGGTGGGAATCTCCGGCAGCTCCACATTGTGGGCCTTGGCCTCGGCAATGGCCTCCTCGTCGGAGGAAATGGCGGCAAAGTCCACACCGGAGTACTTCTTGACCGCCTCAATCATGGTCATTCTCTCCCAGTGGGACAGGTCGATGTCCTTGCCCTGGTAGGAAATTTGCAGGGTGCCGCAGACCTTCATTGCCACAGTCTTCATCATTTCCTCTACCAAATCCATCATGCCGTGGAAATCGGTGTAGGCCTGGTAGAGCTCAATGGAGGTAAACTCCGGGTTGTGGGTGGGGTCCATGCCCTCGTTCCGGAAAATCCGGCCCACCTCGTAAACCCGGTCCATGCCGCCGACGATGAGCCGCTTCAGGTACAGCTCGGTCTCAATGCGCAGCACCATGTCGATATCCAAGGTATTGTGATGGGTATAGAAGGGACGGGCAGAGGCACCGATTTCAAAGGGGGTCAGGATGGGGGTATCCACCTCCAGGAAGCCATGGCTATCCAGGAAGTGGCGCAGCTCCCGGAGAATCATGCTGCGCTTGACGAAGGTGTCCTTCACCTCGGGGTTTACAATCAGGTCCACATAGCGCTGGCGGTAGCGGGTCTCCCGGTCCGTCAGGCCGTGGAACTTTTCGGGAAGGGGCAGGAGGCTCTTGCTCAGCAGGGTTGCCTTGTGGACCCGCAGGGAGATTTCGCCCCGCTCGGTCTTGAACACATCGCCCTCGACACCCACGATGTCTCCAATGTCGTTTTTCTTAAACCGGGCAAAATCCGCCTCGTCCATGGCATCGAAGCGGACGTAGAGCTGGATTCTGCCGGTGTTGTCCTGCAAATCGCAGAAGGAGACCTTGCCCATGCCCCGCTTGCTCATCAGGCGGCCCGCCAGGGTGACGGACTTGCCTTCCATGGTGTCAAAGTTTTCCTTGATTTCCTTTGCGGAGGAGGTAACGTCGAACCTGGTCTGCACGAAGGGGTCCAGGCCCTCGGCCCGGAGGGCCTCCAGCTTATCCCTACGGACCTTTACCTGGTCGGACAGGGGCATTTCTGCCTGGGGTACAAACTTTGCCATGACTTAGCCCTCACGAGAGACGCTGATGACCTTCATGGTGAAGGAACCGGCAGGGGCGTTGACGGTGAACTTCTCGCCGGCAGCCTTGCCAACAATGCCGCGGCCAAAGGGAGAGTCGTCGGAGAGCTTGTTCTCCATGGGGTTGGCCTCCTGAGAGCCGGTGATGCGGTACTCAAAGCGCTTGCCGCTCTCGTCCTCTACCACCACGGTGCAGCCCAGGCCCACGCGGCCGGTGGCCTCGTTCTCGTCCTCGATGATGACGGCGTGGGACAGGATGTCTTCAATCTCGGCAATGCGGCCATAGAGCTTGCCCTGCTCGTTCTTGGCGGCATCGTATTCGGAGTTTTCGGACAAGTCGCCGTAGGACCGGGCCTCGGCGATCATGGCGGCAACCTCCCGCTCCCGGGTGGTCTTTAAATAGTTCAGTTCCTTTTCCAGGTCTGCCAGACGCAGGCTTGTGATTTTATATTCCTTAGCCATAATCAAAAATCCTTTCTTAGCTGAAAATTTCCATAGCTCTGAATATTATAGAGGAAAAGCCCCCGGTAGTCAAGAAGATTCCCGGAGGTTTTTCCAAAAATGTTCAGTTTTCCTTTTGGGGCATCCGCTCCAGAATCTCCCCGTAAATCTCCTCTGTCTCCTTTGGATTCTTCCCGCTGAGGACCAGGGTCTGGCCGGTGGTGGTTTTCACCACAATGGCGCTGTGGGGATTGTAATAGGTAAAGCGGACATAGGGGCCGAATTCCCGGTTTTCAAAATAGCCCGCCAGCAGCCGGAAGGAGCCCAGGCCCCAGGTTCTGGTGCCGTCCACATTCTCCTGCCGCAGCTCGATGCTTGCAATCTCGTCATAGGGAAGCACCGCCCGGCCATAGTAGCTGGTTTTCACCTCCAGTGCGTCCTCGCCGTAGTGCACCTTGACAGAGCCCGTAAACAGGAACACCGCCAGCAGCACCAGCGCGAACACCACCATCCAGCGGGCAATCTGGGATGCCTTGGAGGGCTCCTTCCGGGAAAGCTCCACGCCCAGGCGCAGCTCCTTTTTGTAGAAGCAGTAGGAATAGACCAAGGGAACGGCATTGCTGACCACAAGCAGCGCCACAAAGGAAACTTCCGCGGCTGTCTCCGGAAGGAAGGAGCCCAGCACCATCAACAGACCGCAGACCACATAGCAGGGCCCCGCCAGACGGTGGGTGGCGTTCCAGTTTGCCTCGCTGGATGCGGTCCATTTCACCCGGAAGCCCACCACATTGTTGGGGCGGCACTTGGGCAGATAATTGCCCAGGACCAGGTAGAGTAGGCCAAACATCCAGCCCATCACCCGGACCATGGAAAGCGTCATGCCCTTGTACAGAAGCGCGTAGGTAACCCAGAAGGTGAAGTTGGACAGTGCGGGGATGAGCCAGATGACCACGCTGTTGATTTTCCGATTCTTTTTCCGGTCCTTTTCCAGTTTGTCCGTCATGAAAAAGCACAGCCACAGGGCAAGGGCCATGACAACCGGCATCCACAAAGCCGCCCCGGGGAGGCCGTATCCCCCGGCACCGGGCTTCCCCACAAAAAACAGGCCCACCAGGGACGGAAGCAGGGTCAGCGCGTAGCAGAGCAGTCGATTTTTTCTTTGAAACATATTCATTCTCCCTTCAAATCCGCAATCCACAGCAGTGTCTCTTCCAGCACCGATGTGTTGATGGTGTAGTAAATGTACTTTCCCTCCCGGCTGTCATAGACCAGGTCCGCGTCCTTTAACACGGACAGGTGCCTGGAGATGGCGGCGGCGGAGATATCAAAGTGCTCCGTAATCTCCCCGGCGGACTTTTTGCCGGTTTTCAAAAGATTCAGAATCTCCCGCCGGGTAGGGTCTGCCAGGGCCTTCAGGGTTTGCTGCAATCCCATAGACACGCCTCCCAAACAATATTTAACAATTAACTTAATTGTTAAACGAATAATAGCACAGCAGCCCCTCTTTGTCAAGGGGCTGTTGACGGAATATTTACAGGTAATGAACCAGCGTCTCCATGTCCTTGCGTTTCTTTTCCCTTTGCTTATCCACCTCGGCGGCGTAGCCAAGGGTAATCACCAGTCGGACGGGGTGGGAAAGACCGCAGATTTTCTGGAGCTTCCCGCTGTCCAGCCAGCCCAGGATGCAGCTGTCCAGGCCCTGGGTGGTGGCCTCAGCGGTGAGGTAGGCGGTGAGAATGCCGATGTCCATGGAGCGGTAGTCATTGTTTTTGAGCTTGGCCCCCATAGCGGCAGACTTTACGTAGTCCTCCTCGGAGATAACCAGCAAAACAGGTGCCTGGGCGGCAAACTTGTTCATGCCCATACCGCTGACCGCAGCGGCGGCCTCCCTAGCCTTTTCCCCCTGGCAGACGGTGATTTGATAGGGCTGGCCGTTGCAGGCGGAGGGGGACAGTCTCCCCGCCTCCAAAATTTTTTCCAGCTTCTCTGGCTCTACGGGCCTTGTCCCGTCATAATTCCGGCAGGACTGTCTTGCCTGGGCGATTTCCAAAAAGTCCATCATTTTTCCTCCTGATATACACGAAGGGCGGCCCGCAGGCCGCCCCCTGAAATTTCTCTTAGTCGATGACCATAATCCAGCCCTCGGGGGCGGGGACGGTGCCCATCTGGATGCCGGTGAGGGTCTTGTAGAGCTTCTCGACGACGTTGCCCATGCCGGCGTAGGTGTACTCCTTGCCGTGGTCCACAATCTTGCCCACGGGAGAGATGACCGCCGCGGTGCCGCACAGGCCCGCCTCGGCAAAGCTCCCCAGCTCGTCCACGCCGACGACCCGCTCTTCCACTTCCAGGTTCAGGTACTCCTTGGCAACCTGCACCAGGGAGCGGCGGGTGATGGAGGGGAGGATGGTCGCGGACTTGGGCACTACCAGCTTTCCTTCCTTGGTGACAAAGAGGATGTTGGCACCGCCGGTCTCCTCGATGTGGGTCCGGGTGGCGGAGTCCACATACAGGTTTTCATCATAGCCCTGCTCGTGGGCATCCACAATATTATAAAGGCTCATGGCGTAGTTCAGGCCCGCCTTGATGTGGCCGGTGCCTCTGGGGGCTGCCCGGTCCAGGTCGGAAACCCGAATGGTCAGGGGTTTGATGCCGCCCTTGAAGTAGGGGCCCACAGGGGTGCCGAAGACCCGGAACTGGAACTCGTTGGCAGGCTTCACGCCGATGATCGGGTCAATGCCGAACATATAGGGCCGCAGGTACAGGCTGGCACCGGAGCCATAGGGGGGCACCCAGGCCTCATTTGCCTTGACGGTCTGACGGATGGCCTCCAGGAAGCGCTCCTTGGGGAACTCCGGCATCCGCATTCTGCGGCAGGAGTCCATCATCCGCTCCGCGTTCAGGTCCGGGCGGAAGCAGACGGTCTTGCCGTCGGCGGTGGTATATGCCTTCATGCCCTCGAAAACGGTCTGGGCGTACTGTAGAACGCAGGCACACTCGTTCATGGTGATGTTGGCATCGGTGGTCAGCCCGCCTTCATCCCAGGCTCCGTTCTTAAAATTGGAGACATAGCGGTAATCGGTCTGCACATAGCCAAAGCCGATGCTGCTCCAATCGATGTTTTTCTTTTCCATAGCGGTTCAGCTCCTCTTCTTTTTCTGATTGCCTAATAGTAGCACATCGGTGCCCGGTTTGCAAGCGTTCCGGGGAACTTTTTGCGCCCAGGGCGGACAATTGTCCGCCGCCGGCCCGGATGCGGGGCGGTTACACCGCCAGGAGCCCCGTCCCCATGAGCACGCACACGGTCACAAACAGGGTAAAAATCGACGCGACGCTGGTCCAAACCACAATTTGTGCCGCCAATTGCTCATCACAGCCCAGCTGCCCCGCCATCACGGCGCTGGAAACCGCCGCCGGGGTGCCAAAGAGGGCAATCAGCGCCGGGTAGTCCGGAGAGGTGCAGTGCAAGACCCCCAGCATCGTCAGCAGGATGGCCGCGCCCAGGCCCAGGGCCGGGGTGATGACCACCCGCCAGGCCGTTCCCCAGGCGATTTCCCGCTTCATATCCCCCATGGCAGAGAAGCTGAATTCCCCGCCCAGCATCAGAAGGGAAAAGGGCGTGGCGATGTTGGCCAGCTGGCGGATGGCCGAATACAGAAATTTCAGGTTTCCGCTGAGGGTAAACACCACGCCGCCAAACAGCGGCACCTGCGCAGTCCGAATCGCCACGCATACAAAGCCCGCCGCGATGCCCACAATCAAAGGGTTTGTAATCACGTTCAGCAGGAGCTTCCGGATATCCGGCTTTCCGCCCTTGCCGCCATACATGGACAGCGCCACCACCGAAAGCATATTCAGCAGCGGCACGCACACCGCCGTGGTCACCGTCGCCACCAGCACGGCCTCCTCCCCGCCCAGGGCCTGGGCAAGGGAGATGCCAATCACCGCCGTGTTGCTGCGGAAGGTGCTCTGCAGCAGCACGCCCTTCCGACCGCGGTCCCTGGTGAGCCCCGGGGTCAGAAGGCAGCCCAGCAGGAAAATCACCAGAATCATCCCCACCCCGAACAGCGCCAAATCCCAGGGGACACTGGAAAAGGACTGGATGCTGTAGCTATTCGTAAACAGCAGCACCGGAATCAGGATGCGGAACATGAGCTTATTGCCAATCCGCACAAACTCCTCCGTCAGGAAATTTCGCTGCCGCAAAAAGTAGCCCAGGGCGATTAAAAGCACAATGGGCAGGATGGCATTGACCGCCGTGATGAAAATTGTTGCTGCCATTTATTGCTCCTTCTTTTTTTGCAGGCTCGCCTGATAGCTGCGCAGGATGTTCTCCATGCTCCTTTTAATATGGTTCTCCATGGTCTCCCGTCCCCCGGGGATATCCCCCCGGCGGATGCACTCCAGCATCTGCCGGTGCTCCCGGATGGAGATGGTCTCGTGCTCCAGGTCCCGCCCGGCCTTTCCGGCGGAGGGGCCGTTCCACAGCGACAGCAGCAAATTTTTAAGCCTTTTGTTGCCGTCCGCATCCCAGATGGCCATGTGGAAGCGCTGGTTATAGTTGCGGTACTCCTCCGCGGTCATGGTGCTCCGGTTTTCCTCCGCCCAGATCTGCAGCCGCTCCAGCTCCTCCAGCGGGACCCGGTTCCGGATGGCCCCCGCCAGCGCCTCGGATTCCAGAATTCCCCGGACCTCAAAATGGTCCCGGATAAAGGACTCGTCCACACCGATGACGACGGCCCCCCGGTTCATCCGCAGCTCCAGCAGCCCCTCCGCCGCCAGGGACTGGAAGGCCTCCCGCACCGGAGTCCGGGAGACCCCCAGTCTGGCCGCGGTTTCGGAAAGGCTCAGCTCCTGGCCCGGCTCAAATTCCCCGGAAAGCAGGGCCTTTCGCAAAATAGACGTGATTCGCACCCGAATCGGCAAAACCTCAATTGTTTCCATAGGCATTCTCCGCTTCTATTCATTGATAGTAGAAATAGTACCATGTTCCATGGCAAAAATCAACCGTCTTCCGTCCCCGGGCACCGTACGCAATTCGCACAAATCCGGCCGTCTGTTTTGGTAATCGTTCACAATTTTTTCTTTTTTTCCTTTTGGCTCTTGCGGAGTGCCAGGAACCGTGGTACAATGCAAGTGTGAATATTGTATACAATATTCAATTTGAGAATTAGGAGTGATTTCATGCACGCGATTGAAAAAATCCTCGCCCGCAACGCAGGGCTTTCCTCCGTAAAAACCGGAGAGATTGTCACCGCCAAGGTGGATTTTGCGGAAATCAACGATCTTTATCTGCAAACCGTCTATTCCTTCTATGAGATGGGTGGAGAAAAGGTATGGGACAACACCCGGGCCGCCTTTGTCTTCGACCACTATGCCCCCTGCCCCACCATCAAAACCGCCTCCAACCACAATGAGATGCGGGAATTTGCCAGGAAAAACAACCTCAAATACCACTTTGATGTGAACTGCGGCGTGTGCCACCAGGTGATGGTGGAGGCCGGTGTGGTGTACCCCGGCATGATTCTGGTGGCTACCGACAGCCACACCACCACCCACGGCGCGCTGGGTGCCCTGGGCACCGGCTGCGGCGCTACGGACATGGCCTGCATCCTGATGACCGGCGAGATGTGGTTCCGGGTGCCGGAGATTATCGAGGTCCGTCTGGAGGGCCAGCCCCAGAAGGGCGTGTATCCCAAGGACGTGATTCTCAATGTGCTGGGCAAAATCAAGGCCGACGGTGCCGTCTATAAGTGCATCGACTTTACCGGCAGCTATGTGGACAGCCTGGACATCCCCGGCAGAATGACCATTTGCAACATGGCCGTGGAAATGGGTGCCAAGACCGCCTATATGCAGCCCAACCAGGCGGTTCTGGACTATGTGTCCGCCCGGGCGGTACGGCCCTATGAGGTGGTGACCACCGACCCGGATTTTGTGTACGCGGAGAGCCACGTGTTTGACGTGTCCAAAATGGAGCCCGTGGTTTCCTGCCCCAACGATGTGGACAATGTACACCCCATCTCCCAGGTGGCCGCCCAGAACATCCCGCTGAACCAGGCCTACATCGGCTCCTGCACCAACGGACGCACGGAGGACATCGCCCAGGCCGCCGCCATTTTGAAGGGGAAGCACATTCCGCCCTACGCCCGGCTTTTGGTGGTGCCCGCCTCCCGGGACGTGCTCCAGGAGTGCATGGCCAAGGGCTACATTCAGGATTTGATTGATGCCGGCGCAACCCTGGTGACCCCCGGCTGCGCCGCGTGCCTGGGCACCCACGAGGGCCTTTTGGCTCCCGGTGAAAAGTGCGTCACCTGCACCAACCGGAACTTCCGGGGCCGCATGGGCTCCAATCAGGCCGAGCTGTATCTGGCCAGCCCCGCAACCGTGGCCGCCAGCATTCTCAATGGCCGCATCACGGATCCCCGTCCCTATCTGGACTAACGGAAGGAGGAAACCATTATGAAAACGGAATTTGTTGGAAAGGCCCTGGTGGTGGGCAACAACGTGGATACGGACCTGATCTACCCGGGCCGGTTCCTGGAACTGACGGACCCCAAGGAGATTGGCTCCCACTGTCTGGCCGGTATCTCCGAGGACATCAGCCCCAACTTTCCCAAAGGCGGCATCGTAGTCGCCGGGACCAACTTTGGCTGCGGCTCCAGCCGGGAGCACGCCCCCATTGCGCTGATCAACATGGGTGCCTCCGCCGTGCTGGCCGACAGCTTCGCCCGGATTTTCTTCCGCAACGGCATTAACCTGGGTCTGCCCCTGGTTGTGTGCAAGGGCATTTCGAAGCATGTGAAAACCGGCCAGACCATCCGTCTGGACCTGGCGGCGGGAACCGTCACCATTGCCGAAACCGGAGAAATTTTACATGCCGAGGCCCTGGGCGACAAGGCCATGGAGATTCTGGAGGCGGGCGGCATCAAGCCTTTGATGCGCAAAAGATTCGGAAAAGGCTGATATTCGCAGCTTTTCCCCCAGTTGTTGTTTTCAACAATTTTACCAATGTGACATAACAGAATTTTTGTCCTTTTTACAAAATCCTATTTACAATTTGGACATTTTCGGATATAATGTGCCCATCATCGGTTTTGCCTTTTGATGCCGGTGACAGTAAGATATGTTATGTAGGAGGATTCATTATGGATTACGCAAAGGAAGCCCTGCGTCTCCACGGAGAATGGAAGGGCAAGATTGAGGTCAAGGCTACCGTGCCTGTAGAAACCAAGGACGACCTGTCTCTGGCCTATACCCCCGGTGTCGCTGCCCCCTGCCTGGAAATCCAGAAGGACGTGAATAAGTCCTATGAGCTGACCCGCCGCCACAACCTGTGCGCCGTGATTACCGACGGCTCCGCCGTCCTGGGTCTGGGCGACATCGGCCCCGAGGCCGGTATGCCGGTTATGGAGGGCAAGTGTGTGCTGTTTAAGGCCTTCGGTGACGTAGATGCCTTCCCTCTGTGCGTCAAGACCCACGATGTGGACGAGTTCGTCAACGCCGTCTACCTGATCTCCGGCTCCTTCGGCGGCATCAACCTGGAGGACATCGCCGCCCCCCGCTGCTTTGAGATTGAGCGGAAGCTGAAGGAAAAGTGCGACATTCCCATTTTCCACGATGACCAGCACGGCACCGCCGTCATCACCCTGGCCGGTCTTACCAACGCCCTGAAGGTCGTCGGCAAGAAGAAGGAGGACGTAAAGGTCGTTACCTCCGGCGCGGGCGCTGCCGCCATCGCCATTGTCAAGCTGCTGCTGAGCGCGGGCTTTAAGAACATCGTCATGACTGACCGCACCGGCGCTATCTATGCCGGCCGTGAAAAGCTGAACTGGGTTAAGGAAGAGATGGCTCAGGTTACCAACCTGCAGAAGGAAACCGGTAAGCTCAGTGATGTCATCAAGGGCGCTGACGTGTTTATCGGCGTTTCCGGCCCCGGCACCCTGACCAAGGAAATGGTGGAAACCATGAACAAGGATGCCATCATCTTCGCCTGCGCCAACCCCACCCCCGAAATCTTCCCGGACGAGGCCAAGGCCGGCGGCGCTGCCGTTGTCTCCACCGGTCGCAGTGACTACCCCAACCAGATCAACAACGTTCTGGCCTTCCCCGGCATCTTCCGCGGCGCTTTCGATGTCCGTGCCTCCGACATCAATGAGGAAATGAAGATGGCCGCTGCCGAAGCTCTGGCAAACCTGGTCTCCCCCGAGGAGCTCAGTGCCGATTACATCATCCCCGCCGCTTTTGACAAGCGTGTCGGCCCCGCCGTCGCCAAGGCCGTGGCGGAAGCCGCGCGGAAGTCCGGAGTGGCCCGCATCTAACCCCAGCAAAAGAGGATCTATCCACCCAATGCGCCACATGAAAAGGAGATTTTAATCATGGCAAAAGACGGAAAAACCCTGGAAAAGAAGCCGTACCAGCTGTATAATCTGCCCTGGTACTACTTCGCAATCTTCTCTGTCGTCGTTCTGGCCGCCACCTATCTGGGCGTGCTGCCCACCGGCATGGCAGGCTGCTTCGCATTCATGATTGTTCTGGGCACCATTCTGAACGAAATCGGTGACCACACCCCCATTATCCGCTCCTACCTGGGCGGCGGTGCCATCGTCGTTATCTTTGGCTCCGCGCTGCTGGATTACTTCCATGTGCTTCCCCACCTGCTGAAGACCCTGGATGACGGCACCAAGGTGTACGCCAACTTCGTCCAGTCGAACGTGGTCGGCAATGTCGCCAGCTTCTTCAAGCCCACCGGCGCTTTCCTGGACTTCTACATCGCCGCCCTGATCACCGGCTCCATCCTGGGCATGAACCGGAAGCTGCTGGTCAAGGCTGCTGCCCGTTATTTCCCCGCCATCTTCGGCGGCCTGATCCTGTCCTTCGCCCTGTGCAGCGCTGTGGGTGCCATCACCGGCTTCGGCTGGGCCAAGGCTCTGCTGCTGATTGCTCTGCCCATCATGGGCGGCGGCATGGGCGCGGGCGCTACTCCCCTGTCCAAGATTTTTGACACCGCCGGTGCCATGAGTGCCGAGGAAGCCCTCTCCGTCATGACCCCCGCAGTCGCCATCGGCAACGCCATCTCCATCGTCATTGCCGGTATCGTTGTTAAGGTGATCAAGAGCAAGAAGTGGAACGGCCAGGGCCAGCTGATGCAGGCCGGCAGCATTGACCCCGCCGAGCTGGAAATCAGCCCCGAGATGCAGGCCAAGCGCGACAAGATTGACATCACCAACCTGGGCATCGGCCTGTTCGTCTCCTGCACCTTCTTCGCCTGGGGCTACATCGTGGCCAAGGGCTGGAGCACGCTGGTTCCCAAGGTCTCCATCCACGCCTACGCCTGGATGATCATCACCGTGGCCATCTGCAAGATTACCCAGATCATCCCCGAGCGGATTGAGGTTGCCTGCTATCAGTGGTTCCAGTTCATCATGAAGAACCTGACCGCTACGTTGCTTGTCGGCATCGGCCTGTGCTATCTGGATATTGGCAAGGTCATCGACAGCTTCACCGTGCAGTACCTGGTCATGTGCCTGGTCACCTGCCTGGGTGCCTTCTTCGGCGCTGCCATCGTCGGCAAGTTCGTGGGCTTCTACCCCGTAGAGTCCGGCCTGACCGCCGGCCTGTGCATGTCCAACATGGGCGGCACCGGCGACGTGGCTGTTCTGTCCGCCGCAAACCGCATGGAGCTGATGCCCTTCGCGCAGATCTCCTCCCGTCTGGGCGGTGCCATCATCCTGCTGCTGGGCAGCGTGATGCTCTCCACCATGGCACATCTGCTGTAAACGGCAAAATTTTAGGGGCGCTGCTTTCAGCAGCGCCCCTTTTCCCATCAAGGAGATTTCTTATGCAATGTATTCACTGTCATACTGAAACAGGCGACTACCCCTTTCACGTGCTGCAGGTCCTGACCCTCCATATAAGAGACCTGAAGGGCGACAAGCGCGTCCAGGCCCTGGGGGATTTTGAGGACTTCTGCGTCTGCGGCGACTGCGCCAAAGCCCACCTGGAGGAGACGCTTCACAACGGGAAAGCCCTCCGGAAGGCTATGCTCCCCTTTGCCGCCGCCCTGGTCGTGGGGGTTCTTTTAGCCGTTCTCACCTGGAACGGAGAGGGCGCGCTGCGGCTTCTGGGCCTTGCCATGGTGGTCTGCGGCATTCTGGGCCTTGCTGGCACCTGGCAGCGCATGACCAAAAAGCGCCGTGCCTTTGCCGCCCTCTCCCCCGAAAAGGCCCTGGAACAGGCCGCCTGGGACCTGTTTCTACAGGATGCTCCCAAAAAGCTGGACATCAACGATATCACCTACATTCCTGTCAATGAAGAAACCCTCTCCCGGAAAAACGGGGACCTGATGATTCTATACGACCTTCTGCCGGAAATTGCCGTCCAGGCCCACAAGTGGATTCACGGGCAGAAGGAATGAAAAATGGGGCTGTTAGAGAACAATCTGTCATTGCGAACCACGCCGGTGTGGCTATGGCAGCTTTTCTTAACAGCCCCATGTATTCTTTTAGATAATCTTTCCTTTCAGGTGATCACACTCGTGCTGGATAATCTGGGCGGGAAAACCCCGGAAGGTTTTGACGCGGGTTTGAAAGGCCTCGTTTTGGTAGCGAACCTTGATTTTTTGGTACCGGGTTGTCCTCCGGGTGCCCTCTAAGGACAGGCACCCCTCTTCGGCTTCGTAGGCCCCCTCGGCCTTTAAGATCTCCGGATTGCGCATCAAAAGGAGCTCTCCGCCGCAGTCAACAGCAATGACGCGGACGGGCTGGCCAATCATGTTGGCCGCCATGCCCACGCACCCTTCCCGGTGGGCCTGGAGGGTGTCCAATAAATCCCGCGCAATGGGCTCGTCCTCGGGAAGGGCGGGCCGCGCGGGGCGGCTTAGTAAAAATAAATCCTTGCAAATTGGCTGTACCATGGTTTTTTCTCCTTACAACTGTGTAAAATAGGCCCAAAATATAGGAAATTACCACGCTTGCCTTTCTGAGCACTATCTGATATAATGATTTGGATTTTTTCGAAAGGGGGACACGCAATGGAACAGACCGGGCACCGAAAAAAAGCCATTGTCTTTTTTCTTTACTGCCTTATCATGCTTTTTCTCCTCTTTGCCAGGATGCCCAACGAGCGTGGGCTGCCCTTCCCCGAGTATCTCAGGACCCATCTGAATCTCGTCCCCTTCCGGACCATCCGCCGATTTTCCCGGCTTCTGGTGCCGCCGGTGCGGCCCTATCTTGTGAAGATTGCCCTGCACAATCTGCTGGGGAATGTCCTTTTGTTCGTCCCCCTGGGCTATTTTCTGCCCGCACTGTTTTCAAAGCTCCGCGGCTTTTTCCTGACGCTTCTCGCGGTCTGCGTCACCGTGTGCTGCGTGGAAATTCTGCAGGTTCTCTTCATCGTAGGCACCTGCGACATTGACGATTTGATTCTCAACCTCCTGGGCGCGGCTGTGGGGTATGGGGTTTATAGGATCACAGAGCAATAAAAACATCTACGGCTCCCCTGAAGGGGGACCGCCGCAGCGTGGTGCTCCGCGCTGCGAATCTTAAATTAAAATAGCTGCCGGTGGCAGCTATACCATAATTCAGGGATGAGGGGCGGTACAGACTGCCGGAATTAAAAAGCCCGGGCAAATTCGTATACCCCCAGACGGAAACCTATAACCTTCCCCGCCGGGGAAGGGGGACCGCCTCAGCGGTGGATGAGGGGCGGTACGCAGAACCGGTGCGGAGAAACTTTGGGCGAATTCGTATAACCTGAAAGCCAAAGCCCTCTGCCTTCTCAGGCTTCCGAAGGTGCCGGCAGGCGGATGTGGAGGGGACACCTTGCGGGATTGCCGTGCTGAAAAAGACGTTGAAAGCTATAAATTCCGCGTTTTCGCTATATTTTCTTACCAACTTCGGCACTTGTTATAGGTGTCCCCTCCACATTCCCCCGCTGCGGCGGGGACCTTCGGAAGCCTGAGAAGGCTTTTTGGGCTTGTGTCCGGGGGTATACGAATTCGCCCGGGCTTTCTAATTCCGTCAGTCTGTGCCGCCCTCATCAGTCTCGGCTACGCCGAGCCAGCTTCCCCGGAGGGGAAGCTTTTGTGCTGCGCGACGCACCGCCCTTTTTATGTACCGTACAGGCTCTTTTCTCTGCTCTGGCAGGAGAAGAGGATTACCTGCTTGTCCCGGCTGATTTCTTTCAGGACCTCCATGGCGCGGGACATGCGGGTGTCGTCAAAGCGGACCAGGGCATCGTCCAGAATCAGGGGGGCCTCCGGGGCGATGGTCTCCGCGACGGCCAGGCGGAGGGCAAGGTACAGCTGGTCCTCCGTGCCGCTGCTGCGGCACAGGACCTCCCGCAGGGTGGTTTCCCCCTCCGCACCGGCCCGCAAGGTCAAATCCTCGCTGAGCAGCAGCCGATTGTAGCGTCCGTCTGTCATGGCGGACATCCATTTCTGGGCCTTTTCGGAAATCTGAGGGGCAAACCGGCGCTGCAGGCTTTGGCTTGCCTCCGTCAGGGTCTGCTGGGCCAGGGTCAGGGCATCGTAATAGCGCTGTAGGCTCTGAACCCGCTCCCGGGTCTGGGTGCGGGCTGTTTCCAGGCTTTCCCGGCTGCCCAGGGCCTCCAGGCGGCTTCTCTCCCCGCCCAAAAGGAGGCTGAGATTGGTTACCCGCTCCTGGGCGGCCTGGCGCTCGGCATCCGTCTCCTCCGGGGACAGGGTAAGCTCATCCTGAACAGGCGTTGTTTCCTTGGCGGCCATGGCCGAAAGGGTTTCCAGATGGCGCTGGGCCGTCTCCTTCCGGCCACGAAGGACCTCCAACGTGTCCCAGGCGGAGAGCACCTGGCGGCACAGCTCCTCCATTTCCCGGGGCTCCCGGCCCTCGCACAGGAATTTCCGCTGGTCCCGCAGGCCCTGGAGCTGCTGCTCCAGCTCCGTCTGACGGTGGGTCCAGTCCTGTTTTTCATTGTAATACCGCTGCAAGGCATCGGCATAGGTTCTGGCCTTGGCCTCCCAAGCATCCGGCGTTCCGCCGCCGTAGGGGATGGCCAGGGCCTTTTGCTTTTCCTTCTCCCGGCTGCCCACCAGCAGGGACACCGCCAGCAGCAGCGTTCCAACGCCAAAGCATACCAGGGCCGGAATCAGCGCTCCAAAGCCCAGCAGCAGCACCAGCCCCCCGAGAATGCCCAGGGCGGCCAGAATCAGGAAGGTCCAGAAGCCCCGGCCCACAATGGAGTGGTAGGCCTTTCCGTCCTCCCGGGCCTTTTGGAGCGCCTGCTCGCCGCTCAGGCCCCGGAACACCTCCGGTGCCTGGGGCAGCTCCGGCATCTGGGCGCACCGGCTTCGCTCCGTCCCCGCCTCGTTCCAGGCGTTCATGTGGGCGGCCAGGTCCCGCAGACGCTTTTCCGCCTCGGCCCGGGTGGGGAGGTCCGCGCAGATTTCCTCCATTTTGTCCGCCTCCCGGGCGGCCTTTTCCGCCTCGGCCCGAGCTTTCTGTACCTGGCGGGCATCCATGGATGCCTTGGCATAGTCCAGGGCGGCCTGATGGGTTTTGAGGGATTGGAGATACGCCTCCGTCAGGGCAAGCTGCCCTTCCAGACGGGAAATCTCCCCCTCCAGCCGTTCCCGCTCCCTGAGTGCCTCCTCCAGCTCCCGCAGCTGCTTTTCCGCCTGGGGCAGAAGCCCCGACTGATTGAAGCGGCATTTGTTTTTCAGCTCCTTGAGCTTCCGGGCGAGGGCCGCCTCGTCAACCCCCTCGTCGCCGGTGGTGACCAGAGCGTTGAGCCGGGCCCGCAGAGCCTCGCTCTGGGTCACGGGCATCTCCTCCTGCCGGATAAACCCGGCCCTGCAGAATACCTCCCGCTCCACTCCCAGAAGGGTCTGGCCGCAGTTGTCCGCCGTCAGCTCCGGCACCGGCAGCCCGGTCTCCGTCTCGTAGGCCCGGAAGGCCCCCATGGGGACGCGGCCCTTGGTGGTCCGCTCCAGGGTGACGCGTCTGCCGTTCCAGTTGAGGGCCACGGTGCCGGACATGGGGCTTCCGGACCAGGGGGTATAGCGCTCCTTGGGGGAAAGGGCCGACCTTGTGGTTTTGGCCCGGGTATCCAGGCCATAGAGCATGGCAAGCAGAAAGGCGCACCAGGTGCTTTTGCCCCATTCGTTCTCCCCGGAGAGGATATTGAGCCCCGGGGTGAATTCCAAGGTCCGGTGCTCCAGCGTTCCGAAGGTCGCCGTCATGGATTCGATTCTCACGGAAGCATCACCTCCTCCCCCTCTAAGAGCCTTGCCGCCAGCTCCGCCGCCAGGTAGGCCGTCTCCGCCTCCTCCGGCTGGGAACGGTCATATTTTTCTTTCAAAAGGCCCATATAGACCCCTCTCAGGCTGTTTTCGCCGACATACGCCCAGGGGTCCAGGGGCGGGCGGGTTCTGTCCCGCAGCTCCAGGTTTTCAAGATGGGAAAATTGGGCCCGGATGGCTTCCGGGTCCGGGCTTCCCCTGCCCGTCAGCGTTACCCGGTACAGGTCCCCGTTGTCCACCGGCGGCAGGACCCTTTGGAGGGCCTGGGGCCCCTCCAATGTAATGTCCACCGTCTCCTCCAAAAACGCGGGGCTCCTGACAGGCAGGGTTTTCAGGGTCACGGTGTCCCCCAGCTCCGCCAGAAGCATCCCCTTTCGCCCCGTCTCATCCCAACCTCTGCCCATGGGGCAGCCGGGCCAGGCGCACATGGTATTCCCCGCCGTAAAGCTGCTGCCCTTGTGAATATGGCCCAGGGCCAGATAGTCAAGGTTTGACGCTGCCACCTGCCCCGCCGTCACCGGACAGTAGGGGCTTTTGCCGCTGACCGCGTCCCCGTGGAGGACCCCCAGAGTATGGGCAAAGGCCCGTTCCGCGTGAAAGCCCTCCAGCAGCCCCGGGCAATCCATGGAGGTGTAGCCCGCCCCATAGACCCGGCAATCCAGCTCTTCCAAATCCACATAGCTGAGATTTCCCCGGAAAACATGCACATTCTCCGGCCAGAGCTCCTGCTGCCAGGGGGAAGCGGGGCTCACAAAATCGTGGTTTCCCGGGGCAATCAGCACCGGAACGGCGCAGTCCTCCAGGCACTGGGCCAAAAGCGCCGCCGTCTGACGGCTGTAGGGGCCGTCGAACACGTCCCCCGCCAGAAGCACCAGCTGTGCCTGTGCCTCCCGGCAAAGCCGAACCAGTTCCTCGGGAAGCCGCCGCTGGGCCTGCCGCAGCATGGCCCGGGTCTTCTCCGGGAAGCCTGTAAAGGGGGAATCCAGATGGAAATCCCCGGAATGGAGTATTTTCAGTCCCACTGGTCAACCCTTTCCGCCCGCAGGCACTTCCCCGTGGCCGCATCCAGGGTAAAGAGCACCCCTTCCAGCTTGGTGGGGCCCTCCGCCCAGCGGTAGCGCTCGGTCAAATCCCCCCGGAACCGGGCGATGGACAGCTCCGGCCGGATGCCCAGCACCGATTCCCTGGGGCCGGTCATGCCCAGGTCCGTCACATAGCCCGTGCCCTTGGGCAGCACCCGGGCATCCGCCGTGGGCACATGGGTATGGGTGCCCCAGACGGCACTGACCCGTCCGTCCAGCAAATAGCCCATGGCCAGCTTCTCCGAGGTGGCCTCCGCGTGCAGCTCCACCAGAACAAGCCCGGTATCCAGCTTTTTCAGGATTTTTTCCACCAGCAAAAAGGGATTGTCCGGGGTGTAGTCCATGTTGCAGCGGCCAATCAGGTCAATGACCGCCACGTCTCCCGCGTTCGTCTCATAAACGCTCCAACCGATGCCGGGAGCCTGGGGGGCCAGATTGGCAGGCCGCAGCACCCGGGAGGTATCCTCCAGGTAGTTGACGATTTCCCGCTTCCCAAAGCTGTGGTTCCCCAAGGTGACCACATCCGCCCCGGCATCCAGAATCTCCTCCGCCTGCATGGGGGTGATGCCCACCACGCTGGCGTTTTCTCCGTTGACCACCACAAAGTCGGCGTTTGTCTTCCGTTTCAGAGCGCGAAGGGTTTTCGAAATCCGCTCCATCCCGGGGGTGCCCACCACATCCCCCACTGCCAAGACCTTAAATTCCATATTGTTTCCTCTTTCCCATTGATTTGGGGTTTTTCGTTATTATATACCGGAAACGGGATTTGCACAAGGGTACGGGCGCTTAATTTTTAAGGGGCTGCCGTGTGAGGCAGCCCCTTGGGGTGTTTCTTATTTATGACTGCACCCGCCGCAGCTGGAGCAATCTCCGCCGCAGGAATGCTTGCCGTTTTTCTTGTCCCGGACCATGCCGGCGACAATCAGGCCGACAATCACAACCAGGACAGCAAGGACAATCACAGTTCCCATAATGGTTCCTTTCTTTCATGCGCAAATGCAGGGGACGGCGGACCGTCCCCTGCAAAATGGATTCTTAAACTCTCGCGGTGAGCTTGTCAGCTTCCTTGTAGGGACGAACCAACATGTAAATCATGCAGCCCAGCACTGCCAGAGCGGCCACAAGGCCGATGACATTGACAGAGCCTGTGAACAGGCCGCCGAACTGATTGATCATCAGGCTGACGCAGTAGGCAAAGCCGCACTGATAGCCGATGGCGAACCAGGTCCACTTGGCGTTGTTCATCTCCCGCTTGATGGCACCGATGGCCGCGAAGCAGGGGGCGCACAGCAGGTTGAACACCAGGAAGGACATGCCGGAGATGGTGGTGAAGGTAGCGGCCAGGGTCTCATACACATTGCCGGAGGCACCGTACAGGATGCCCATGGTGCCGACGATGTTTTCCTTGGCAACCAGGCCGGTGATGGAGGCAACGGCTGCCTGCCACTCGCCCCAGCCAAGAGGCGCGAAGATCCAGGCGATGGCACTGCCGATGCGGGCCAGGATGGAGAGGTTCAGCTCGTCCTCGGACAGCATCCGGAAGCCATCCTCGGTGAAGCCAAAGTAGGAGGTGAACCACACAACGATGGTGGACAGCAGGATGATGGTACCGGCCTTCTTAATGAAGGACCAGCCACGCTCCCAGGTGGAGCGGAGCACATTGCCCAAGGTGGGGATGTGATAAGGAGGCAGCTCCATCACGAAGGGGGCGGGATCACCGGCGAACATCTTGGTTTTCTTCAGCATAATACCGGAGCAGACGATGGCGGCCATACCGATGAAATAAGCACCGGTGGAGACCCAGGGGCTGCCGCCGAAGATCGCACCGGCGATCATGGCAATGAAGGGCACCTTTGCGCCGCAGGGGATGAAGGTGGTGGTCATGATGGTCATACGG
>OIZI01000056.1_pt1 | contig 60401 bp, 60 predicted proteins | sample 1588441 | NCBI WGS metagenome assembly OIZI01 (sample SAMN03283284) | human gut metagenome | biome: human-associated habitat; material: feces | host: Homo sapiens | place: Peru | collected 2012 | reverse complement strand
TAATAGGTCGAGGGCTTGACCACAAGAGTCTTTTTTGGTCAGCTAGTAAAAGCTAGAAAATCTTTATTCAGTTTTGAAGGTGCAGAGCACAATATGCGCCATTAGCTCAGTTGGTAGAGCACCTGACTCTTAATCAGGGTGTCCCGGGTTCGAACCCCTGATGGCGCACCAAAGAGAAGGTTGGAGCTGGGCAACCGGCTCTAGCCGAAGAGAATTGGCCCGTTGGTCAAGCGGTTAAGACTCCGCCCTCTCACGGCGGCAACGCGAGTTCGATTCTCGCACGGGTCACCAAGACCCGGAAAAGTGAATATATGTAAATAAATAGTTGGTGTTGATGACGCTGAGGGTCCACCTGTTCCCATCCCGAACACAGAAGTTAAGCTCAGTAGTGCCGAAGATAGTTGGCTGGAAGCGGCCTGTGAAAATAGGAAGGCGCCAACATCATCAAGTGTCTATCCAATAGGGTAGGCATTTTTCTTTTGTCAAATTTATTTATCCGATTATTATATCAATAATTCTACTTTTTGTCCAATAGCTTTTATTTATCTATAAATTCTACTTTATTATTTTAATTATTTTATTTTCACCATACAAAAAAACATAACAAAACCCCACTTAAAAGTGGGGTTTATTTTTTTACATTGAATAATATAATTAACTACACAATATAGCCTACAAAAAACACCTAGCAAAATTGCTAGGTGTTTAGTTTGATATTAACTATCTTTTTAATATTAACTTACTTTACTGTTACCACTCTATACTGAGTTGTACTTCTGCCCATATCATCGGAAACAGTATAAATAATTAGGTAATCCCCTGCTTTATCGGTATTAACCTTACCATCGACCTTAATATTACTTTTATCAATACTGCTACCACTTGTATCCTTAGCAGAAATATTCTTCATTGAGTCAAAGTATTCCCCAAGTTCAACTGTAACATTGTCAGCACCTGTAAATGTCGGTGCTTTACTGTAATAAGGGTTGTCCTTATCATTATCTGTAGGGTCCCAATAAACTGTTTTGTTCTCGTTAATCTTCATTGACTTAGGTGTGCCTAACGGACCATCCTTGTCACTTTCATAAACTCTGACAGTTGTGCCAAAGTCACAATTCTCATAAATCCACTTAGCATCGGCTACTGCAAGACGAACACAACCCATAGAAATACTTGTACCAAGACCGTTATAGTCCTGAACTTCTACAGTTTCAGGTTGATTCATCTTTTCATATGGAACTGAATGGAACAGAATATCGTTATTAAAACCTGTTACATACTGACCGTAAACATCACCGAAAAGTGGATGCCATCTATTCTTTACAAAAATAGAGAATGTACCCTTTGGTGTATTATCACCATCACCACAAGAACAAATCATTGCCCTTATAGGAACTGTGTATTTACCGTCTTTATCGTAAGTATAGACAGTAACACAGTTTTTCTTTCTATTAACATCAATAGAATATAGATTTCTGCCGCTACCGTCATTTTTATTTTTCTTTAAAGTTACTTCATTAGCAGTAAAAGCTGTGGAATAACCCTTAGAAACTTCTGTAGAGTTGCTTGTAACCTGAACATCATCAGTAACAGCTGTGGAATAATCCTTAGAAACTTCTGTAGGGTTGCTTGTAACCTGAACATCACAGGTTGAACTGTAATATCCGGCAGTTGCAGTAATCTTTACCTTGCCCTTTTTCAGACCGATTACTGTACCATCTTGGTCAACAAAAGCTATATTCTTATCACTACTTGTCCATTTAATAGCCTTTGAGGCATTTTCATCATTGGACTTTATCTTAATTGTTTTTCGTTCATTAGATTTTACCTTGATAGACTTTGTTTCTATGCTAAAGACACAAGTACCATAGTCCTGATTAGCAGTCTGTACTACATCAGCTTGGTTTCTGCCAAACCAACTGTCACCATAAAAAACATACAAAGCTCCACCAACAGATAGAGAAATCAGAAGAACAAAGAACACAACAAGAACGATAACTCCACCGTATCTGCCAAAACTATTCTTTACATATTTCTTCATAAAACTCTCCTTTATACTTATATCTATTATAATACAATAAAGTAACGGTTTTGTAAACCAATTTCAGTATTTTGTAATTATTTCATTTTGTGATATAATAAAATCATAACAATGGGAAGGAAATGAAACGATGGCACATCCACTAGGACATTTTAAGACAATAACAAAGCACAGACACAAGGTAATAAGAAATTGTTTTAAGGCAGGAATCTTTTGGCAAGGGCTAAGGCATGACCTATCAAAGTACAGTCCAACAGAGTTTATTCCCGGTGCAAAATTTTACTTAGGTACCAGAAGTCCTAACGAAAAAGAAAGGGAAGTTTATGGCTACTCAATGGCTTGGATGCACCACAAAGGCAGAAACAAGCATCATTATGAATATTGGACAGATATAAACTTAAAGACAAAAAAGGTTGAGCCGGTAGAAATGCCAAAGAGATATTTAGCAGAAATGTTCTGTGACAGAGTTGCAGCCAGTAAAACATATAACGGCAAAAACTATACAAACCACCACCCTCTGGATTATTTCTTAAAAGGTCAAGCTAGGTACCATATGCACCCTCAGACTGCAAAGGACTTAGAAATAATGCTTAGACTACTTGCCGATAAAGGTGAAGATGAGGCTTTTGCCTATGTGAAAAGGATGGTTAAAAATGATAAATAAACTTTTCTTAGAAATGACAAGTTACTTTAAAGGTGACCAAAAGCGAATTAACCACTTTATTAAGGTTCATTCATTTGCAAAATTAATAGGGGAAAAAGAAAACCTAGAAAAAGAAACTATGTTTATTCTTGAAACTTCAGCATTAACTCACGATATTGGCATCAAAAAAGGTGAGGAGCTTTATTCCAGAAATGATGGCAAAATTCAAGAAAAGCTAGGTCCTGATGAAGCAGAAAAAATGCTGAAAAAACTTAACTTTACAGACAATGTAATTGATAGGGTAAAGTTTCTTATTGCTCATCACCATACATACAGTAACATTGATAGTATGGACTATCAAATACTGGTTGAGTCAGATTTTTTGGTAAATATTTGTGAGGATAATTTAAGCAAAGATTCAGCAATGAAAATTAAGGAAAAAATCTTTAAAACCCAAACCGGTAAAAAGCTACTTGAAAACTTATTTATATAGGAAAATCACCTACCCAAAGGGATAGGTGATTTTCTTTTGAAAGGTTCAAATATTTATGTGTAAATAAAATTAACACCAATGTAAAAACTACTTTTCATCATATATAACTTTCACCTTGCCGTAAGGTGTATTCATTACATATTTTCTTCTGTATTTCGGTTTAGCCTTTATCATCTTGTATATTGCTCTACCTGCATATCCGAAAAATATAAATAAACATAAATTTAAAATCATTGTAATCCCCCTAAAACTGTACCTCTTTAAGACAAATATATAATAACATATTAACTGTCCCAAAAATGGGACTTATCTTTTGTTTTAGGGGATTTTTTGAAAAAATATGAAAGTTTATTTATGATTATAAAGATTATTTACATCAGCAAGTTTCTTAGCATATTCATCAGCTACAAATTGTGGTGAAATAATCTTTACACTATCACCAAAACCAAATAGCCAACCAAAGAACTGAGGACTTAAATCCACCTTAGTAGTTACAAAGAAGCTTTCTTCATCAGCCTTCGAAATAAAAACATTCTTGCCAAATCTATCCATAACAACACCGATAAGGTCGTTCCTAAACAGTAGTTTAACCTCTACTTCATCACCACCGAACATACCAAAAACTTTCTTTGCATATGTAGCAGGATCACACTTTCTCTCTATGCCTTTACTATCAATTTTTTCATCAAGGACTTCTATTTGAGCCATCTTGTCAACACGATAGTGCTTTATCTTTTTATCCTTACTGTCGTAACCGATTAGATAATAATTTTCATCATCAATAGCTAAAAATAATGGTGAAATCTTGTACAGTTTATCTTTCTTCCTTAGAAGTGCCTTTGACTTAGTATTAAAGTCAACTACCCAATGGTAATAATTAAAAGTAATTTTTTTGCCTTCATTAATAGCCTTGTGGATATTGTCTGTATTGTGGTAAATTTTCTCATTCATAGACTTTACACGATTAGCTACAACAACCTGCCTTTGAAGTTCTTTACCCTCATATTCGGAAGTCAGACTTTCTAACTTTTTAATTAGCTGAACACTTTTCTTCTCAGTAATATATTTACTGCTTTGGATAGAATCCACAAGTAGCTTTAATTCCGGCAATTCAAAGGTTCTGCCCAGTAATTTATAGGAAACATCCTTGCTTTTATACTTATTAATATCAATGCCAAATTCTTGCAAAGTTTTTATATCCCTATAAACTGTCTTTCTCTCTACCTCAATATCATTTTTCTCTAAATAATCAATAATTTCATAAACATTCATACCATGGTCTTCATCTGTTTTTTCATAAAACATCTTAAGAAGATACAGTAGCTTTTGCCTATGATTTTCACTTCTTGCCATAGAAACATCCCCTTATGCAAACATCTGTGAAATAGCAACAATAGTTGGCATTGTCACAATAGATGCAAGTGTTGTAGCAGAAACCAAGCTAACAGAAAGTGGTACATCTCTGTCATACTTTGTAGCAAACATTGTAGTTGTAGCTGCTGATGGTGCTGAAGTTGCAATAACTGTTGCCACAAGCATATTGCCCCTTACACCAAAGAGATAAAGCAAGAATAAGGAAACTAAAGGTATTGCCACTAACCTTACACCTATACAGAGATAACTGTACTTATCGGTAAACATACTTTTTAGTGAAGTATTTGCAAGTTGACAGCCAATGATAATCATAGGTATAGGAGTGTTTAACGCACCTAAATAATCAATAGGTGAATAAAGAATAGTTGGCAACTGAATATGGAAAACCCAAAGTAAAATTGCAATAACAACACCTACAATACCGGGATTGGCAATCAGCTTTTTAAGGCTAAGTTCCTTTTTGTCACCACTCATTGCAACAAGCCCATAGGTCCAAATAAATATGTTAAATACAGCAACATAAATTGCACCGTAAAACACACCGTCATTTCCTAAAATTGCCTTTTGAAGTGGCAAACTCATAAACCCACAGTTAGAAAAAATACTGCCAACCCTAAGTACAACCTTCTTTGCTTCATCTTTGTTCCTAAAAATAAGAGTACAAACCACTATACTGCCAATATGAATTATTGCAACGGACAAAATCATAACAAGCATATTAACCAACTTATCACTTGTAAATTCGCAATTTTGGAATGACACAATAATAACACAAGGTGTTGCCACATAAAGGGCAAGATTTGTTAAACTTTTTATAGCTTTGTCACTTATTAATTTAGCTTTTTTGCATACAAGACCAACACCGATAAGTATAAACAAAACCACTACTTGCTGACCTACAGTTAAGAAATTACTTATCATTTCATACCCTCCAATGATGCAAAAAACATATCATAGGCATCGTCCCATCCGTCAATAGAACAAACACCACCACCGTTTACCGAACGCATCTTAGAGTCATTCATTTCTTGACCGTAAGCAAAAAGTTCACCAAGATAAATTTCATATCCAAGGCTAATACAAGTGTCACAAAAACACTTCATAGGGTCATGGGAATTTCTAGTAGATAACAGCTTGTTTCTTAAATTTTCATCCTTAATTGCATCTTCAAGTAATTGCCTTAGCTTTTCTTCCACTACTTTCATCTCCTATATAATATCACATTAACTGTCCCAAAAATGGGACTTATCTTTTACATTTCACTACTATTATATAATTTTTACAATAGATTTGCAATTTTTCGTTAAAGCCACCTAAATTTCACCTTAAATTTGTTGCACTATGAATAACAAATGAAAGATTTTTGTTGATAACTACTGAAATCGACAAAATCTTTTGTAACAATTGTGCAAACGAATATTTTACAAAACAACATATCTGTACATATTTCCGAATTTTACCACAACAAATTGACTTAACATTGTAAAAATCTTATAATTTTAACATAAGGCATATTACTGCCGTATATATTGAAAGAAGGTTTTTCATAATGGCAACAAAAAAAACTACAGCCTCTAAGGCAGTAAAGGCTACTACAACTACTGCAAAGGCTGACGCAAAAACAGAAAAGGTAGCTACAGTTGCTACTAAGGCTACTGAAAAGGTAACTGCTCCTGTTAAGGCAGAAGCTACTAAGAAAGTAGAAACAAAGACAGTTGAAACTAAGGTTGCACCAAAGGCTACAACTGCAGAAGTTAAGGCTGAACCTAAGAAAGCTGAAAAGGTAGAAGAAAAGAAAGTAGAAAAGGTTGCAGAAAAAGCACCTGCAAAGAAAACTACTGCTAAAAAGACTACTACAAAGAAAACAGCTACTAAGAAAACTACAACTAAGACACCTACAAAGAAGACTACAGAAAAAACTCCTTCAAAGAGAGTTCCTTCAGCTAAGAAGGCAGAAGCTCCTGCTAAGGTAGAAACTGCTGTAAAGGTATTTGTTGAATATAACGGTGCTAAAGTTGCTCTTGAAGATGTTATTAACAATGTTAAGATTGTTAACGGTAAAGACGCAAAGGAAATCTCTGTATATCTAAAGCCTGAGGATCAGAAAGCATATTTTGTTGCTGACGGTGAAGCAAAGGAAATGGATGTTTTCTTCTGCTAATTTCATATAGCTATTTACTTAAACCACTTGTATAAATGCAAGTGGTTTTTCTTTTGTTTTTAACATAATTTTTCATTGACAAGATTGTTTTATAAGGTGTACAATAATAATAGCCCTATTGGGCAAATTTTTATGTAATTGAGGTGAAATCGTGGACGCTGGAGGTAGTTTAGGCTCTGTTCCCGGGAAAAGCACAAAGATGTTCTGTGGACTTCTAGGGTTCATAGATTTCTTTTAGATTTTTTCGGGGAAAGATTCTTTACTTTAACTAAAATTTAAATAAGAAAGGAGTTTTCCCCATGGAAACAACAAGTACTGTTACTTTGCAAGATACTATTGAAACTCTGCTAAAGAGCAAAAAGTATGCAACATTGCGTGACATACTTACAACAATGAATCCTGTGGATATTGCCGCAATTTTTGAAGAACTTCAAGATGAGAAAATGCCACTTCTCTACAGACTATTGCCAAAGGATATTGCTGCCGATACTTTCGTAGAAATGGATGATGAAACCCAGAAGTTTCTAATTCATTCACTAAGCGATACTGAGCTTAAAGAAGTCTTGGACGATATGTTCCTTGATGATATGGTTGATATGATTGAAGAAATGCCTGCTAATGTAGTTAAGCGTATTCTTCGCCAAAGTTCTCCGGAAGAAAGAAAACAAATTAATATGTTGCTGAAATTTCCAGAGGATTCAGCCGGTTCAATTATGACAACTGAGCTTGTTATTTTGCGACCAAGTATGACTGCCGAAGAGGCAATCAAAAGAATCAGAAGAACAGGTGTTGATAAAGAAACTATCTACACTTGTTATGTTGCCGATAATCTAAGTAAACTTATCGGTATTATCACAATTAAAGATTTGCTACTTGCTGATGATGATACAAAGGTTTCTGAACTTATGGACACCAATGTTATCTCTGTTATGACACTAACCGACCAGGAAGAAGTAGCAAGTATTATTAAGAAATATGACTTCCTAGCAGTACCGGTAGTTGATAAAGAAAATCGTCTTGTTGGTATTATCACAGTTGATGATGCCGTTGATGTTATGCAAGAAGAGGCTACTGAAGATATTCAGAAAATGGCTGCTATCACACCTAATACCGATACACCATACCTAAAGATAGGTATTTTCGAAACATGGAAAAGCCGTATTCCTTGGCTACTGTTACTGATGATTTCTGCCACATTTACAGGTATGATTATCAGTTCCTTTGAAGACGCTTTGGCTTCTTCAGTTGTACTGACTGCATTTATTCCAATGCTTATGGATACAGGTGGTAACTCAGGTAGTCAGTCCTCAGTTACAATTATTCGTGCATTGTCACTACATGAAATACAGTTTAAAGACCTTGTAAAAGTCATATGGAAAGAAGTTAGAGTTGCCCTAATGTGTGGTGTTGCTCTTTCCCTAGCTGCTTTTGCAAAGGTAATACTGGTTGACAGAATTCTCCTAGGCAATCCTGATGTTACAGTTTATGTTGCATTGGTAGTTTGCTTAACTCTTGCAATTACTGTTGTTGTAGCCAAAATCATAGGTTGTTGTTTGCCTATGTTTGCTTACAAGTTAGGATTTGACCCTGCTGTTATGGCATCACCGTTTATCACAACAATTGTTGACGCAGTGAGCCTTGTTGTTTATTTCTTAATTGCAACAAGCATTTTACACTTATAATTTAACCATTAAATCACCTTTCATTTTTACAATAGACTTCAACACTCTTATTGTACTTTGAAAGGTGTTTTTTATTTTTCTCATTAACAAAGTAACCCTTTACCGAGTGGTAAAGGGTTTTGTTTTAAATATTCTTTTTGCAAAAATCTTTCATACAACACTGTTCACACTTAGGTTTTCTGGCGTCACAAGTTTTTCTGCCGTGAAGTACAATTCTATGGCAAAAGTCACTGCTTTCTTCCGGAGGAAGTAAATCTCTAAGTATAAACTCAATTTTCTTTGGGTCTTTCTCATTATGCAAACCTAATCTTCTTGTAATACGGATACAGTGGGTATCAACAACTACTGCCGGTTTCCCGAAAATATCACCCATTACAAGGTTAGCAGTTTTTCTGCCTATACCGGGAAGTTTGATTAGTTCTTCCAATGTATCAGGCACAACACCGTTGTACTGTTCTGTTAAGGCTTTACCCATTGCAACAAGGGACTTAGCCTTAGTCTTATACAGACCACAGGACTTTATTAATTCTTCAACATCCTCTACATTTGCATTGGCAAAATCCTCAGCACATTTATACTTTTCAAATAGGGCAGGTGTTACCATATTTACTCTTGCATCGGTACATTGTGCTGCAAGTCTTGTGGCAACTAACAGTTGTAGTGGGTCTTTATATGTTAGTGAGCAGATTGCATCAGGAAATTCTTTTTTCAACGCATCTACTGCAAGAAGTGCAATTTCTTTCTTAGTCATAGCTTTTCCTCATTAATAAAATATTTATTTCATTATAACACAGTAAATTTTCATTGCAAATATTTATTTATTATGTTAAAATCCCCTTGGGTGATATTATGTTTAAAAACTACATTTTCGATTTATACGGAACACTAATCGACATTAACACAGATGAGTGGAGTGACGATTTGTGGGAAAAGATGGCACTATTCTACAGTTATAAAGGTGCTAAATACACAGGCAAAGAATTTCACAAAGAATATAATCGTCTTTGCAAGGAAGAAAAGGCAAGAATTAAGGCTGTTCATCCTGAATACAAAAACAATGTTGACATTAAGATTGAAAAGGTTTTCAAGGAACTTTTCAACCTAAAAAATGTTGAAGTAACTGATGAAGAAGTTCTGAATGTATGTGCAATCTTCCGTTGCTACTCAACAAAATATGTTAAGCTGTATGACGGTGTAATTGATTTATTAGACACACTAAAGGCTAAAGGCAAAAAGATTTTCTTGCTATCAAATGCACAGAGAAGTTTCACTATGAATGAAATGAATATGCTGGGACTAACACCATATTTTGATGGTATTTTTATCAGTTCAGACAGAGAAGTAAGTAAACCTAATCCTTGTTTTTACAATGGTCTAATCGAAGAATACGGCCTAGATAAAAAAGAATGTGTAATGATTGGTAATGACTACAAAGCTGACATTAACGGCAGTAAAAGGGCAGGTATTAAGAGCCTATACATTCATCAATCAATCAGTCCTGAAATTAAAGGAAAAGTAAATACACCATACCAGATTATGGACGGTAATGTTTACAAAATTAAGGAACTAATCGTAAAATAACAAAAAGCCTTATCCACACGGATAAGGCTTTTAAAAATTATAATAATATTCTTTTTTCAAAGTATTCATTGCACTTAGGACAATGGACCTTGTGTTTACCACGCTGATACTTTACTCTAAGTTGAGCTTTACAGTAAGGGCATTTTACATATCTATGGGTTTTACGGTCATGCCACATTCTTTTTATAAGATTAAATTTCTTGCTGATGCCACTTGTAATTGAAAGGAATTTACGGTTTTCGTACATTCTTTTCTGAATATTTTTTGACAAACTTCTATACACTATTAGCACAATTACAAGTATATTTAAGATACCAATAACCCAAAATCTTGTAAACATCCAAATAATTTGAAGTACAAGCCAAAAAATCAGCAAAGCCATATTTAGCTTATCGTGACCATATCTGCCGTTCATAAATTGAGCTATTTTGTAAAAAAAGTTTCTCATTATACTCTTCCTTTGATTTTTATTTTCACATTATATCACATAGAAAATAATTATTCAAATCATTACTACTTGACAATTATATACATTTAAATGATAATTATATTACAGAAAGGTGATTATATTATGAAAAAAATTATCTCACTCTCACTTTTAATAATAATTTCACTAACCCTTTTTACCGGTTGTAAAGATACAAAAACATACAATGTTTTAATCAAGGACAACAACTCACCTTATAGCAATTTTGAAGATAATAAGGCAAAGGGCTTAGAGGTTGACTTATTAGATGCTATTAGTAAGGAAGAAAATTTCACTATTAACTATGTAAAGGACTCAGAAAAGAATGATTACATTTCTGCAAGTAGTGAATTAATAAATGAAAATGGTAATTACGATTCAACAGACAGTTACTATCAAAAGGGTATTATCTTTACCACTAAAGCTGATAGCAATATTAATTCTTACGAACAGTTACTTCATCAGAAAATCGGTGTTATTAAAGGCAGTTACGGTGAGGACTTTGGAAACCAAATTGCACCACAGTATAACCTAACAGTTAAGGTATATAACTCAGAAAAGGAAATGTATTCTGATTGCAAAAATAACAAAATTGCAGGCTTCTTTGATGATACATTAAGTGTTAAATCAGCTATTAAAAAAGGTGAAAAGTTCAAAACCTTTGACAATGAAGAAAAGACCAACTCACTTTCACTAATGGTTAATAAAGGTGAAGAAAAGGAATTTGTAAAAGCCTTTAACTCAGGTCTAAAGAAGATTATGAGTAACGGTGAATATGAAAAGATAGTTAATAAATTTAAATAAATTTTCTATAACACAAAGACCGACAGTTAAGCTACTGTCGGTTTTTTTATATTGTTTTTAATTTTCTTGTAGTTGCTTTTTACCTTTCTTTTTTGCCATTATTAAGAGAACTGCACCAACAAGAGCCATAACTATACCTATGTAAAATAAGTAGTAACCAATGCCCCAATTATAAGCACTTCTCATAAGACCTCTATCTCTAAAGTCCCAACCTAAAAATGTAAATACACCAAAAGCCAACACATCAGATATTATTAGTGGAATAGGCTTTTTTAGTAGAGCAAAAATTAATGATAAAAGTGAGAATAATCCTATACCTGCAACTATTACCACATAGATTGCACCAACAGATGATTGGTGTAAAATTTCTTTACTGTTACTGCTGTACATACTAGCATACTGAACCATAGAAACATTTTTCACATCACTAACCTTAATGTCAGTATTACTATAAGCTAATACCTCCGGAGCAGAGTCTATTCTTTCTGCAAACTCCTTAGTAGCTGAAGTATAAGGCAAAAAAATTGTCAGTATCATTAAGGCTGAACCGATAACTGCCACAATGAAAGGGATAAATAAATTATTTTTCTTCTGTAAAGTGTCCATATTGCCCTCCACTATCAGTTAGCAACTTCTGCAAGTTTCTTTGTAATACGAGCATTAACTTCATTATAATAAGCTAAATCAGCAGTAGAAAGGTCCTCTGACTTAATGTCATTAAGTTTTTGCATCATATCGCTATACTTAGTCATATAGTCAGCATAATCACTTGCCATTGATGTAATATCAGTTGAATTTTTATACTTCTTCATAAAGTCAACATAGTCATTGAAGAATTCTTCATAACTATCCATTGTTGCTTTAAAGTCAGCATTGACACCACTTGATGAATTTGACTTTTTGCTTGTTGTTTTCTTAGTGGTCTTAGGCTTAGTTGCTTTAGGTTTTGTAGCCTTTGGCTTAGTTGTTTTAGGCTTTGTTGCAACAGTTGTTTCTTCTTCATCCGGAGCATCTAACCATATTTCCATAGTTTGATTTACTTTATCATAATCAAGTGATAATTCATATCCACTTGCATCTTTAGCACTATAGTTATCGTCATAATGATCATAATCTACCGTAAATCCGTTAGTCTTACAATCTTTCATATACTGTGTAAAGTCACTTTTTGCTACTCCAGCTAAGGTAATTTGTAAATAATCAGAACTATCACTGGCTATTTCACCTATATTCGATTTTGGTTCAGGTAGCCTGCTAGCAATACCATCAGAAGGCCATTCAATTTCCTCATATTCTTCGCCTTCAGAATTTGTGGCTTTTATTGCCTCTGTTGTTGTTTCAACTTTGGAAGATGAACTGTCTTTACTGTTATCACTTCCACAACCGGTAAACACCACACCTGATGTTCCCACAACCAATAGAGCCATAACCGTACATAAAATTTTCTTAACAGGGTTTTTCATATTAATTCCTCCTTATTTGAATTCCCTGTCTATATAGTAAATTATTATTATAGCTATTTGTTATGCTACTAGCATACAACCAATGTAAAAAAATAGGGTATAATATTATACAATTTAACATATTATTATACTTTGTCCAACAATAAAGTAAGGTTAGGAATTATCACCATAAGGGCTACACCGATAATTTTCAGTAATGTTTTTTTACTTTTCTGAGTGCCTTTACCTAAAAATCTGCTAACATTTCCAACATCAAAGAAACATATGTATGGCACTAAAGACCAAGCAACAAAACCATTTATTAAACTCTCAACATCACCATTGATAAAAGTTACATCAATAGCACAATATAGTAAAATAAAATAAAGTACATATCCAATTATAGCGATAACCTTATGTGAAGTTTTGTTACTACGAAAACCGGGTAGATTAAGCAAGAATTTATCGGCAAATGACAACTTTTCATTACCGTTACCCTGTAATGCAAGTTCCATTTGATACACATTGGAATATCTGTCCTCTTCCTTGATTTGGGTTGCTTTCTTAACTATTGACGCATATTTACCACTACACAATTTTTCGTTAGGCATTTTACCTGTTAGCATAAAGTTAAGCAATACACCCATAGCATAAATATCTGCACCAAAGCCGGTTTGGGTAAAACCGAATTGTTCAGGAGAAGCATAACCTGCTGTACCCATTACTGTTGTATCTCTGGAGGCACTTTGCTTTCTTTCTCGTGAAATATTAAAGTCAATCAGCTTAATGTTTCCCTCATAATCCACCATAACATTGTTAGGTGTAATATCCCTATGGATAATGTTTCTGTTGTGCAATTCTTCTACACCTTTACAAAGTTGCACCATCCACTTTTCAGCAGTTTTAGGGTCAACTCCCATTTTGGTATAAACAATTTTATCCAAGTTATTGCCAAATACAAATTCACATAGGCAATTACAGTTTATACCGTCATCCATAACATCATATATTTCCATCAAGTTAGGGTGTTTAATTTTCATTATATCCTTCAAAACAGGAAGGTTCTGTCTTGGCAAAATTTTTAGAATCATTTGTCTTTGTAAGTAATCATTATACACAACAACAGTGTTCTTATTTATCTGACCAATCTCTCTAAATTGCCAAAGAAGTAATTTACTTTTATCCATTACATACCCCTTGATAATTTGCTAAAAATATTATAACATATAAAATATAGATATAAAAGAGGTTTACTATGAACAAGAAAACAGATGATCTTTTTAAAATCTTAGAAAACGGTGAAAATATAGGGGAGTATTTCTCTGAAAATATTGAAGAAATTTATCCCGATAGCATACCGGAAATTTTGGCTTATTTTCTGAAAGAAAAAGGCTTAACAAAAAGCCAAGTCCTAGACAATAGCCTTATTGAAAAGCACTATGGCTACCAGATTTTTTCCGGTACAAAAAAGCCAAGTAGGGATAAAGTTATTATGCTATGCTTTGGTATGGGACTTAACCTTAGGGAAACTCAGTCTTTCCTAAAGAAATGTACATATAGTGAACTTTATCCAAGGAATAGGCGAGATGCTGTTGTAATCTTTTGTTTGCAACACGATTGCTCTATTATGGAAACCAATGATATACTTTACGAATACAGTTTACCTGTTTTTATGTAAAAAAATCTGCACCTCATTTGAAGTGCAGATTTTTTCGTTATTTACAGTTTTTTCTGTATATATAAATGTGTTTTACCACTATTCATACCTTATTTAATGCCATACATTCTTTTGGCATTTTCTGTTGTAATATTGATTAGCTCTTGTGTGTCCATATTTTTGATTTCAGCAACTTTTTCAGCAATATAGCAGATATATGAACTATCATTTCTTTTTCCTCTATAAGGCACAGGAGCTAAGTAAGGAGCATCCGTTTCCAGCAGTAGTCTGTCAACAGGTACTGCCTTTGCTACTTCTACCGGCACTCTGGCATTCTTAAAAGTAACAACACCACCAAGAGAAATATACATACCCATCTTTAGGACTTCCTTCAGCATTTCTGTGCTACCACTGTAACAATGCAAAAGTCCCTTAGGCTTATACTTTCTCAGTAGCTCCATACTGTCACCATGAGCCTCTCTGTCGTGAAAGACTACCGGCATATTAAGGTCATTGGCAAGTTTAAGCTGAGATTTTACAACCTCTATCTGCTTATCCTTTGGAATATCCCAATGATAATCAAGTCCGATTTCACCAATGGCAACTATCTTCTTATTTTCAGATATTTCTGCCACTTTGTCAAGATAATTTTCTTGTAAATTTTCTAAACATTCAGGATGAATACCCACTGTACCATACACAAAGTCATATTTACTGCAAAGGTCAAGTACGGTTTTTACATTTTCAAGGTCTGTGCCGTTAGTTACAACACCACAAACACCTTTACCCTTTAAACTTTCTACAAGACTATATCTATCTTCATCAAACCATTCGTCATCATAGTGACAATGACTGTCAAAAATATTGTTATACATATATTCTCCACTATTAGAGGTTAGGTAATCTAACCTCTAATACTTTTAGTAAAATTAAGAAATTTTGCTACCTGCAGGGATTTCATTATCTAGGAAGATAACCTTTACATCATCACCGGTACTTGCAGCAAGAATCATACCGTTGCTTTCAACACCACAAAGTTTTGCAGGTTTTAGGTTAGCAACAAGAACAATCTTCTTGCCAACAAGTTCATCAGGCTTATAATAAGGAGAAATACCTGAGGCAACTGTTCTGTCCTTTTCACCGTCAAATACTGTTAGTTTTAATAACTTCTTAGACTTCTTAATTGGTTCACAAGCCTTGATTTCACCAACACGAAGTTCTACCTTTGCAAAGTCATCAATACCGATTTGTGCAAGACCTTCAATCTTTGGTGCAGTTTTCTTTTCGTTCTTCTTTGCTTCTTCTTGCTTTGCGTGAATTTCAGCAAGTAACTTTTCAGAATCAAGTCTGTTAAATAGAGGAACTGCCTTGTTAACCTTTACACCCGGCTTAATTGTGCCAAATGAATCAAGTGTATCGTAATCCTTATTGTCACAATTTAACTGTTCCATAATCTTGTCTGATGTTTCAGGCATAAATGGTGAAAGTAAAATTGCAATATATCTGATACCTTCAAGTAGGTTGTAAAGTACTGTACCAAGTCTTGCTTTCTTTTCTTCATCCTTAGCTAATGCCCAAGGCATTGTTTCGTCAATGTACTTGTTGCATCTCTTTGCTAAAGCTACAATAGCTTCTAGTGCATCAGCAACTCTATATGTTGTTAGTAGTTCATCAACCTTTTTAACTGTATCTGTACAAGCAGTCTTGATTTCAAAGTCAAGAACTTCTTCAGCAGTTGGCTCTTGAATAACACCATCAAAATACTTGTTGTTCATAGCAATTGTACGGTTAACTAAGTTACCGATTGTATTAGCTAGGTCAGAGTTATATCTTTCAAAGATTGTTTCATATGTGATAGAACCATCGGATGCATAAGGCATTTCTGACAGTAGGTAATATCTAACTGCATCAACACCGATTAGCTTTACAAGGTCATCAGCATAAATAACATTACCTCTTGACTTACTCATTTTGTCCTGACCGAAAAGTAGCCATGGATGAGCAAATACCTGTTTAGGTAGTGGTTCACCAAGAGCCATTAGCATAATTGGCCAATAAATTGTGTGGAATCTTAAAATATCCTTACCGATAATATGAACATCAGCAGGCCAATACTTTCTGTACTTGTCGCTATTTTCGCCACAATCATAACCTAAAGCAGTGATATAGTTTGAAAGTGCATCAATCCATACATAAACAATATGCTTAGGGTCAAAGTCAACAGGAATGCCCCACTTAAATGATGTACGGCTAACACATAAATCCTGAATACCCGGTTTAATAAAGTTATTAACCATTTCCTTTTTACGGCTTTCAGGATAAATGAAGTTAGGATGTTCTTCAATAAAGTCCTCTAGTTGTTTCTGATACTTAGATAGCTTTAGGAAATATGCTTCTTCCTTAGCAGGTTTTACTTCTCTGCCACAGTCAGGACACTTACCGTCAACTAACTGGCTTTCTGTCCAGAAACTTTCGCAAGGTGTACAGTAAAGACCTTCATATTCGCCCTTATAAATATCACCTTGGTCATATAATTTCTTAAATATCTTTTGAACTGTCTTTTCGTGATGTTCGTCAGTTGTTCTAATAAAGTGATCGTAAGTTGTATTTAATAGGTCACAAATTTCTTTAATTTCTCCGGCAACCTTATCAACATATTCCTTAGGAGTTACACCGGCTGCCTCAGCATATTCTTCAATCTTCTGACCATGTTCGTCAGTACCTGTACAGAAGAATACATCGTAGCCCTGCATTCGCTTATATCTCGCAATAGCATCTGTCATAACAATTTCGTAACTGTTACCTATATGTGGTTTTCTTGAAGTGTAAGCGATAGCAGTTGTAATATAAAATTTCTCTTTATCGCACTTTTTACACATAATACTCACTCCTTATCCCATAATATCATTATTAATTGTGTAGTAACACTTATATTTCATTATAACAAAGTGAAGATAAAAATGCAATTAATATGTATTAATTTATATTAATTCTCATATAATATATTAGTATTTTAATTTTATTATTTAATTCTCTTCTAAATTTCACTAAAATTTTAAAGATTAAAAAACTTAAACAACAAGAAATTATCTACTTAAAAGTCATTTTAAACTTATTTAAACACCGATTTTACGATAATTTAAAAAGTTTTTAATATTTTTTATATATAGCCCTTGACAAGTATATATAGATTTGATATACTGTACTTACGCCAAGAGGAATTGGCGTGTTTTTATGAATATCGCAGGGTAGAGCAGTTTGGTAGCTCGTCGGGCTCATAACCCGGAGGTCGCTGGTTCAAATCCGGTCCCTGCATCCAACAAGAATGGCTTAAACACTGAGTTTAAGCCATTTTCTTTTTGTTTTATTTCTTAATTATCAGTATATTTTACCCTTAAATCACCCTTACCCGGTTTAAATTAGACTTTTATTTCTATTTCTGTTGGTTTCATTTTCATAATTATTTTAGTTTTTTAAGTCAAGAGGTCAAGGAGTCAAGAAGTTTTGGGTGTCCCCTTGACTTCTTCTTTTTTAATTGTGACTAATTGCGATTCAATTACATCATTTTGCACACAAATGATGTAATTAAAATCCTATTAGATGTAGTAAAGATGTAATAATTGCGGTAGATAGGGAATGATTAATAGAAGTCTTTGAAGTGGATTAACTGTGCTTTGGGTATCTGATAACTTGAAATTATACTGTATCATTAATTTAATATAGAAGGAACCCATAATATATGACTTAATTCATACATTATGGGTTATTTTTATACTATATTTCAATAAGTTTTTATGTTTTTCCTTTGAACATTTATAGAACAAATTATAATACAAACGATCATATTTCTTCTATGTTATCTTTCCATTTTTTAGTTGTTCTAATTTTTGCTTCATTTCTTTAAGTTTATTGGATTGTCAGAAGTAGGATTTTTAGGTGTTGAATAGGGTAAGAAATTTCATCAGTGAAATATGCTAATGGTGCTTGTTTTCAAGTGCGAAAAAGAATTGAAACAAATCTTTATAAATATAGGAATTTTCTAAAATAAGAGTCTATAAAAAGCTTGAAAAATAAATTAAACGATATTTATAGAAAACTTCGCAGAATAATCGGGCCGAAAAATGTTGATGAAATTCTAAAACAATCTCAACCGAGAAATAAAGAAATGTATAGGCTGATTTTATAAAAAAGTATATTGCTGACGAAAATACAGACCTCAATTACATACTTGTAGGTTATGTGTAATCCATAATATTGTATCGGCTGATAAAAATTACGAAATCAGCTATCGGGGCTGAAAACATAAGGAGTATATTAAGCAACATAAACCTTCATTTTATACAACCATGCTTACTCAATGTAAACTAAATTCATATCTTGCAGATATTGAACAGTAGGCGCAAGACCTTTTTCTCCGGCTGGTAAAAGACCTCGCCGAAAAAGAAAATGTAACCGAAGAACTCAAAGCAATAGATATGATGCTCTGGGTGCAGAAGATGAACAATATCCGTAATAGAGCAACGGAGATTGTAAATTTGGATTTAATCTTTACCTGAAATTATGCCGAGTATAACTTATTTCAAAAGTTATACTCGGCACTCTTTTGCTAAAATGGTAACTCATCGTCATCTGTAGTATCAACATCTTCAGTTATTCCCAATACATTTTTAGCACGGAATAAAAGATGATCATACGTAAGAATTGATATTTGATTGTATGCGGCATTGAGTATTCTGTAAGCTTCTCGCTGTTCATCGTTCCAATCATTAGAACGCCCAAAAATCAAAATACATCGTGGCTTTATTACTTTACTTTTGGTCTTTTCGATGAATTTAACACTATTTGCTTCACGCTCAATAGCATAAATATAGTTGAGGCATTGAGTGATAGCTTTAACTAAATCAGTGGAAGGAACATAATTATTATGATCTTTTGTTGCAGACCAAAACTGCAAACCATTTGGTTTTTTTATTTCCACCAAATCCACGAACCCGTCAAAAGCACGCATTATATAGTCTGCGATATTCTCGGTATCTATATTTCGCTCATCGATAATTTGCGCAAAATCCGAACCAAGAACCCATTTGTTTTCAGAAAACCAATTCTGCCAAAAAGATTCAGGCAATGTTTCTCCAAGATTTTTTTCAAAATCAATAATGGCATCTTTCTTTTTTATGGATGTTGCAGCAACAAATACATTGTCAGACAGAATTCCTTTTTCAATCAGGAGTTCGGCAGTATCGCTGTTGTTTTCAACTAACTCTTTAAATTTGTTTATAAGTTCTTCGTCATCATCAGATACGCTTATATATTTCCCAGAGCCAAGATTAACAGGTACATAATTTTCAGAAATATAACTGATAAGAGCATTTAATTCTTCGTTGTCTAATGTAAGTTCACTTTTTGGCTTTTGAGTTTCAACATTTCCAAATGGAAGTGTATATCTTCCAATTTTTAATGAAACATCTATTTTTTCGGAATGTTTATGAGGAATACTCATTAACATGGCTTGAGAGTACACTCTTTTTTTCGTTTTAAGAGTGTGCGGAGCAGCATAATCTATACCTTTTGAAGATGTTTTAATTTCGCTCATATAAACCTCCTTTGGTATTTCTTGCTTTTTGTTATGATATCAATTTTATCTACTGCGCAGTTATATGGCTTGCAATGCTTCAAGAGTATGTGAACTTTGCTTTTTTATTTTGCTAATATACGCTGTCATATAATTATAGTCGGGATCTCCATCGGTGTTTGCAGGCAATTTTATTACAAAATCCCTCTTGATATGAGCATTTAATTCTTTAATAAATGCTCGATAATTATTTTGACTCTCTTTAAATATTGCAGTGGCAATAAATTGCTTTGCTTCAAAGGTGACATTTTCTTTTGGAATTAAAACTGCAACATTCTGACTCGTATAAAAAGGTTCTTCCTGAATAAAACATGAGCCCAAATATGCACCGCCTAACGCTAAAGTTAAACAACCTGAATCATAAGGAGTTAACCCCTTTATTTCGTTAACTTTTTGGGTTATACCATTATTAAAATTTGAGCGACCTACAAAGCTTATTTTAGGTATGGTTGTATCCATTTTTGCTTTATCTAATTTAGTGCCGGAATCGATCTCAAATATATCATATAAATGAAAGTTTCGCCACTCTTTTGCATCGATTTTTCGAAAAACAGCAGATTGCTTCGCTGACTGCAATTTAGTCAGCGAAGCGCTGACTGCAATTTAGTCAGCGAAGCGCTGACTGCAATTTCTCGATTTTTCATATATTCTTCCATATATGAAAAATCGGGGCTGCCGTACTTATCAGACGGCAGTTTTATTGATAATTCCGCTAAGACTGTGCTTGATATTTGGTCAGCATAAGAACTGTTTTTTAGACTTCTATTTATTGCTGTAACTAAAAACAAGCCGGTATATTCATTTAATTCGATATTGAGCGGTTTTAAACAATGAACTTTCATATCTAACGACGCTTTGGTTTTTTGATAAAAAACTGTTCCCAAAAATGAAACACTAATAAAATTTTCAAATACTCGATAGTTCTTATTTTCGGAACTGCAATCGAAATATCCATACACACCATTGTTTGCACCAGTAACTGTAATTCTTGGAGTTTTACCATCACTTAATTGCTTTTTATCGACATATGAACCTGTAGGAACTTGAAGTTTTTTCCCTTTTTGTTTAGTAACAAATAAATCTTTGATGATATATTCTTTCCATTGCTTAGCATCAATTTTATTCATGTTTCTTTCCCTTTCCCTTCAAAACGATCGACACATCGTTTTTGTTTGAAGTTATTCTACTACCATACATTACTTTTTTTACTAGGGCATCGCTAAACTCTTTCACATCAATGCCTTGTTTGAACATCAGATAATCCATCATTGTTTTAGTGAAATCTTCTTCGCTAATTTCAAATTCTTTTTCGGGGACTTGATAACTTAAATGTTCAGAAGGCTTTATCCATTTTATTGTATTATCGCCAGATTGTTTTCGAATTATCTCAACCCATTTATCCTCAATGCTCTGCCATCTATCCTTAATATCCTGTCTGCCTTGATTTTTGACCGTTTCCAAACCATCATCCTCTATATAGCAGGTAAAAATCTCTTTATTGTTTTGTGGAGTACCTGACTCAAAAATAAAGATGGAAGTTGTTACACCCTCAGAAAATATTTTTTCTGGCAATTTAATTATTTTCTCTAAGGTGCTATGCTTGAGTAGTTTAGCTCCATTGTCCTTTTCCAGTTTTTTATCAGGGAGAATAAAAGCACATTTTGTATGTGGCGGTACATTCAAAAGAACATTATTTACAATTGTTAAGCAACCGTATTTGCGCTCAAAAGGGGGATTCATCAAAACTTTTGTTATGTAGTTATTTGTAAGGATGAGGTTGCCGTTCTTGTCCTTCTGGAATTCTCCTTTTTTGTTAGTTTTATAGCTTTTTGATTTTATCCAGTCGCAAGCTTCTTGTGTACGTGTGTCCAATTGTTCCAAATTGGTTTTTCCATCTTTATGGATAAGCATATTTGCACAGGCAAGAGCAAATATTTCCCTGTCGAACTCAATGCCAAACAACTGTGTTTCTTTGATTTCCGGTGCTTTCTTGGCATTTATGCCACCTGCTTCTTTAATCATGTTGCACATGGATTTTACAAGAAATGCACCGGAGCCGCAAGCGGCATCCAATATTCTGTCATTTTGATCTATATCAATGAGGCGGTACATAAATGAGGTAATGTGGTCAGGGGTGAACACTTGCCCGCTTTCGGATTTCTTTTTATAACGGTTAAACTCATTGAAAAATATACCCATTACATCTTCGCCATTCCAATAATCCGAATTAACGCAATCGGAAATTTCAGAAACCCATTTAATGAAGTTATCAATTGCTTCTTGATTAGAAGCATTATTCATTTTGATTTCGGAATAAACTTCAATCAATAAATCTAGTTTTAAGTTTTGTTTTTTACTTTCTTCTAATGATTTTGATAAGGTGCTTAAAATTGAATTTTTCATAAGTGAAAAATCCATACCTTTGATTAATATTGCATCATATCTTTTGGCAACCAAAGCACAAGCGGTAAAAATCATTCTATGATACAAATTTTTAATACCAAACTCAGTATGTAAGCAATCGTTGATTTTCTTTGTAAGATTATAAATGCGTTGTTTATCTATGGCATTTTTGGTGAAAAGGGCAATATAGTATGTCTTATTTTGAAGAGTTATTGAAGCCTCGATATCTTCAATATTGTTTTTAAAAACACGAACATCTATGCCATTATATAGAATACCGACTACTTGCTTATATTTTGTCGCAACAATGTTGCAGTTTTTTATAAGTTCATCAATCCACTTTTGATTAGATATATCTTCTGCTTCTGACTTAGTTTCAAGTATTATGGCTGGCGTATTATGATCATCAGGCAAATACCATCCGTCAGGTTTGTCATTTATGCCAGTAAATCCTAATTGATTAAAGGTTGTAATTTGTCCAGTACCTTGTTGCACTTTTGCTTCTGCGACATCAAAGCCCAATATGATTTTAGCACTATCTCTAACTTGATCTTCCGTGCGATAAGTAGCTTTCTTTATCATTTGTTTTTCCTCCTCTTATTGCCACTTGCTCTCCAAAGCAGTCCATTTTTCTTCAAATTCTTTATTTTCAACCGCCGCAGTAAACGGCTCTGTCAAAAATGCTTTGATGGTTTTCAGCACTGTGTTAAAATCATCAGTCTTAGTATTGATTTTATGAGTAAATGCTTTCCATTTCTTTTGCATTTCTTCATCATCAGCAAAAGCAGTTATCCGGTCAAATTGTTCAATAGTAAAGTTATGGCCACGATTTTCAAATGTTCTTTTTAATGCTTTTGTTAATGTTTTACCGTTAAAATCAAATTTATTTGCAAGATAATATATGTCGTAGTAATCCTTCATTCTGCTTGAGAATTCCATAAGGTCTAATATTGCATCGAGTTTCTCTGCGATGGTTGTTTCAAGCGAGTATGTATTTATGATTGGCGAAGGAAAATCTTTTAGCTGTGTAGGAATTGGTCTTTTTTCTTGATTTGGTACAATTACATCACCAACGCCAAAATCAATACTAAAAGGAGTTCGAGTATTTTTGATATGTGCAACAAGAGAGGCACTGATTCCGGCATATTTCTTTGCGACTGAAATAGGTGAAACATTTTTAATTTCAAATGTTATAAAGTTATTTCCAGTATCTATAGCTATAATTTCTTCAAGGCTTGCACGAAGTTGTTCAGGTGTGTTTGGTAATTTTCTCAGAAGAAAATCTACATCTACTGTAACTCTGCTGTCAAAGTCTGTTATTGAATAGATAAATAGTCCACCCTTAAGCACGAAATTATCTGCATATTTTGAATTTTGCAACCGGCGTAAAAATTCTTCCTGACAAAACAGTTGCATACACAGCTGATAGCTTCGACCGGTTTCTTTCGCTTTGTTTTTTAATCTTGTAAGTACAGACGCGGCAATATCAGCCATTCAGCAACACCTCCATAACACTCATCATTTTTGTATATACATGCATTTCTTTAGCATATTTTGAAAGATTTAAAAGATTCTTTTTGTCGTCTGAAACATATGCATTTAGTGCTTTATTGAATGTTTCGTTATCAAGCTTTGTACGATACTTGAAGCAGTCGCAAATTGTCCTTTCACGGTCATAAACAGGGAGTGTTACACCGTTAAAATCACCTATTGTTTTTCCAAGTTCAATTATATTCTTTTGAACATAATATGCTTTGATAGGCACTTCTTGGATATTTGAAATTTGATTTCTGTAAGTTCGAGGAACTGCTATCGACCATTCTCTTGGAGCAAAGTCACTGTATCCATAATGAAACAAAGCCGATTCAACGCAAACTGTTCCATAAGGTAATAAATTTGATATTAGCTGTTCTTCACTTATGTTGTAATTATTAGGAAGTTGGTAAAAGCCATTTCGTATTCTTTCGATAACACCATCTTTGCACAATTTTGCAATATCATAATTTGTAAGTCCCATATTTTTAAAATCGGAAGTTTTTGCGATTGCGCCAACATTTTGAAAAACATTTTTTGCAATTTTTTCTTTTGACAAGGCTCTACCAACTTTCTGCGTACAGTTATCAAAATTTGTACGCAAATTTATTATATCAATATTTTTAATAATATGCAATGATGTTTCTAAAATAAATAAGCAGTATAATACTATGATAAGAGATAGCGCTGAATAAACTGATATAGGAAGATAAAAGAAAACTTATATCACTTTAAAGTGTTAACTTTGGCTTGTAACTAAGATATACAAATGATACTGTATTGATATTGTAAATTTTGAGTTACATAAATTTGGAAAAAAACAATGAGATTAAATGTATAAAATCAAAAAGATTTGCTAAACAAAAGTGTAATTAATACTATTAATCATAATGCTGCAGCATAAGAAAACCGGGCGGCCATATGGTCACCCGGTTTTTGCATAATATTTGATTATTCAGCAAACTAGGATTATTGATTAGTTAATTAGCAATAAACTATCTCATTAATAACTATTTCTTCAGCCCTATTCTTGATATTATTCATCATCCGGACCCATTTCATTGGTTCTTTTGCTTTTAATTCTTCAGTAACCTGTTCGTTTTTAGCCATTTGGTTAACTAGGAATTCCACTCTTTGATATGCTCTGTCTTGAATTTGTTGTAGATGTTCATTTAGCTTGCCTGTAGTTAACAACTCAGTATATGTTATTTTCTTATATTCTTTCAGAAACCTAAACCTCATTTCTGCATACTTTCCATATACCGGTTTCATTTCTGAAACTAAATTTGGTACTAGATAGTCTCCTAGTTGAACATAAGTTAGTCCGTTTTCTTCATCTTTGATTGTCATAAAAATCTCTCCTTAAAATTAAATTTATTTGCAAATATAAGTTTAACGCTTTAAAGTGTTAAAGTCAAGAGAGCTTTTTGAAATTTATTTTTTATTTAAATACTAACAGATAGGCAGTATGTAAAAACACCGGCTACTCATTGTAATCGGTGTTTTTATAATATATATGATGTCTTAATTTTCTTCATCTATTTCTTGTAATATGTCAGAAAAATTGCTATATGTTTTGTATCCTGTATTATCGGAAGCAATTAAATCACTTTCAAATCTTGTTAATGTGTTTTCATCAGCAAAAACGTTTATAAATTCAAGTAATTGATTTTCGTCTAGAGAGTTAAAAACCTCTGTAGCATAATCTTTTATATTCATCATATTACATTCCTTCTAATATTTTCTTTACTTCTTTGTGACTAAAAGTTATTGGATTATTATTATGTTCACTCATAGATTCTTTATATATTTTATGGTCAGTCTCATCCTCAATTTTTTCAATGACAGTTTGCTTAAATAGTTCTGTAATACTTATATTATGTATATCAGCATATCTTTTTATAAATCTATAATCTTTATCATTTAGTTCTACAGATATAGTCACAACCATTACCTCCTATTATCAAAAAAAGGACAATTTGTCCAAGGTACTTTATCATATTAGTTTTTTCTAACTATTGTTGTTTTTGTATGAATTAATAATTTCATCAACTTTAGTTTTATCAGAAGTTTTAATTCTAATAACACTATTTCCTTGTTTGTGTATAGGTCCTCCAATGTTGATACCATTCTTTTCTAGAGCTGTAGCTTCTCTAAATGATACCTTTAAATAGTAATCATCATTTGGATTATAAGTATGTTCACATTCCATTTTTTTCAAAGTAATACCATCAATGCAATAATGATAAATGAATTCTTTAATATCATCCATTTTGTTTGTATCATAAAATTCTACCAGCATTTTATAGAAATCTCTTTGTAATTCAATTGGAATAGAAATAATACCGACACCATTTGAAATCATTATTTGATTTGCAGAAAGCATACCGGTTATCTTATTACCGGCACCAAAAATTTGACTACGCATTAAATACAACATCATTGTAATAGCCTGTTCTGTAGGATTTGCAATAGTTTTAATATCTTCAATTTCTTCCTTTATTTTGCTTTCAATAGGTGGCCCTAGTTTTCGTCTTGTACTACCAATAGGTACCGGAAAATTTCTAATAAATCCTGCGTTAGGAATAAGACTATATTCTACATATTGATTGATTTTACAAATATACTGATAATCAATAGGAAATTCTATAGTGTCCAAAATAAATTGCCAAGCGTGTTTTAAGTTATTAATTGCAATTACTGTATTCACTTCTATATCAGAGATAATTGAACCTCTATAAATTGCTTCTGTATCCGGAAAAGTTACATTTAAACCCTCAAGTTTAGCACTTTTCCAAATAATATCAACAATATTTCTTTTTGCAAGAAATATATTATTTTCTAGAGTCATTTGAAACTTATTTTCCATATAATTACTCCATTTAAAATAATGATTTTGAATACATAAATTCAAAGACAAATGTGGGAACAATTTTCCCATATTAATCAAAAGTGACTGTTATCTAAACAGTCACTTAGTCAGATGTTACTTTTTGTCGCATTCTCCTGATATGGTGGTCAGATGGTAGCGAAGCACAACCTTAATAAATGTCGCATTCTCCTGATATGGTAGTCAGACGGTAGCGAAGCACAACCTTAATAAATGTCGCATTTTCCTGATATGATAGTCAGATGGTAGCGAAACACAACATTAGGATGAGTAACGAACATCCATCAATTAAATTATATGCCATGTACAAATAAAAATCAATAATGCAATATTAAGATTAGTATTTATAAATTTATTTACATATTGTTGCGTTTATTATATTGGCACTTATAGGTTATATACTTACTCCCAATCGTAATTATCTTTATTTGCTTCAAGCCAATCTTCCATATCCTTTATGGTGATTTCTTCATTTAGGCATTGTGTCCTAATGTGGCGTGTTGACTTTGACCATAATGTAAATTGTTCAGGGGTGATAAGATTTTTTCTTTTTTTACGAACTTGGTAATCATAATATCGAGTATATATCTGTTTTACCTTTTTAGTAAAATCTTTGTTTTTTGATGTATAAAATCTATTTTCAAACCAATCTTTACAAGTCATATTATCTGAGCCGAAGGTTTTATTGCAATAATGAATATTTTTCCCATATGTGAAATTCATAAATACCCTATTGCATCTAGTACACTTTTTGATTGATATATTAGTGTATTTAAGATAATTTAGTGTGTTTATAATATAAAACATTAAAATATCTTCTATATGTTGTGGATATAAAACCTCAACCAAAGAATTATTAATTAGTTCTAACCTATAATTTAATTTTCTGTCAAAGGCAGAATAATCTAAATCTAATACAGATTTATTTTCAGATAAACGATTATAAAATTCAGTTATAATTTCTTTGGTTACTAAATATGACTCAAGTTCATTCTCTTCTGTTCGTTTATATTGAAACCAAGAATTTTCTGTAGGTGGTTGTTCAATTTTACCATCAACATACTGCTTATAAACATCATAAAAAAACATAAAGAAAGGAATATTCTTGTTATCGTAATTAACTTCTCTAATTTCGTTATCTTTTAGATAGTTATGTAAAGCCTGATTAATAAGTATTTTCATTTTTACATAAAAAGAATTATCATCTATAAAATAGGTGATTGCTTCTCCAAAGTCATTTACATATTCATATATTACCTTTTCGTTTTCTAGGATTTCAAAATGTTCTTTAGAGTCTTGAAAATATACTTTGTAAGTGTGCAAGTAAATGCTCCTTTCAAACTATTATATTAAAAACTATTACCTATTTATACTATAATAAAATATTAAAAAAATCAAATAAAATAAAAGAATACTTGAAATATATATTTTTATATGATAATATTTATATATGCTTATATAAGCAAATATAAATGTAATATTACACAAACAAGGAGAATGCTATGATTGCAAACAATGTTGATATTGAGGAACTACCTCTAGTTTTATCCGTAAAACAAGTTGCTGAAATATTAGGAGTTTCAGTACAATTTTGTTATGAACTTTTTAGGACAAAAGGTTTTCCATCAATCCGTATTTTAAAAAGATGGGTGGTAAGGAAGGACCAATTTTTTAAATGGCTTGATAATCAGATTGAAATTCAAAATAATGCCGACTGGAAGGAATAACTATGAGTGACTTAATTTTGTTTAAAAATGTTAAGGGGAAGTCTATTGAATGGATTTACCCACCATATATTCCTAAGGGTAAAGTCTCATTAATATGTGGTAACCCGGGGTGTGGTAAGACAACTTTTGCCTTAGCATTAACGGCTTTATTGTCAAGGGGTGATTACCTTCCATTAAGTGAGCAGAGAAATGAACCGTTGAAAATTTTATATCAAACTGCAGAAGATGGCCTAGAAGATACAATTATCCCTCGCCTTAAAAAGTTTGATGCTAACTTTGAAAATATTGCAGCAATTAACAACAAAGATTTGAGTTTTATTGACTATGATGTTATTGAAGAAAGCATATTGGACTTTGGTGCAAATATTATATTTTTCGACCCACTACAAGCTTTTATCGGTAAGAGTAATATATCTAGTACAAACGAAATGAGAACTGTTTTAGGTCCTTTATCTGAAATTGCAAACCGTACCGGTTGTGCTATAGTAATTTTATTTCATTTCAATAAGAATTTTTCTGCTCCAAGCATGTACAGAATATTAGGTTCAATAGATATTGTGGCTTTGGCTCGTTCCATTTTAGTTTTGTCAGACCATCCGGATGATGAAAACAAGAAAGTACTATGCCCTATTAAAAATAATTTTAGTAATGTTAATCAATCATTGGTATTTAAAATTACTGATGATGGTATTACATGGTTGGAGTATTGTGACATAGACTCTAATGAGTTATCACAGGCCTATAGTCCAACAAACTTTAAGAATGCTTGTGATATGCTTACAGAATTATTAAAGAATGATAATATGAAATCAAGAGATATTATTGATATTATGTTGAAAGCAGGTATAGGTTTTACGACACTTAAAAAGGCCAAAAAACACCTTAATGTTAAGTCTAAGAAAATCGGAAAATGTTGGTACTACGAAAAATTGTCTCTTGATGATGGGGCTGGTGACTATTTTGAGTAAAAATGGTAATGGCGAAGGCTCTATTAGAAAAAGAAAAGATGGAACATGGGAAGCAAGATACACTGTTGGATATAACGAAAATGGAAAGCAAGTGCAAAAATCGTTATATGGTAAAACAAGACAAGAAGTTCAGAAAAAGCTTACAAAAATCAATGCTAGTAGAGATGATGGTTCATATATAGAACCTAATAAGGTTTTATTAAGTGAATGGTTGATTTATTGGTTGAAAAACTATGTTCAAAACAAATTAAAGCCAAGTACATATGCAAGTTATCAAACATATATTTATAAGCATATTAACCCTTTAATAGGAAAGCTATATTTAAGGAAAATCTCCACTAATGATTTGCAACTATTTTTTAATAAGAAACATAAGTCAGGAAGATTAAACGGAAAAGGTGGACTTAGTTCAAAAACTATGAGGAATATGTACAATATGTTTCATGAAGCATTGCAACAAGCAGAAATAAATAGACTTATAAATAACAATCCTATTAATGGAGTTATTTTGCCAAAGATGCAAAAAAATAAAATGCAAATTTTTAGTGAAGCAGAAATAACAAAGATTTGTAATTGTTCAAAAAGTGAAAGGCTAGGGTTTGCGATTCCATTTGTTTTTAAAACAGGTTTGAGAATTGGTGAAGTGTGTGCATTAAAATGGTCTGACTTTAATTTGGAAGATAGGACATTTGAAGTTAGTCGAACTTTACAAAGGGTACAAAAGAAAAAATCTGAATTAAAAGATGGTGAGCCAAAAACTTATATTCATGAAGGCAATACTAAGACTCAAAATTCAAACAGAGTTATTCCGTTGTCTCCAAAAATATATGAACAACTTTTGCAGTACAAAGAAAAACAAAAAGAAGAAAAAGCCCTATTAGGTATGGAACTTAAAAATAATGATTATGTATTTTCAAATGAGTTTGGAAGATTTATTGAGCCTTCTTATTTGCGAAAAGTTTACAATAGAATACTGGATAAAGCGGAGGTTAATCATCTAAAATTCCATTGTATGCGTCACACTTATGCAACGCTCATGATTGAAAAGGGCGTTGCAGTAAAAACAGTAAGTGAAATTTTAGGCCATGGTTGTGTGGAAGTGACAATGAATTTATATTGTCATCCTTCCATTGATGCTAAAAGAAAAGCTGTTAACGATTTGGACAAGTTCCTTGATTTTTAGGTGATTGGGTGAGCAAAAATTATTTTGCGATTTTTTGAAAATATGGGTTTTAGGGGCACTGCCCCTAACAAGTGATTTGGTGTACAAAGTACATACAAAATCTGTGCTTGCGCCCCCAAACAGTTTTTACTGTTTAGGGGGTCAATCCAACAGAAAATAAAGTGAATTTTTACACGATTGGAAAAGAGTATGGAATACAAAACTAAAAATACTAGAATTAATTTAAGAGTAACTGAAGAAGATAAAAAATTAATTTTTGAAAGAGCTGATGAACTTGGAGTATCAGCTTCAACATATATAGTTGCTTGTATAAGAAAAAATAGAATTGTTAATCTTGAAGGACTAAAAAGTGTTATTCGCCAACTTTACAGAATTGGTGCTAATATAAATCAAATTGCAATTAAAGTAAATTCTTCAAATACAGTTTCTCAAAATGATATTAAAAAGGTGAAGGATCTGTTTACTAAGTGTTTTAAGATTATTGATGAATTTATAATTAATAATACTGTTGAGGATTTTGAGATTAATAGAACTTTAAAAGAGATTATGAAAAGATTAAGTAAAATTGAAAAGAAGTTATCATAAAAATTTCATTTTTACTTTTGGCGAAGTTGATTTTTTCTTTGATAAATAAAAAGGTCTTTACAAATTTATTTTTTACTTTTTATAAAAACTTAATGCAGATAATTTATACGAAAAACACCAGCTTTGTATTTTTACATACAAAACCGGTGTTTAAAAATATTATCAAAAAATTTTATAATATAAAAGTAGCTTTACCTTTGATGGTAAAGCTATTTCATTACAATTCACATTTAAAGCTGTGTTACACTTCGCATAAGCCGTTCGTATTTAGAGTAGTGAAACACTCAACATTAATCTGTGAGTACACTATAATTCAAAGTTCGATTAAATTTAGGAAGATATAAAAATAGTTAGTGCTACTTTTTATGGGAATAAGTTGTTTCAAGAAGTCAAGGGGTCACCCAAAACTTCTTGACTCCTTGACCTCTTGAATTAAATTTAGAAAACCAACAGAGAAAAAAATACACCCTTTTCTACACCCTTATATTTAATTTAAATAATAGAAAATAATTATAATATTATAAATTATTTAATTAAAAGTGGCTTATTTACTGGATTTTCTATAGTCTTTATTACTGTAATAATTTTAAATTTTCCTCATAACCCGGAGGTCGCTGGTTCAAATCCGGTCCCTGCATCCAACAAAGCACTGGTTTCTTAACTAGTGCTTTTTCTTTTATTATTTATATATTGTATTGATTTTTCTTTATATATATCATATAATATAGGTGTAGAAAGAACGATTTGATTGCTCGTTTTATTGGTGCTCACCACCATTTAAGAGCAGACTTAGTTATTGGTGCTCACCACCATTTAAGGGTAGACTTAGTTATTGGTGCTCACCACCACTTAAGGGTAGAGTTAAGCAATCAGCTAAAGGGAGAAGAGAAATCTTCTTCCTTTTCTTTTTAAGAATAGAGGTTTATATGATAGATTATCCTAATACTAATCCATACTTTTATTATGTCGATGAAGAGTATATAAATTACCTGAAGGAATATGAAACAAATAAAAGGAACTTTACTTGCGTTCCTAATGTTCATTATTGGAATACTAGCAAATTCATCTTTGGTGCAGTTCTAAATGTAAATGGGATGTTATATTTTGCACCTATTTCTTCATATTCAAAAAAGCAAATGAATTTGATTTTACTTAAAGATAAAAAAGGTAAAGTTCTTGGTTCTATTAGATTTAATTATATGATACCTGTCCCAAATGAGTGTTTACATAAACTTGATATTAACAACTTACCAACTGAACAAAACAGAGTTCACACTAGTAAGGAATTGGCTTTTTGCAGACGAAATAGAGAGAAAATTTATAAACTAGCATTAAAAACTTATTCTAGAGTTACTAAAGGTACTGATATATTACTAAAAAATAATAGTTGTGATTTTAAATTATTAGAACAAGCATATACAGATTATTGTAAAACAAATAAAATTTAGCTATAATAAAAATAGAGATATTACATAAGAAGTAGAAAGTCACACCTTTCTTTGGAGGAAATATGGTAACTGTAAAACCGGATTATTATGATGATTTTAGGTGCTTAATGGGTGAATGTCCCTCATCTTGTTGCACATTATGGCAGATTGATGTTGACGAGAAAGCATATGAATATTATCAAAAGTTAGACACACCATACGGTGAATACATAAGAAGTCAAATTGATAACATTGGGGATGAACATTGGATTAAGGTTTACAATGGCAGATGTGCATTTTTAAATGATGAAAATTTATGTGATATGCACTGTCAAATTGGACCTAAGCATATGGCATTTACTTGTAGGCAATACCCTGACTTTACTATTGCCTGTGATACATATGAAGTTACCGGCAGAACCTTATCTTGTCCCTATGTAGCGAACAGAATTGTCAGAGAAAAATCAAAGACAAAGTTAATTGTTGAAGGTAAATCTAATGATGAATATGAAAATGAAATTTTCCACATTGTAAATAAGTGCATAGAAATTGCACAAGATGACTCTATAAAATATCGTGATAGAGAAAAAGCCATTATTGACTATATCCGTAAAGAACAAATGTACCTTGTGGAGAAATTCAAGGTTGATGAAATCTTTATGACCGAGGATAACAAAACAATATGGGACTATTGTGACACATTAAACAGTCTAAATGTTGTAACTGAAAAGTGGCCTAAAATTCTCAGCCAACTTGAAGAACTTGAATATTCCGAAAATGACATTGTAAAATTTGAAAAATATTTAGGGGATAGAGAAAAGGAATATGAAAATATTTTGGTCTATTTTCTATACAAACACATTATGTACGGTACTAATGACGGTAATGTATTTCAGAGAGTTAGGTTTGCTATTATTGCAACAAGAATTATCTTTATGGTTGGACTAATGAAATATATTGAAAACGAGGAATTTACAACAGAAGATAATATTAAAGTAGCATATATTTTCAGCAAAGAAATTGAACATGATGATGAAAATATTGATACAATCTTGGAAGATATTTCTCTGGGTATGATTTAGACAATTTTCTCAGCAATTACCGGTATAATTATTACTGGTGATTAATTTGAAGAAAATATTTATATTATTATTTTGTGTTGTTTTGTTGTCGGTAACTTTCTGTGGTTGTGGCAGTAGTGATGAAGAACTCAGAAAAGTTAATAATAACTCAACTAATGTATCTGTAAAAGTTAAAGTTCCACCATTAAATAGGAATTTAAATTCTGACACCTCAACTACTGCAAATAAAAGTGAAGTTAAAGAAAACACAACTGAATTTTCCACAATCTCAAAAGAAAATATGGAAAAAGAAATTGAAAAATCAACCACAAAATCAAATAATTTCAAAAGTAAAAACAAAAATAAGCCTACTAAAAATCAAGAAAAATCTACATTATCATTTTTTGATGAAGATTAGTAGGCAACAGAAAACCCATTTCTAAATAGAAATGGGTTTTGTTATATAATATTAAAAATCAGTCTTTAAACAAATCTTTGATTTTATCCATAAAGGACTTTCTCTTCTGATAATTCTTATCAGTAGTTACCTTTTGAAGTTCCTTGATAAGTTCCTTTTGCTTTGTATTTAGGTTCTTAGGAATTTCAACAGTAACCTTAACATATTGGTCGCCACGACCTCTGCCGTTTAGGTTAGGAATACCTTTGCCCTTTAGTTTGAAAATATCATTAGGCTGAGTACCTTCATGAACAGTATATTTAACATTACCGTCAAGTGTAGGTACAGTAACTTCAGCACCTAAAGTTGCCTGTGCAAATGTAATTGGCATTTCACACCAAACATCATTGCCTCTTCTTTCAAATACTGCATGAGGACGAACATTTACAAATACATGTAGGTCACCTGCAGGACCACCGTTAACACCGTCATTACCATGACCACCAATGTTAAGAATCTGACCGTCTGCAATACCGGCAGGAATTGTAACATCAACTGACTTTGTCTTACGAATTCTGCCCTTACCGTCACAATGGTGACAAGGTTTTTCAACAATTTTACCTTGACCATGACAAGCGTCACAAGCCTTTTGAGTTTGAACCACACCGAAAGGTGTTCTTTGATTAATTGTCACTCTACCTGAACCATTACAAGATGTACAAGTCTTTGGGCTAGTACCCTTTGCGGCACCTGTACCGTTACATTCAGGACAAGTTGAGATAACCTTGTACTGAATCTTTTTCTTAGCACCCTTAGCTGCTTCTTCAAAAGATACATATACACTTGTTTCAACATCAGTACCTCTTCTTGGTGCGTTAGGGTTGGCTCTTCTGCCACCTCCACCAAAGCCACCAAAGCCTCCGAATACAGAGTTGAAAATATCACCTAAGTCAATATCCTGACCAAATGGACTACCACCGGGGCCACCGGCACCAAAGTTAGGATCAACACCGGCATGGCCAAATTGGTCATATCTTGCTTTCTTTTCTGAGTCAGAAAGCACTTCATATGCTTCGTTTACTTCTTTAAATTTTGCTTCAGCCTCTTTATCACCGGGATGTAAGTCTGGGTGATATTTTTTTGCTTGTTGTCTAAAGGCCTTTTTTATATCTTGTTCAGAGGCATTTTTATCAATACCAAGAACTTCATAGTAATCTCTTTTATCTGCCATTTTATAGTCACCTCGTTTTGAGAGTACATATTTCTGCAGTTAATTATAACTGTACAAATCTATACTTTCAAGTATTTTTTTAATACAGCACATATCGTTGGGTGGCAAAAGCCACCCAACGATTCTGTGTTTTGATTATGAGAAAGGAAATACGAATTAATCTACATCCTTGAAATCTGCATCATAAACATTGCCGTCATCACCGTTGTTATTGTTTGGTGCACCACCCATATCAGGAGCTGGGCCAGGCTGAGGCTGACCGTTTGGAGCAGCCTGCTGATATAGCTTCTGAGAAACTGACATTAATGTTTTTTCTAAGTCTTCCTTAGCAGTCTTGATTAGGTCTGCGTCGTTCTTCTGACAAGCATCCTTAACTGCCTGAGCCTTTGTATTTAGAGCAGTCTTGTCTTCTTCTGGTAGTTTGTCGCCATTTTCGTTAACAAGTTTTTCTGCCTGATAAGCCATATTTTCAGCTTCATTCTTAGCGTCAACTGCTTCTCTTCTCTTCTTATCTTCAGCAGCGAACTGTTCAGCTTCCTTAACAGCCTTATCAATATCGTCCTTGCTCATTGATGTTGAGTTACTGATTGTAATTTTCTGTTCTGCACCTGTACCTAGGTCCTTAGCAGATACATTAACGATACCGTTAGCATCAATATCAAAAGTAACTTCAATCTGAGGAACACCACGCATTGCAGGAGCAATACCTGTTAGAGCAAATAGACCTAACTGCTTATTATCTCTTGCAAATTCTCTTTCACCCTGTAGAACATTGATTTCAACCTGTGTCTGGTTATCAGCAGCAGTTGAGAAAATCTGGCTCTTCTTTGTAGGGATTGTTGTGTTTCTGTCGATAATCTTAGTCATTACGCCACCCATTGTTTCAACACCTAGTGATAGTGGAGTAACATCTAGAAGTAGTAGGCCATCAACTTCGCCACCAAGAACACCGGCCTGAATAGCTGCACCGATAGCAACACATTCATCAGGGTTAATGCCCTTAAATGGTTCTTTGCCGATTAAGTTCTTAACAGCTGTCTGAACTGCTGGGATTCTTGAAGAACCACCAACCATAAGAACCTTATCAATTTCATTGATTGATAGACCTGAGTCGCTTAGAGCCTGTTTAACAGGACCCATTGTTGACTGTACCAAGTCAGCAGTTAGTTCATCAAACTTTGCTCTTGATAGAGTTAAGTCAAGGTGCTTAGGACCTGTCTGAGTAGCTGTAATAAATGGTAGGTTAATAGCAGCCTGAGTAACACCAGAAAGTTCAATTTTAGCCTTTTCAGCTGCTTCCTTTAGTCTCTGCATAGCCATCTTATCAGATGTTAAATCAACACCCTCAGCAGTCTTAAATTCCTGAACCATCCAGTTGATAATTCTCTGGTCAAAGTCATCACCACCAAGACGGTTATTACCGGCAGTAGCTAGAACTTCCTGAACACCATCGCCCATTTCGATGATACTTACATCAAATGTACCACCACCAAGGTCATAAACCATAACCTTCTGGTCGTTTTCTTTATCTACACCGTATGAAAGAGCAGCAGCTGTTGGTTCGTTGATGATTCTCTTAACATCAAGACCTGCAATCTTACCTGCATCCTTAGTTGCCTGACGCTGAGCATCTGTAAAGTAAGCAGGAACTGTAATAACAGCCTGAGTTACTGTTTCGCCTAGATAAGCTTCTGCATCTGACTTTAGCTTCTGAAGAATCATTGCTGAAACTTCCTGTGGTGTATATGATTTGTTGTCGATTGTTACTTTATAAGAAGTACCCATTTCTCTCTTAATTGATGAGATTGTTTTTTCCGGGTTTGTAATAGCCTGACGCTTTGCAACCTGACCAACCATTCTTTCGCCGTCTTTACCGAAAGCAACAACTGATGGAGTTGTTCTTGCACCTTCTGCATTAGCGATAACTACAGGTTCGCCACCTTCAATAACTGCTACACATGAGTTTGTTGTACCTAAGTCAATACCAATTGTCTTTGCCATAATAAATTACCTCCGAATATATTTACTATATAAATGTTAATTTCTAATTTATGTTAATTGTGATTAGTCACAATTAGCTACCTGAACCATTGCGTGACGAATAATCTTGTCACCAATCTTGAAACCTTTTTGATAAATCATTGAGATTTGATTTTCTCCAACTTCTTCACTTTCTATTTTAGCAATAGCATTATGAATATTTGGGTCAAATTCATCACCGATTTCACCAAAGGCCTCAACCTTTAACTTATCCATAGAAGTTTTGAACTGGTTTTGAATCATCTCAAGACCTTTCAAAAATTCCTGTGGTGCATCTTTTGCATTTTGCAAAGCCATTTGTAAAGCATCTGCCATTGGTAGTAACTGTTCAACTGCCTTTGCTGTTGCATCATCATAAATACCTAACTTTTCTTGTTGTGTACGCTTGCGATAATTATCATACTCAGCTGCAAGTCGCATATATTTTTCTTTTTCTTTTTTTAGCTCCTCTGTCAGCTTTTCTTCTGCAGTAGGCTCTTTTTCTTCTGTGGCTTCTTCGGCTTTAGTTTCTGTTTCTGTAGCTTCTACAGTTTCTTCCTGAGCCTTAGAATTTTTCTTCTTTTCTTCTTTAGCCATTATTTCATCTCCTAATCTGCCTCAAGCAGTTCACTTATTAATTCACCGGACTTTTCAGCTACATATTCTGTTGCCGAAACAATGTCCTTATAACTCATTCTTTGTGGGCCAATAACGGCAACTGCACCTGCCATTGAACCACCTAAGTTATATCTAGAAACAACAATTCCTGAATTAGAAAGCTCATATTTACCACTTTCCTCGCCAATAATAACCTTTGTACCGGTGTTCATTGTAAGTAATTCGGAAACATTGTTTTTGTCACTTAAAAACTTTAAAATATCTCTTGCTGAAAAAATATCAAAATCATTTAAGAACAACAACTTAGTCATTCCACTTTCAGCTACAGATATGTGAGAGGCTTCTTTTGCTGCGTCCCTAATTGCCAAAAGAACATTTGGCATAAAGAATGAAAGTTCACCAAAACCTAAAGCAGTGGTTTGGATAAAAGCCTTTGTAATATCTTTTAGTGGAAGTCCTGCAAAAGATTTGTTAAGCGCTTCATCAAACACTCTAAGCATATCAGGTGTTAAAACAAATTCTGTTCTAAACAACTGGCTCTTAACCATACCTGTTGAAGTTATCAGTACAACCATACCGGTATATCTGCCTGTTTGTACAAACCTTAGCTTATGGACTCTTGAATTACCCTCAGGAGGTGTTGTTGCAACTGAAGGCAAACCGGTTAACTCAGTTAATAGAGTTGACGCTGCATTCAGTACACTTTCCGGTGACTCAGCTCTTTTTCTCAAGAAAGAATCTGCATATTGGGTAAATCGTGGATTAAGTTCTGTCTTTTCCATTAAGTTATCAATATAATAACGATAACCTTTTTGTGATGGGATTCTACCGGCTGAAGTATGAGGTTGAATTAAGTAACCTTCATTCTCAAGGGCAGCCATCTCATTTCTAATAGTAGCAGAAGAAACTTCAAAATCTAAAGCAGCTTGAAGTGTTTTTGAACCTACAGCCTCACCATCGGCAATGTAAGACTCAACAACACAGGAGAGGATTTTCTTTTTTCTGTCTGATAGACCCATTTAAATCGCCTCACCGTTTATTCTTCTTGTTTAGCACTCTGCATACCCGAGTGCTAACTACAGTTATTACTTTAGCACCGAGAGTGCTAAAAGTCAATACTTTTTTAAAAAAATATCTGAAAAAATATAGTTTTTCTTTACTTTATTTAAATATGTATATATAATATAAATTGAAAGGTAGGTTTTTCGACTATGAGTGACATTTTACCTTATTTATATGCAATCCTTTGGTTCTTACTTGCCATTGGTACTTTTGCTTTTGGAAAGAAAAATAAATTAGGTGCAATTACAGTTGTTGCTTCCATTATGTTTATTTTTATGGGCATATGGTGGACTATTGACGCATTAATACCTAGTGTTAACTTACTAAAAGGTACTTACGGAATTATTGTCAGAGTTGTTATAGCTGTATTTGTATTAATTATGCTATTTATGTATTTACGAATCAAAAAGAACGGGAAAAAGTAATTTTCCTTATTTTCGCCTACAAATCCTTGTGTTTTACAGAATAGCACCACAATATGTTGATTTTTAAAAATATATTTGAAAAATTTGAAAAAAACACTTGCATTTTTGCAATAATAATGCTACAATAAGCCTTGCGTTATGATTTAATAATATTTTTTGGAGGTGAGACAATGCCAAACATTAAATCAGCTAAAAAGCGTGTTAAGGTTATCGCTACAAAGACAGAACAGAACAAGATGATTAAGTCTAACCTAAAGACTACAGTTAAGAAAGCTTATGAAGCAATCGAAAACAACGATGCTAACAAGGCTGAGGCAGTTAGTCTTGCTACAAAGAAGATTGACCAGGCTGCAGCTAAGAACATTATGCACAAGAACAAAGCTGCTAGAATGAAGTCATCTTTAGCTACTAAGGCAAACGCTTAATTTAATGAAATGTAAGCAGAGTTTTTTAACTCTGCTTTTTTCTTTTGTAAAATTCACTTGATTTATTGACTAATTTAATTAAAAGTGATAAAATAATCTACATTAGATAGACTAATTATATCGACTTTGATATTTAGGAGGTATTTTGAGATGAAAAAGATATGTGGAATGAGCGTTAGCGTCTTTGTTGCTTTAGTTTCCTCAGTTGTTGCACTTCTTGCAACTGTAACAACCTTCTTTGTTATTAAAGAAAAGAAGAAAAAGGATGACGAAGAACTAGAACGTTACCTAGATAGTTCAATTCAGTAATTTTTAGGACTGACTTACTTGGTAGGTCAGTCTTTTTTTGTACTGATTACACCCTTGTATTTTTAGCCGAAATACAGTAAAATTAAAAGGTATTATTATTTTAGGATTGGTGATTTTATGGATTGGACAGAAATTACTGTTACAATAGACAACAAGGATGTTGACATTACTTCCGATATAGCTAATGAGGTTGTACCTTATGGTATCTATATTGAGGACTACACAAACCTTGAACAAGATGTTGAAGAAATTGCACACATTGACCTTATTGATGAGGACTTATTAAAAAAGGATAGGACTAAAGCTAAGGTTCATATGTATATTAGTTGTGAGGACAATCCTCTTGAAGCAATCAGTCAGATTTCCGAAAAATTAAAGGAAGCTAATATTGAATTTACTATTGATTCACTTGACTGTGCCGATGAGGATTGGCTTAACAACTGGAAACAATATTTTCAGCCTACACCTATTGGCGAAAAGCTATTGATTCGCCCTACATGGAGAGAAAACTATGACCCACAAGGCAGAATTGTAATTAACCTAGATCCCGGTCTTGCTTTTGGTACAGGCACTCACGAAACAACTAGTCTATGTCTTGGTGTACTTGAAAAGGTTGTTACAGAGAATTCCACTGTACTTGATGTTGGTTGTGGCAGTGGTATCCTAGGCATTGCATCTTTACTGTTGGGTGCAAAGAAGGCAGTAGGTGTTGATATTGACGGTCTTGCAGTTAAAACAGCTAAGGAAAATGCTGAACTTAACAATGTATCAGACCGTTTCACTGCTATTGAAGGCAACTTTACAGAAAAAGTTACCGGCAAATACGACATTGTTGTAGCAAACATTGTAGCAGATGCAATTATGTTCCTATCAGAAGGTGTTAAAGAGTTTATGAAAGAGAACTCTATATACATTATGAGTGGCATTATCGACACTAGGGTTGATGAAGTTATTGAGTCGGTTTCAAAGAATTTTGAAATTACAGACAAGTTGTTCTTAAACGGTTGGTACTGTTTAACTGCAAAAATTAAATAATTCATATATCTATCACATAGATACTTTATAATACTAACTAACAAAAATTTTATCCTTCGGAGGGAATAATAATGAATAAGAAAAACACAATAAACTTAATCCTATCTGCTTTTTTGGTAATTGCTTTTATCGTATGCACATACTTCTTTAGCACACTTAACCAGACAACTACAGTACAAAATGCGATTAACGCACTTGTAACAGTAGTATTTGGCTTAATTCTATTTTATGCAACAAGAGTTGGTGACGGTAAACCTGTAAAGAGATTTAGTGTTGTTACATTAATTATTATGGTACTACCATCACTTTACATTTTACTTACAAGTCTTGCACCAACACTACCACTGGGCGATACACTTGGCAACAGCTCTATTGTTGTTTGCTTAGCAGGTGTAGCTCTAGGTTACGGTATTCCATATACATTCCTAAGTGGTTTTGAAGTAGAGAGAGAAGAAGTAGAAGAAGGCAATGTTGAAGGTGGCATTATGGAAGAAATTGATGCTACAGATGAAAACGAAACTGACGAAACAGAAGAACTTGAACAGAATGAGGAAGTAACAGAAGACGATACTCCTGTTGAAGATAATCAAGAATAAAAAGAGGTAATAAAATGGGTTGTACTCACGATTGTTCCAGTTGTGGCGAAAGTTGCAACAGTAAAAAACCGGAAAATTTAATTGAAAAATTAAATCAATACAGTTCAGTAAAAAAGGTAATCGGTGTTGTATCCGGCAAAGGTGGTGTAGGCAAGAGCCTTGTAACATCTACACTTGCCGTTACAATGAACAGAAAGGGCTATAAGACAGCAATTCTTGATGCTGATATTACCGGTCCTTCTATTCCAAAATCTTTTGGCATACACGAAAAGGCAAAGGGTAATGATGACGGTATCTTCCCTGCAAAAACTAAAGATGGCATTGACATTATGTCTATTAACCTACTGCTACCTGACGAAACAAGTCCTGTAGTATGGAGAGGCCCTGTAATTGCCGGTGCAGTTAAGCAGTTTTGGACTGATGTTATTTGGAGTGATATTGACTATATGTTTGTTGATATGCCTCCGGGAACAGGTGATGTTCCTCTAACAGTATTCCAAAGCCTTCCTGTAGACGGTATAATCATCGTAACATCACCTCAGGAACTTGTATCTATGATTGTAGAAAAAGCCGTTAATATGGCAAATATAATGAATATTCCTATCCTTGGTATTGTAGAGAATATGAGTTACTTTAAGTGTCCTGATTGTGGCAAGGAGCATAAGATTTACGGTGAAAGCCATATTGAAGAAATTGCAAAGAAAAATAACCTTGAAGTTCTTGCAAAACTTCCAATTGACCCAAGTTTAGCAAAGCTGGTTGATGCAGGTGAAGTAGAAAACTTCAGTGGCGACTTTATGGATAATGTTGCAAAGAAAGTTGAAACAACTTGTAAAATTAAATAATCAATATAAAATAAGGACTTGCTTAACTGCAAGTCCTTTAATTTTGCCTTATTTAGATACAAAAAAGTGGTGCTGAAAAGCACCACTTAATTTTTATTATTTTACAGTAATTGTAACACCTGTTTTGTTATAACCACCTGAAATATAACCGGCAGGACAGATAATATATGCCTTTACTGTGTAAGTATATTTCTTACCACTAACAACATTCTTATCTGTATAACTCTTAACATTGCCACCCTTAACATCAGCAATTAGCTTATAACCACTGTTGCCTGTTTTACTATATACATAGTAGCCTGTAGCACCGGATACTGTTGACCAATTAATCTTTGCCTGACCCTTAGTAGTTGATGGTGAACCTAGCTTTACTGTCTGAGGAACAGCCTTGCCCTTTACTGCTTCACTGTCAAAGCTACCGTACTCAACCTTATTATTAATTACATAAGCAGTAACATAGTAGTAATACTCTGTACCACATTCTACTGTATCGGCAAAGCCTGTTGCAGCGCCACCACTAATGTTTCTGATTAGCTTATATGTACCGTTTACAACTTTTCTGTAAACCTTATAGCCTGTAGCACCGTTACTTCTGCTCCAACTTACATTTAGCTTGTTGTAATTTGCTGAAGATACTGAAACAACCGGTCTGTCAGGAATAGTCATAATCTCTAAACCGTTAGAGTTGTAAGAACCAAGTACAGGTTTCTTGCTAACATTTCTATATGCTCTGACTGTGTAGTGATACTTAACACCACAAGAAACCTTCTTGTCTGTATAAGAAAGTTTCTTAGAGTTGGTTGTACCAATTGTTGACCATGTTTTGCTACCGTCTGCTTTACGCATTACCTTGTAGCCGTTAGCACCACTTACTGTTTCCCACTTAACAGTTACATTAGTAGCTGTAGAAGAAGTAACAGAAACCAGCTTTGGTGCTGATGTAACAGGTTTCTTAGTAACACCTGTTTGGTTAAATCCACCCCAGATAGTCTTGCTACCGTCTTTATAGTAAGCTCTAACTGTATATGTGTAGTTAACACCTGTTGTTAATTTACGATGTTCACAACTTGTAAGTGAACCGTTCTCAAATGTTGCAAGTGTTGTCCAATTCTTTGCATTATCTTTCTTAAAGTAAATTCTGTAACCTGTTGCACCGTTTACCTTTACCCAACTAACATTTAATGAATTGTAGCCGGTTGAAGCAACCTTTACCTTTACAACCGGTGGAACAGCCTTGCAACTTACTGCTGAGTTGTTACCACTTGTATATGTCTTGCCGTTTTCATATCTAAATGACCTGATAATATACTGATAAGTTGTACCACAATTTACTGTTTGGTCTGTGTATTTATCTGTTTGTTCATAAAGAGTAATAAGTTCTTTATAATTTTTGTCTGATGGTAATTTTCTATAAATCTTATATCCGTTAGCACCGTCAACCTTGTCCCACTTTAGTTCAATAGCGTTGTACTCAACACTTGTTACGGAAGTCAAGTTAGGGTTGCTTGGATACGCAGTACCGTGAATATAATTTTCATATGTACTTACTTTCTTAATGCCATTTTTGTTATAGAAAGCTCTTACTGTGTATTGGTATCTAACACCGGTAACGGCCTTTTCATCCTTAAATGTTACAGTTGACTGTTTATCTACTGTACCAATCTTGCTATATGTACCGGTTGTCTTTCTATAAATATCATATCCGGTAGCACCCTCAACCTTAGTCCATTCAATTGAGATTGTGTTATAACCAAGGCTCTTTGCACTTTTTAGTGCAGGTTGTGCAGGAGTTGTCAGTCCTAAATAATCCTTGCTACCAAGGCCTTCATAATTTTTGCTATCAACTGTTCTAAAGCCATTAACTCTGTAGTAGTATTTAACACCACACTTTAGGCCACTATCAGTAAATTCTACATTACCGTTGCCGTTAATAGTTTTTATTAATTTGTAGTTTTTATCATTTTCAAGTTTACGATAAACATTGTAACCGGTAGCACCGTTTACCTTGCTCCAAGTTAGCTTTAACTTGTCACTTACTGTACTAACACCACTTTTAATTGTAGGGGCTTTAGTACAAGCAGTAGCTGTGACACCCTTTGAATCATACAAACCGGCATATGGTTTACCATTACGGTTTCTGTATGCTCTTACTGTGTATTGATACTTTACACCTGTAGTAGCTGAAAGGTCAGTAGATGTGAAAGTTTTGTTTCCGTTTACTTCAGCAATCTGCTTAAAGAACTTTTCGCCATCAGCTTTTCTATAAACATAGTAGCCGGATGCTCCATCTACCTTTTTCCAAGTAACTTTAATTGCATTAAAGTCAACACTTTCTGCAGTTTTTAGTGTTGGTTTCTTTGGTAGTGCCACACCCTTAATACCGTTTTTATCAAATGAACCTAGGTTTGAAGTTTCACCTACATAAGCTCTGACAGTATAGTAATATTCTTGACCTACTTGAGCTGAGTTATCTTTATATGTAGTACCCTTTACAACTCCAAGTGCAGTAAAGTCTTTTTCACCGGCTTTTTTACGGTAAACCTTATAGCCTGTTGCTCCTTTAACATCTTGCCACTTAACATTAATAGTATCATAATCGGTACTTGTTGCACTTAGTAGTTTTGGTGCATCTGTTTCAATATTAATACTTTTACCTGTTTTGTTGTATTTCAAATATACTGCCTTACCGTTTCTGTCATAATAATTACCGGTAACAGTATATTCATATGTATTACCCGGTTTTACATCTGTATCGATACAAGTACGAATACCTTCACCGGCTGATGAAGAGAATGTCTTGAAACTTTTACCGGACCAAGAAGTTGCGCCTTCCTTTCTTTTATATACAGTGTACTTTTCACAAGCACCGTTAGGATACCAAGAAAGTGTCACTGCTGTAGACTTAGTTTCAGCAAGTGACTTTAGCTTTACAGTGTTGTTATTCTTAAATACTACGAAATAACAAGCAGTATAATTAGTTGATGAAAGTTTCTTTAGTGCTAAAGCGTTATAGTAATCATTAGCAGTATTGTATCTTGTACCACCGTCATAAATAGCAGTCGAATCGTTAATAACCAAAGTCTTTTGCTTTACAGTAGCCTGACGGTCAATCTGTACATAGTGTGATGATGTTGTCGGAGATACAACCTTTAGCAGTAGGTGATACTGAGTATTAGGGTCATTAAAGTATCTCATAGCAGTACTGTAAAAAGAACCTGATGGGTACTGCTGAAAACTTACACAACTCATACCGAACTGACCGGCTAAAGTTGACCAATAAATACCTACATCACCGATACCCTTAGATGGTGAACCGTACTTTGTCATTAGAGTCCCGGGGTTTACTGAGTTAGGGTCTGCAACACCGGCTTCTACAAACATCTTAGCCATAGCAACTGTACTACAACCGTAACGGTTCATCCAGTCACTTTCCCAAGCGTCACTGGGTTTTGTATTGTGCCAAGGGAATTGGTCTTGACTCCATGCTCTGTAATATTTGTAACCATTTGTCTTAATCATCTTAGCACCATCAAAATAGTTAACGGCACTAACTGATGTCATAGGCACAATCATTAGAAAAGCAGTAAGCAAAACTAATGTTAGTGTTATAGAAATCTTCTGTACTTTTCCCACAGTTATTCCTCCTAGAATTTCTAAGTAATTTCAAATATATTTATTCATTTGTCTTTTAAATTAAGCCCTTGTTACTATTACAACAAGGATGTTACCAATTTTCATTATAACATTTACATATATTTTTTTCAACTTATGGGGCATTTTGTAACTATTCTTGTGAAAAAGAAAAAATGCTCCCTAGTTTTAGGGAGCAAATTTGTTTATTTTAGTGCATCCATAGCAGCATGGATAAGAGCAATCTTTTCTCTTTCCTTTTCTGCTTGACCTTTAATCTTTTCAATAACCTTTTCAGGTGCTTTAGACATAAAGCCCGGATTATTAAGTTTTCCTTCATCCTGAGCAAGCATTTTTTCAACTTGCTTTAGTTCCTTATTAAGACGCTTTAGTTCAGCTTCTTTGTCAACAAGTTCTTCCATTGGAATATAAATTTTTGCATCACTTGTAACAACAGTAACTGCACCGTCAATATCAAATGAATCACTAATTTCAACTTCACTTGCTGATGCTAATTTCTTAAAGAACTGTTCGCCGTTACTGAATGTTTCAGGAATAGCAGTAGCAATAAACAGCTTTGCTTTCTTTGATGGTGGAACATTCATTTCGTTTCTCTGAGTACGAATAGCAGTAATAGCTTCCATAACCTTCATCATTTCTTCAGCTTCACTTGGGAAGTCAAGGTTAGGGTCATATTCAGGATACTTCTCAAGCATAACAGTTTTACCGTCTGTATCGTGAGGAATTGTCTGCCAAATTTCTTCTGTGATAAATGGCATAAATGGATGTAATAGCTTTAGAATCTTGTCAAGAACATAAATTAGTACCTGACGAGCATTCTGAGCAGTTTCACCTTCACTCTGAAGTCTAGCCTTACAAAGTTCAATATACCAGTCACAGTAGCTGTTCCAAATAAAGTCATAAATCTTAGAAAGTGCAATACCAAGCTCAAACTTTTCAAGATTTTCGTTAACTTCTTTAGCTACATTATTTAGTGTATGAAGAATCCACTTATCCTCTGTTTCAAGAGTAGCAGGTAGTTCATTCTTAACATCATAATCATCAATGTTCATATGAACAAATCTACTTGCATTCCATAGCTTATTAGCAAAGTTACGACAAGCCTCAACTCTCTTTTCGGAATATCTCATATCGTTACCCGGTGAGTTACCTGTAGCTAGGAACATTCTTAGAGCATCGGCACCGTACTGGTCAATAACAAGTAGTGGGTCAATACCGTTACCAAGTGACTTACTCATCTTAACACCGTTTTCATCACGAACAATACCGTGAATAAATACAGTATCAAATGGCTGACTGTTCATCTGTTCAACTGAACTGAAAATCATTCTTGCAACCCAGAAGAAGATAATGTCATAACCTGTAACAAGTGTATTAGTTGGGAAATAGTAGTCAAGTTCAGGTGTCTTATCAGGCCAACCTAAAGTTGAGAAAGGCCATAAAGCTGAGCTGAACCAAGTATCAAGTGTATCTTCATCCTGATGTAGGTGAGTACAACCACACTTAGGGCACTTCTCAGGCATTTCCTTTGCAACTGTTACTTCGCCACATTCATCACAATAGTAAGCAGGAATTCTGTGACCCCACCATAACTGACGAGAAATACACCAGTCACGGATGTTTTCCATCCAGTGATAATAAATCTTATTAAATCTTTCAGGAACAAATTTAGTTTTGCCACTCTTAACACATTCAATAGCAGGACCTGCTAGTTCATCCATCTTTACGAACCATTGCTTAGAAACTCTTGGTTCAACTGTGCTGTGACATCTGTAACAAGTACCAACATTGTGGTCATGCTTTTCAATCTTAACAAGGAAACCACCTTCGTCAAGGTCCTTAACGATAGCTTCTCTTGCTTCGTATCTATCCATACCGGCATACTTTGGATAATCCTCAACAATCTTAGCGTCATCTGTCATTACATTAATAACAGGCAGGTTGTGTCTTAGACCAACCTGGAAGTCGTTAGGGTCGTGAGCAGGAGTAATCTTAACTACACCTGTACCAAAGTCAACATCAACATAATCATCGGCAACAATTGGAATTTCTCTGCCAACAAGTGGAAGTGTTAATGTTTTGCCTACTAAATCTTTGTATCTTTCATCACTTGGGTTAACTGCTACTGCTGTATCACCTAGTAATGTTTCAGGTCTTGTTGTAGCAAGTTCCAGGTATCCACTACCATCTGTTAGTGGGTAACGAAGATGCCAGAAATGACCTGCTTGTTCTTCAAATTCAACTTCTGCATCAGAAATTGATGTTTTACAATGAGGACACCAGTTGATGATTCTTTCTCCTCTGTAAATTAAGCCTTTGTTGTATAGACGAACAAAAACTTCCTTAACAGCCTTAGAACAACCTTCATCCATTGTAAAGCGTTCTCTTTCCCAGTCACAAGAAGAACCCATTTTCTTTAACTGGCTTACGATTCTACCACCGTATTCTTTTTTCCACTCCCATGCTCTTTCAAGGAACTTTTCTCTGCCTAAATCTTCTTTAGTAATTCCCTCTTTACGCATTGCTTCAACAATCTTAGCTTCTGTTGCAATACTGGCATGGTCTGTACCGGGTAGCCATAGTGCAGAATAACCCTGCATTCTTCTCCAACGGATAAGAATATCCTGTAGAGTGTTGTCTAGGGCATGACCCATATGTAGCTGACCTGTAATATTTGGAGGTGGCATAACAATAGTATAAGGCTTCTTGTCCTTATCTACTTCTGCGTGGAAGTAGTTGCCCTCCTGCCAAAAGTCATATATTTTGTCTTCAACCTCTTTTGGGTTGTAGGCTTTAGCCATCTCTTTTGCCATAGTTTATTCTCCTTCATAGCAAAGTTCATACAGTACTTATTATCTCATTATAAAAGAAAAAAGTCAATAATAAAAGCACCCATAATGAGTGCTTTTTTGCAATAATAATTTTTATTCTTTTTCTTTTTTGTTTTTTATTCTTTGGCGTGACCTTTTATATCTATAAAGAATATTAGTTGCCCATTCTCTGTCGATAGTTAAGAAACCCATCAAGTTCTTATCCTTTTCAGCCAATTCATCAACAATAGCAAGGCTTTTGCTATAGATTTCAAGCCTAGCTGACTGAATATAAGGTTCTTTATCAAGACCTGTTAAGAAAGTAAATCCCATTGTGTTGCTTTCTCTGTCATACATTGATAAGTACCCTTCGGTAACTTCTCTTAGTTTTAATTTTCTGGCAACACTTTCACTAATGGCAAGTTTAGTTAGTTCAACTGCCATATCATCAAGACCATTTTCAAAGATAAATATTTTTTCTTTAAATGTGTTAAAGTTAGGTGCTAATCTTTTTCTGATACCCTTTAGATTCTTAAATTCTTCTTCAAGTTCATTATCGGCAAGTTGGAAACGGTCAATATCCGGAATCAGATACACCATAAATCTTCTTTTCATATCGTTATATAGCAATGGATATGTAAGTCTTGCCTTGTGACCACAAGCATGACATGTCCAATCAAAGATTTTTTCTTCAAGCACTTCGTTTCTTAGGTGAGGATTGTTTGTGGCATTGATGCTTGTATATAATTTTCCCTCAGTTACTGCGTTACATTGTGGGCAGATAATTTCTTTTATAACTGTTTTAGGCATATTGCCACCTCCTTATTCTATACAATATTATAATAAATGAAAAATATTCGCAAGTAAATTTTCAAAATTTTATTGATTTTATTATAAAAATCTGTTTTAATAGTGTTATGGTACATTGTACTTATCAAATAAACTAGGAGGTTTATTATGGCTATTTTAGAAACAATTACTGATGGTTTATGCTTAGCAAAAAATGCAATTGTTGATGTAGCACAAGATGTTGTAGAAAAAAGTCATCAAAAAGCTCAGCTTAACCGTCTTCGCAGTATAATGAAGAAAGAAAACAAAACTATGGAACAGGCCTTTACTGCACTGGGTAAGGCTTTTTATGAAAATATGACAGAAGAGGACAAGAAGGAACACCACCTAATCTGTCAAGTTATTGAAACAAGCAGTGAAAGACTTGAAAGAGCTCATAGACGCTATATTGAAATAGCTGATGGTGTTGCCGATCAGTCACCTGAAAATAAAGAAGAAATCACCAGTGAAGAACTGGACTCTCTAACTGTTGCTTGTTCCAATGAAAACGAGTACAAGGAAATGAAAACTCCTGTAAAGGTAACTGTTAAGGAGATTAAGCGTGAAGATGCTCACGAAAAAACTGCTGAAGAAGTAAGAGCAGAAAACAGAAAGAAAATGGTAAATCAAGCAATCAGCCACAATCAGCCATCAACTGATGCTGAAAATGAAATTGCAGAGGAAGATTCTTTCTGATTATAAACAAACTACTTAAGGCTGTCGTTGACAGCCTTTTGCTATCTATGGAGAAAAGTATGAGAAAAAATGTAAATGTAAGTGCAGTAATTTTTCGCACAATTTTTGTAACTTTAGGTGTGGTGGGAATTCTCTCCAGCCTAGGTTGGTTTAATAGGGAATACAACATTAACTGGTATGTATTTTACACAAATCTATCCAACTATATTTGTATAATAATTATGTTTATATCCTTAATCTTTTCAGCAAAAGGTAAAGATACAGTATTGCCACGATTTAGGTTTTACTGTTTAATAATGATTTTGGTAACTTTCTTTGTGTACAACATTCTACTATCAAATGAACACACACCATATACATATTTTACAGATATTTCTTGTACACTACTTCACTGTGTACTGCCTATAATGTATTTTCTTGACTGGTTACTGTTCTGCAAGAGAAACACACTAAAGGTAGTTGACCCTATATTATCAGTAATTATGCCACTAATCTATGTTGCATATATTGTTATCAGAAGTTCACTGATTACACATCCTGCAAAGGGTATTGTAATTTACCCATACTTTTTCTTAGACCTAGGAAAGCTAGGTTGGAGTGGCTTCCTAGGTTGGGTAGGTGTATTACTTGCTATCTTTATTGCACTTGGTTATATCCTATATATGATTGACAAAGTTATAAAAGGAAAGAACAAATCCAACTGATTTTTAGTAAAAACTTACTATTGTCATTTACAAAAATAAATACCTATGGTATAATTTACATATCAACTATAAAGGAATTGATAAAATGATAAGTAACGAAAGAATACAAGAGCTAATTCAGGCTTTTTTTGAAGACCATGACCATGGCAGAGAAGCAATGCAAAATGCAACCGTTGCTGAAAATATCTGCTTTATAGATTATCTGGAAGAACATTGTATCCCTAAAGCAAAGGAAATCAACAATAAAGATGACCTTAAAATGTTTACAGAATATGTTATCCATTTCCGTATGCTGACTTTAGAGAAAATCTTAAATCTGGATAAAATGTGGATTGTAGTTTCACAGGGTACAAGCCACTTCTATGCACACGATAAGGACGCTATTGTACTTGTTGATACAAGTGGTGCCGATTACTTAATCGGCAACCTTGCCGAGCAGAATTTTGGTGTTGAAATTCGTGAAATTACCGGTGAGGACTTTATTGCACTAGTTGAAGATATGCAAAGACTTGGTTTCCAGAACATTCAGTTTACTGATGGTAGACTAAGACCACTTGTTATCCCAAGAGATACTATCTTTAAAGCTGAAAAAAGTGAAACAACTATCAACCCTGACCTTTACATAGAGTCACTGATTTTCCTACAACATGTTGCAAAGTTCCGTAAAGAAGACAAAAACATTGCAGTACAGGAAAACAGTCCATTAACTTTAGCACTACAAAAGGCTACACTACTTGTACCTGCTATTGTACAAAGCAGAGACGGTGACCAAATGCAGGTTAAGTATCCTTTCCTAAATACAAATGTTGAAGGTCAGAAGATTTTACCTGTACTAACAGACCACAAGGAATATGATTACTTTGTAAACACACCACTTATGAAGGACTATGCATCCCTTGATGATGACAAGAAAGTTTGTATTGAACTTCCATTTGTAGAGGTTTACCGTATCTTCAAGACAGATAATCTATTTGCAATTGCAATTAACCCTGTAGGCATCAACCTAGTTATTAACAGAGATGTTATGGGTGTTGCAACTAAGAACATTGAACTTCATAACAACCCTAATATTCTTGTTGAGAGAAACGGTGAAGAAGTTGATTATGATGACAATGAAGAAGTAGAGGAAGAAGCACCAACAAACAGATATAAAGATGAAGAAACTTCTGATTTAAGAAAGAAAGTTCTTGAACACTTTATTGAAACTCAGAAAGGTGTTATTGAAAAGCACAAGGATGACACTTCAGAAGAAGGTCAAGAAAAGCTAAAGAAAGCTCAGCAGAAACTTGCTGAATTTGAGAAACAGTTGGAGGCTTTAAATGACTAAAGGTGAAAAGGCTGAGTCATTGTTTAAAGAAGGCTACAACTGCTCCCAATCAGTAGCTATGGCATTTGCCGATGAGCTAAACATTCCAAGTGATGTTGTAGCAATGTCTGTTTCAGGCTTTGGTGGTGGAATGGGCAGAATGAGAGAAGTTTGTGGTTGTGTCAGTGGTATGGTGTATGTGCTAAGTATTCTATATGGTTATAGCGACCCAAAGGACTTTCAGACTAAGAAAGAACTGTACCAAAGAATCAATGAAGTTGCCGACAAATACAAAGAGATTAATGGTTCTATTATTTGTAAGGAACTTTTAGGACTTGTAAAGAAGGACGGTATTGTTCCGGAAAAAAGAACTGATGAATATTACAAGAAAAGACCTTGTTCCGAACTTTGTAAAATTGCCGGTAACATTCTGGAAGAATATTTAAATTCTCACCCATATAAATAAATTTAATTTTAGTATTAAGAAAGACTGTTGTACAAAATGCAACAGTCTTTTTCTTCATAAAGTAAAAACCGATTAACTCATTGAGCTAATCGGTTAATTTTTTATCACTTTACTTCAGTATATTTATATTCTGAATCGTAAGTCATATTCTTTTTAACTTGCTTATATGTACTTCCACTGGTTGTTGATACATACATTGAATAAGAAGTTGCCTTAGCCAGTTTGTTATCGTCAGTAACCATTAGATAACCACCACTAACATAAGCACCTAGATAAACTGTAAATGTTTTTGTTGAGCCTTTCTTAATTTTCCTAGAATAGCCGGTATCAATAACCTTTGCAGTTATCTGTCTGGAGTAAACAACACCGTATCTACAATCACTTTCACCATTATATTCTTTGTAACCATAGATACCGTTTACCTTCTTATAGTCGCCTAACTTTGTAACTTTAAGTTTAGCAAACATATAATCATTTTCACTAATATTTAGGTCATAACCCTTTAGTGTGTCACCTTCTTCAACATCTGTATCATTCTTAACTTTATTAAATAGAATTTCATCAATATCAGAAGTATCTACACCATCAAGTGTTTTAGGAACTGTGCCTAAACCGGAAATTGTAATTTCCTTTTTAGCTGTAGTGCCGTCTTTGTCTTCGCTATCCTTTAGTACTGCATCATTGTCGTACATAGTAGCTTCAACAGTAACCTTGTCACCATTCTTTAGGTTGTATGATGGGTTAAATATATAGTAAATCTTGGAATTACTCTTGCCATTTTCAACTCTACCTTCACCGTCTAAGCCACTGACTTTTAGTTCAAAATGTTCCTTATCAAATGGGTCAATAATTTCCTTTTCTTCAAGGCCACTTACTTTGAAAGAAAATTCATCTGACTTTATGTTTACACCAAAGTTCTTTAGCTTATCTTCCTTATACTTAGCCTTTACTGTGATAGTATCGCCATTTTTGATTTTACCGTCATTACCTTTAACCAGTGAAAATGTGATATTGTTTAGAGCGTTTTTTGTTTCGGTAAGTTCAGCAATTTTCTCTGAATATTCCTTGTACTTACTGTCACTTTTATCGCTAATATCACTTCTTTTTTCTGCAATTTCATCTCTTTCATCTTTGCACTTTTGATAGTCAGCCTTTGAATTTAATTTTGCTGTACCACTAAATCCATCAAACTGAACATACTTAGATAAATCAACATCATAAGTACTTTTGCCACAACCTGTTGCAAATAACAGTGAAGATAAAACTACAAGTCCACAAATAATTACGCTGATTGTTCTCTTCATTTCTTGTCCTCAGTTCTTTTTTCTTTTTATATATTATTTGTTAAGAATAGAGTTAATAAGTCCACCCTTAGCAATAATATTCTGAATAAATTCAGGGAATGGTTCTGCCTGATATGTTTTGCCTGTTGTATCGTTAGTGATAACACCTGTGTCAAAGTTTACAGAAACAGTATCTCCATCCTTAATATCCTTAGCAGCTTCTTCACACTCAAGAATAGGAAGACCGATGTTAATAGCATTACGATAGAAAATTCTTGCAAATGTTGATGCAATAACACAGCTAACACCTGAAGCCTTAATAGCAATTGGAGCATGTTCTCTTGAAGAACCACAACCAAAGTTCTTTTCGGCAACCATAATGTCACCTTGCTTTACATTCTTAACAAAGTCTTTATCAATATCTTCCATACAGTGAGCAGCAAGTTCACTATGAGAAGAAGTGTTTAAATATCTAGCAGGAATAATAACATCAGTATCTACATTATCCCCAAACTTATGTACTGTACCATGTGCGTTCATAGTAATGAAACCTCCTAATTAAAGTTTTTCCGGATCTGTAATGTAGCCCTTAACAGCTGATGCTGCAGCTACTGCAGGAGAAGCAAGGTAAACCTCACTGTCAACATGACCCATACGACCAACAAAGTTTCTGTTTGTTGTTGAAATAGCCTTTTCACCTGCAGCCAAAATACCCATATGACCACCTAGACAAGGACCACAAGTTGGAGTTGAAACAACTGCACCTGCATCAATAAATATATCGAATAGACCTTCATGCATAGCGTCTTTCCAAATCTGCTGAGTACCAGGGAAGATTATACATCTTACACCCTTAGCAATCTTCTTGCCCTTTAGTACATTTGCAGCAGCTCTTAGGTCACTAAGTCTACCATTTGTACAAGAACCGATAACACACTGGTCAATCTTAACTTCTGTTTCACCGATTTCATCAACAGTCTTTGTGTTCTCAGGTAGGTGAGGGAATGCTACTGTTGGACGAAGTGTTGATAGGTCAATAACATATGTTTCGTCATATTCAGCATCTTCGTCAGCAGTATATTCTACAGGAGTACCCTGGAATCTACCGTCACAGTATTCTCTTGTAATATCATCAACAGGGAAGATACCGTTCTTTGCACCGGCTTCAATAGCCATATTTGCAATACATAGTCTGTCATCCATATTTAGATGCTTAATGCCTTCGCCACAGAATTCCATTGACTTATATAATGCACCGTCAACACCAATCATACCGATAATGTGTAGGATAACATCCTTACCACTAACATAGCCCTGAGGTTCACCAACAAGTTCAAACTTAATAGCTGATGGTACTTTAAACCAAGCCTTACCGGAAATCATACCGGCACACATATCTGTTGAACCAACACCTGTTGAAAAAGCACCTAAAGCACCATATGTGCATGTGTGAGAGTCAGCACCGATACATAGTGAACCGGGACCTACTAAACCGATTTCAGGAAGTAGGGCATGTTCAATACCCATCTGACCTACATCTCTATAATTCTTAATATCATACTTGTCAGCAAACTGACGAGAAATCTTTACCTGTTCTGCTGCTTTAATATCCTTGTTAGGAGTAAAGTGGTCCATAATCATTGCAATTTTTGTGTTATCAAAAACAGAGTCAGCACCATTTTCTTCAAAAACATTGATAGCAACCGGACAAGTAACATCGTTACCTAGTACAAGGTCCAAATTTGCCTCTATTAGCTGTCCTGCTTTAACCTCAGAAAGTCCTGCATGTGCTGCTAAGATTTTCTGTGTCATTGTCATACCCATTACAATCTTCCTTTCTATTTTCATAGTGTATAAAATAACATCATAATTGTATCACTTATTGCCATTTAATTCAAGTCTTTAACATAGCAATAATATTTATGCAACAAAAAAGAGGCTATGCAAGCCTCTTTCTAATAATAATTATTACTTAAAGTATCTATCAACAGTTTTTGTTAAACTGTCATCAAGTTCATAATACTTACTGTCAACAACTCTAATATACTTTTTGTTCTTATCCTTAGGGAATAGCTTAACCTGACTTGTTACCAGTTCATCATCACTTGTACCCCAAAAAGTACAATTTTGTTTTGTATCAATTTTATCCACATAGCTGATTTTATCCTTATCAACTTCCTTGTAGTTATCCATTGAAATTACTTTTTCAAAAAGGCTTGTGCTTATATCCGACTCATTAGTTGACATTTTCTTGTCTTTAGTGTCAAATACTACACCACACTTAAAGTTGTCATAATCAGTATATTTTTCTTCAAAACTTCTTTCGCTATCTTCTTCAACAAAGATAATACCGGAAATGTTAGTATTTAATGATACTAAAATTTTATATTCGCTATAACCTTTCAAGGTATTCAAATCACTTGCACCGGAGATTACACCCTCAGCTTTTGATAGCTTATAATCATTGTTTCCGTTATAAGTAAAATCGGTTTTCACATACATTTTACCGTCACAAATAGCCTTACTGTCACTTTTCATAGTTGAAAGGATAGTACCAACACCACTTGTTGTACCGGTAACTAACATTGCAATCAAAGACACAACAGTAATTACCAAACCAATACCACCTACTACATAACCGGACTTACCACCGTGTTTAGGTGAAATAGATTTCTTTCTTTTTTTAAGCATTAAAAATACAAACCAAATTATAATACCTATAACCAGTAGGATAATACCAAGAAGAATACCACCGGTTACAGATGTTGCTGTAGATAGATTCATCATAAACTCCCTTATAGTAAATTTACTTTCATTATAAGTGAAGTCACAAAAATAGTCAATAAACAGTGGTTTTATTATGCTTATTTACTGTTGATTAGTTAACCACTATTTGTTATAATACTGATTAACATTAGATATTAAGGAGTTCTTATGAAATTTCTAAACAAAATTTTCTCAAGAGTTTTCACAATCGGATTTATCATTTTTATTCAAGTAGTCTTTCTACTATTTTTAATGTTTGAGTTCCAACTTGCTTTTAGAATTGTAAGAGTATTTTTTATTTTAATCACAATTTCTCAAATTGTTTCTATTATTAATTCCAACAAAAATACTGCCTACAAAATGGCTTGGATTATTCCTATGGTTGCTTTGCCTACCTTTGGTGGTATGGTATATTTTGTTGCAGGTGGCAAAAGACCCGGTAGATTTTTGCGAAAAAGAATGGATAAAAGTGAAAGTCATTCTCAGAAGTTTAAACCTGATTGCAGTGTTACTCTTTATGAAATCGAAAAGCAAGACCTATGTATGAAAAATATTTTTGGTTACATAGATAGGTTGGGTTATCCTGTATATAAGAAAAGTGATGTTTGTTACTATCCACTTGGTGAATATAATTTTCCTGTTATGCTGGAAGAATTACGAAATGCAAAGCACTATATTTTCTTAGAATATTTCATTATTGCCGATGGATATATGTGGAACAGTATTTTTGATATTCTAAAGGATAAGGCATCTCGTGGTTTAGATGTTAGACTGATTTATGATGATGTTGGATGTATTTCACTTTTGCCAAACAACTACCCAAAAACTTTAGAAAGTTACGGTATTAAGTGCATTAAGTTCAATCCCTTTAGACCTGTACTTTCATCAGTAGCTAACAATCGTGACCACAGAAAGATTATGGTTATTGACGGTCATACCGGCTTTACCGGTGGTATTAATTTAGCTGATGAATACATTAACAGAATAGAAAGATTCGGTCATTGGAAAGATGACGGTATTATGCTGAAAGGTGACGCTGTGTGGAATTTAACAGAAATGTTCTTATCCACATGGAATGCACTAAGGCGAACAGAATGGGACTTTTCCCCTTATTTTCCCGACAGATATATTGATGAAATTTCTGTTATGCCACAAGGTGACGGTTATATTTGTCCTTATGGTGACACACCACTTGATGATGAACCAACTTCCGAAAATGTGTATTTATCCATAATCAACAAGGCTCAAAGGTACATTTACATTACAACACCGTATCTAATAATCAGTGCTGAAATGACAAGAGCATTAACCTTAGCAGCTAAAAGAGGTGTTGATGTAAGAATCATAACACCCGGTATACCGGACAAAAAGACAGTTTTCCAAGCTACAAGGTCATATTATCCTGCTCTTATTCGCAATGGTGTAAAGATTTACGAATATTCAAAAGGTTTTGTACATTGCAAAAATGTTGTAGTGGATGATGAAATTGCAACAGTAGGCACAGTAAACTTTGACTTTAGAAGTCTTTACTTGCACTTTGAAAACGGTTGTTTGTTCTATAAGTCCTCAATAATAAGCCAAGTTAAGGAGGATTTCCTAGATACTCAACAATACGGCAACCAAATTGTTTTAGAAGAAAACTTGAATGTAGGTTTCTTCCGTAGAATTTATTATGCAGTTTTGCGATTATTCTCACCATTAATGTAAAATTAAGGTAGTTAGTTATTTTGTATAATCAACTACCTTTAGTTTTATATAAATCTACAAAAATAACTTCTTAACCAATATATAGTGACTTTTTGTCATAATAATATTATAATAACTACAGACTACAAATAAGGAGTTTATGCAACTATTAAATATCATGTGTATATTAATAATATAGTTATCAGAAATCAATAAGTATTTAAACACAAATAATTTAAACAATGATTATTATAATAACTCAAAAAATAAATGTATAATTAACTATAACATTTTAAAAGTAAAAGTAACTAATTATTTATTAAAATCAATAATAGGCGTTTACTAAAATATATTTTAAGATTATAGTATTATAAATTTATATTCAGAAATAAATACACTCCAATTTTCCTAATTATCATGAAATCAATTTTAATAAACCCTTAACTTGTATATTTCAATAAAATCTTTACACAAATCAAACTTCAACAACAAAAAACTGAGGCTAAATTTCATTCAGCCTCAGTTTTTAATAATTTCCACATAAATAATCATTGATTATTGGTATATGGGTTCTCGCTATATTTAACTCTTTAATCTCTTCTTTTGTAAAAAATCCTAATTCTTTAGATTCTTCGCTACAATGCAATTCTGGAAATGTTTCTAATCTCGCTAAATACACCACAGTGATAATTCTAACTACATTCCCATCTGGATATGAAGCAATGCGTGTGGGGTCATCATAAATCTTACAATATTCCATATCACGTTCAGTAAGAACGATTCCTGTTTCTTCATAAGTTTCTCTAATAGCACCCTGAACTAACTTTTCGTTAATCAATAAACCTCCTCCAATTACTGCCCATGTGTCACTGTCCTGTCTTCTTTCTAAAAGAAGCCTTCCATCATGCAATATTAATACAGATGTGCCAATATGATTTGGTTTATTGGGCAAGGGAGCTGCATTATCATTATAATAAAACTTTGTTTTCATATTTACCTCTTAGATACTTAAGGACTCTATTATATCATACAAATAATAAAAAGTCTACTCATCACTCTGAAAAGGCTATAAAACCTGTAGATTTACAATTAGCTATTTGCTTTTTTTCAAATAACACTTGATTTTTTCTTGTATTAATGATATATTATTTTTGTTATGTAAATTTTATATTTGCTGATATAGCTCAGTAGGTAGAGCACTTCCATGGTAAGGAAGAGGTCATCGGTTCAAGCCCGATTATCAGCTCCATAAAAAGCCCATTAGTAAGCCACTTTCGGTTGACTAGTGGGTTTTGTTTTGCAAAAATATTTAGTAATGTGATTTTTATATTTTAATTTTGTTTGTGTGTAGAGGAAATTTCCCACTACAAATTTGGGTTTGTAGTGCTATTTGATAGTTTCAACTAATATGGAATTGTAAATGAATTTACAATTCCAATCACTCCTTCCGTCTTTGCATACGCAAAGCCACCTCCCTCAGCGAGGGAGGC
>OIZI01000053.1_pt1 | contig 61441 bp, 45 predicted proteins | sample 1588441 | NCBI WGS metagenome assembly OIZI01 (sample SAMN03283284) | human gut metagenome | biome: human-associated habitat; material: feces | host: Homo sapiens | place: Peru | collected 2012 | reverse complement strand
TCGCCTTGCGAGGCTTTTTGGCAAAAGCATAAGGGATTTTTATGCGAGAAACCAATACTTCCTTATGAACACTCAGCCAAATTTTTAATATTGTGAAAGTCTGAAAAGCGTTCCGAGAGAGTGCTTGAAAAATGCCTTATAGCTCTCGCAGAAAATATTTTTTTGCGGTATTCCGTCAACAAGCGGCTCGCAATATCTCTTGCAGCCGTTGCGGCAAATTGGGAAGAACTCGCATTTTTTACATTCCTCCGGCTTCTCCCTTGAAAGCTCGACGAAGCCCGTCTCCTCACGCTGCCTGTCGAAATCCTCAAAGGTGTTTTCGTTGACATTTCCGAGCTTTAATTCGTCAAGCACATAGAAATCGCACGGATACACTCCGCCGTCCGCCTCGACAACATACTGGAACGAGCAAACTCCCGAAAAGCCGCAGCTCTCGGGCGGCTGACCTCGAAGCAGCATAACATAGTTTTCAAACTGCCTTATGCTCACGGGGTCATTTGCCATGATGTCCCTTACCCACAAGTCAAAAATCGTGTTCAAGAAATTTCCGTACCTTTCGGGCGTAAGGGTAAAATCAAGCCTTTCGTTCGGCAAATCAATCGGATTAAGACAAGGAATAAACTGCAAATATTTATATCCACGCTTCTTATACTCATTGTAAACAGCCTGCGGATAGCGTGCAAGCGCATTTGTAACGACAGTCAGGATATTAAAATCCACCTTGTGCTTTTCGAGTGTTTTCGCCGCCTCGGTAATACGATTAAACGTGCCCTTCCCTGAAGCGTCAACCCTGTTCAAATCGTGAAGCTCTTTATTTCCGTCAAGCGACAAGCCGACCAAAAAATCATTTTTCTTGAAAAATTCCGCCCACTTTTCGTCAAGCGAATAGCCGTTCGTCTGTATAGCATAATGAATTTTCAGCGAATTTTCATTATTTTCATTCACACAGCCGACAAAGAATTTGTAAAAATCAAGACCGATAAGCGTAGGCTCGCCGCCTTGAAACATAAAGGTAATTTCTCTTTCGGCAAACGACAAAGCCTTTTTAATTAAATTCTCCGCCGTGTTTTCACTCATAAAGCCGAGCTTTTCGCAATGCTTCTGCGCAATATCCTCATAGAAGCAATATTTACAGCGCATATTGCAGTTGTCCGACGACGGCTTAATAAGCAAGCATATATTTTTCATATAATCACCGAGTAAATTTTATCACATATCCGCAATTATTTCCACCGTAAAAACCGATTGTTGTTGAAACTTTCCCCAACTTATGTTATCATTGATATATAAGCGAGGTGTCTCAAATGCAGCTTCAAGAATCAGGACAGATGTATCTTGAAACGATACTCATTCTTTCAAAAAAGAGCAACAGCGTGCGCTCAATAGATATAAGCGAATATATGTCTTTTTCAAAGCCGAGCGTCAGCAGAGCCGTTAATTTACTCAAAGACGGCGGATATATTCTCATTTCAAAAGAAGGCTATATAACCCTTACGGCTTTAGGACGTGAAATTGCGGAAAAGATATACGAGCGACACACAATCCTCACAAAATGCCTTATTGCCCTCGGCGTCAGCGAGGAAACGGCTGCCGAGGACGCTTGTAAAATCGAGCACGATATATCAGATGAAACCTTTTCGGCAATAAAACGCCACGTCATTAAAAATTTAATTTGAAACTGAAAAAAGTCTCTCAGATGAGAGACTTTTTGTTTTTCGCTATATCAATATGCCGTCGCAATGATCAATTTCGTGCTGAATTATCTGTGCGGTAAAGCCTGTAAAGGTCTTGATGCGTGTTTGAAAATCAGCCGTCTGCCATTTAATCTTGACGGACTTATATCTTTTGCATTTTCTCGGTCCGCCGAGCAAGGAAAGACAGCCCTCTTCCGTTTCATAAGGCTCTGACCTCTTCAATATTTCGGGATTGAGCATTGTCATATACTCTCCGCCGTTGTCAAACACGATAATTCGCTTACGCACGCCAATCATATTTGCCGCCATTCCTACGCACGAGTCCTTATGCGCCGATAATGTGTCCGCCAAATCCTGCGCCGTTTGCAAATCGTCCTTTGCAGCCGTTTCCGACTTCATAGCCAACAAAATCGGGTCGTGAACTAACTCTTTTACCATAATTACCCCTTATGGCAAGCAATGACCTGCCGCCCTATAAATTTCGTACCATTCCGAGCGTGTTAAGGTAACATCCGCCGCCTTGCAAATCTGCGAAAGCCTGTCGGGAGTCATTGTGCCTGCAATCAGCTGCATATTCGCAGGGTGTCTTAATATCCACGCCGCCGCAACCCCCGTTTTCGTCAAGCCGTATTTTTCGCCTATTTCGGCAAGTTTTGCGTTCAATTCGGGATAATCGTCATTGTCGATAAACGAGCCCTTGAAAAATCCCTGCTGGAACGGCGACCAGGTTTGAATTGTCATCTTTTTAATGCGGCTGTATTCCAAAATTCCGCCGTCGTGCATTTGAGACTCCTCATTTTTCATATTCACGTTCATACCGGAGGTTACCATTCCTGCCTCTGTTATCGAAAACTGAAGCTGATTTATGCAAAGCGGTCTTTTAACAGCGGTTTTAAGCAGCTCAATTTGCATAAGATTATGGTTTGAAACACCGAAATCACGCACTTTTCCCGAGCTTCGCAGGATATAAAAAGCTTCTGCAACCTCTTCGGGTTCCATAAGGGTATCGGGGCGATGAAGCAGTAGGAAGTCCACATGATCGACGCCGAGACGTTCAAGACTGCCCTCAACCGAGGATATGATATGCTCCTTTGAGAAATCATACTGTCCGTCATGAATTGCACATTTTGTCTGTATAAAAATCTTGTCACGAACGCTCGGATTTCGCTTGAGATAAGCGCCGAACAGTCTTTCCGACTCGCCCTTGCCGTAAATATCAGCATGGTCGAAAAAGTTTACGCCGTTTTCCAAAGCGCAGCCCACAATGCTGTCGATTTGCTTCTCGTCAAGGCTCGCCATTCTCATACAACCGAGAGCTACCGCCGAAGCGTTTGCCCTACTTCCGATTTCTAACATTTTCATATCGTAGCCTCCTAAAGAGTTTTTTCTTTTTGATTATAGCACACTATTATTTGCACTTCAATACAAAACAAACCCCGTACCTCTTGCGAGATACGGGGTTAGCTTATAAGTTATGCTTTACGCTTTAATTCGTAAATCCGAATTACATCTCAGCGATTGCAGCCTGAGCAGCAGCAAGACGAGCGATCGGAACACGGAACGGTGAGCATGAAACATAGTCAAGACCGATCTTGTGGCAGAACTCAACTGATGACGGGTCGCCGCCGTGCTCACCGCAGATACCGCAGTGGAGTGACGGACGAACAGCCTTACCGTTCTTAACTGCCATTTCCATAAGCTGACCAACACCTGTCTGGTCGAGCTTAGCAAAGGGATCGTTCTCGAAAATCTTGTTGTCATAGTAAGCGTTGAGGAACTTACCTGCGTCGTCACGGCTGAAGCCGTAAGTCATCTGAGTAAGGTCGTTTGTGCCGAAGCAGAAGAACTCAGCTTCCTTAGCAATGTCGCCTGCTGTAAGAGCAGCTCTCGGGATCTCAATCATAGTACCAACTTCGTACTTCATTGAAGAGCCTGCAGCAGCAATTTCAGCGTCAGCGGTAGCAACAACTATATCCTTAACGAACTTGAGCTCCTTAGCGTCGCATGAAAGCGGAATCATAATCTCGGGGCATACTGTCCAATCGTGATGAGCCTTCTGAACGTTGATAGCAGCACGGATAACAGCTTTTGTCTGCATCTTTGCAATTTCAGGATAAGTAACTGCAAGACGAAGACCACGGTGACCCATCATCGGGTTGAACTCGTGAAGAGAAGCAATGATAGCCTTAATCTGCTCAACTGTCTTGCCCTGTGCGTCAGCAAGCTTCTTGATGTCCTCTTCCTCTGTGGGAACGAACTCGTGGAGAGGCGGATCAAGGAAACGGATTGTTACGGGGCAGCCTTCAAGAGCTTCATAGAGCTTCTCAAAGTCTGACTGCTGATAAGGAAGAATCTTATCAAGAGCAGCTTCTCTCTCCTCAACTGTATCCGAGCAAATCATCTCACGGAAAGCAGCAATTCTGTCAGCCTCAAAGAACATATGCTCTGTACGGCAAAGACCGATACCTTCAGCACCGAGCTCTCTTGCCTTCTTAGCGTCAGCGGGAGTATCAGCGTTTGTACGAACTTTGAGCTTTCTGTACTTGTCAGCCCAAGCCATAATTCTGCCGAACTCGCCTGCGATCTGAGCGTCAACAGTCGGGATAACGCCGTCATAGATGTTACCTGTTGAACCGTCGATTGAAATATAATCTCCCTCGTGGAATTCTTTACCGCCGAGAGTGAACTTCTTGTTTTCTTCATCCATAACGATGTCGCCGCAGCCTGATACACAGCAAGTACCCATACCACGAGCAACAACTGCTGCGTGAGAGGTCATACCGCCACGAACTGTAAGGATACCCTGAGCAGCCTTCATACCTGTAATGTCTTCGGGAGAAGTCTCAAGACGAACAAGAACAACCTTCTCGCCCTTTGCATTCCAAGCTTCTGCGTCGTCAGCTGTGAATACAACCTTACCGCAAGCAGCACCGGGAGATGCGCCGAGGCCCTTACCCATAGGAGTAGCAGCCTTCAAAGCAGCAGCGTCGAACTGCGGGTGAAGAAGTGTGTCAAGGTTACGGGGATCGATCATTGCAACAGCCTCAGCCTCTGTCTTGTGTCCCTCGTCAACGAGGTCGCAAGCGATCTTGAGAGCAGCCTGTGCAGTTCTCTTACCGTTACGGCACTGGAGCATATAGAGCTTCTTGTTCTCAACAGTGAACTCCATATCCTGCATATCATGATAGTGGTTTTCGAGAGTATCGCAAACCTTAAGGAATTCTGCGTATGCTTCGGGGAACTCTTTTTCCATCTGAGCAATCGGCATGGGAGTACGAACGCCTGCAACAACGTCCTCGCCCTGTGCGTTGATAAGGAACTCGCCCATAAGCTTGTTCTCGCCTGTAGCAGGGTCCCTTGTGAAAGCAACGCCTGTACCTGATTCGTTGTTAAGGTTACCGAATACCATGGGCATTACGTTTACAGCAGTACCCCATGAGTAAGGAATATCGTTATCACGACGGTAAACGTTTGCACGGGGGTTGTCCCATGAACGGAAAACAGCCTCGATAGCGAGCTTCAACTGAGTAACCGGATCTGACGGGAAGTCCTCGCCGAGCTGCTTCTTGTATTCAGCCTTGAACTGCTCTGCAAGCTCTTTAAGGTCAGCAGCGGTAAGCTCGATGTCATACTCAACGCCCTTCTTTTCCTTCATAGCGTCGATAAGCTGTTCAAAATACTTCTTACCAACTTCCATAACTACGTCTGAGAACATCTGGATAAATCTTCTGTATGAGTCATAAACGAATCTCTCAAACTTAGGATCGGGGTTGCCTGCGATCATAGCCGCAACAACCTCGTCATTAAGACCGAGGTTAAGGATTGTGTCCATCATACCGGGCATTGATGCACGAGCACCCGAACGAACCGATACGAGAAGCGGATTGTTAAGATCGCCGAACTTCTTGCCGTTGATCTCTTCCATCTTCTTAACGCCTTCCATAGCCTGAGCCATGATTTCGTCGTTTATTTTTCTGCCGTCTTCATAGTACTGTGTGCAAGCTTCAGTTGTGATTGTGAAGCCCTGGGGAACAGGAAGACCGATAGCAGTCATCTCAGCAAGGTTAGCGCCTTTACCGCCGAGAAGGTTACGCATGGTCATGTCGCCTTCGCTGAACATGTAAACCCATTTGTTTGCCATTTTACATACCTCCAAAAAATATTAACTAATTAAATATGGTTGTCAAAAGAGCATAAAATGCCCATTGACAGAATTAACCGTTGATATTATAACAGAAAAAAATATATAATGCTACTGTTTTTTCAATTTTTTTACGTATAAACACAATAATTGTAAAAAATAACGGACACTTCAAACAGAAATGTCCGTTTATTGTTATAAATCTTTAGTCCTGAGTCATTTTTTTAACGTAACGCTTAAAGAATGCAACCGCACCCTCGACAGCGGAAAGCGGAAATCTTTCGTTTGTTCCGTGCGTGCAGAGCAAAAGCTTTGTGTCCGAAACGAACGGCGAAAATCTGTAAATGTTATCGCATACGCACTCATAGTTGCAAGAGTCCGTACCGCCCATTACAAGGAACGGTGCAACAAGGTTTTTGCTGTCTGCGCTCTCGCAAAGCTCTTTGATTGTCAAATAAGCCTTTGAGTCGGTAGGAGATACCTTTGACGCCTCTTTACCGACAAGGAATTTAATATCAATATCCTTGTTTCTGACAGATTTTCTGATATGCTCCTCGACGTCGTTGAATGTAACGCCGGGCATTGTGCGGAAGTTTACGGTAATTGTAGCCTTTTGCGGCAAAATGTTGAACTGCGGACTTCCCGAAGCCATTGTAACAGCCGTGCAGGTACGAATAAGCGAAGCCGCAGGCGGTATTTTCTTCATTACCGCAAGAACTATCGGCTTTAATATATTGAGGTTGCACGCAACAAGTCTTACAGGATATGTGCAGCGCTTGCCGATTTGAGTAAACAGGTCATAAACTACCTTTGACATACTCGCCTTGAACTGATGACCCTCTAAGTCCTTGATAACGTCGGCAAGATGACCGATAGCCGTGTGCTCAGGCGGCTGTGAGGAGTGTCCGCCCTTTGCGTTGACGCTTATTTCATAGTTTATGCTTCCCTTTTCGGCAATTCCCACGCCTGCAAGATTGCAGTCAAGAACGCCGTTGATATTTACGGGAAGAATAGCACCGCCCTCGTCAATGACCGCCTCAAGATGAACGCCCTGCTCCTTGAGATAATTGGCAATCTGCTTTGCGCCGTTATCGGGTGCGGCAACAACCTCTTCGTTGTGTCCGAGGCAAATATATATACTTCTTTCGGGAACATAGCCGTCGGCGATAAGCTGCTCTATGCTCTCCATAACCGCAATAAGATGGTTTTTCATATCGAGAGCGCCTCTGCCCCAGATAAACTCGCCGTCATTGTAGCCCTCAAACGGATCGTGCTCCCAATCGTCCCAAGTGCCCTCGTTTATCGGCACAACGTCCTGATGCGCCAAAAGAGCAATGCCGTCAAGCGACGGATTTTTGCCTTCCCACTTAAAGACAAGGCTTGCATCGCCGATTTTAGTCTTTGTCATCGTCTTGTGGATAAGCGGATAGCGTTCCTCCAAGAATTTGTGGAACTTATCAAACTCATTCCAATCAACCAAGCTCGTGTCGTAATTTGAAATTGTTTTGATTTTGATAGCGTCGCTCAAATTTTTGCAATAGCGGTCAAAATCGACCCTTTCAGGCTCCTGCTTCTCCGCATTTTCGGCAGGCTTTGATTTCCAAAATGCCGCTTTTATAAGCGTATAGACGATAAGTGCCGCAATAATGCCGAGAATTATCCATAATGCTGTCATAATACTTCCCCTTTCGCAAGAAATAATTTATATATTATTTTGTATCAACAATATATATATTCGGATTTTTCGGATGATAATATACAGTCAGCGACTTGTTTTTAACACTCTTTGCGTATTTTTTATTGACAGAACCGCTTGAAAACGGCTTGCCCTTTCTTCCGGGAACGCTTGAACTCTCACAGACAATAACCTTGCCCGTAAACCAAGACGGCTTTACTTCAATAACACGGCAAACGGCTTTTACGTTATTTTTATAAAGCACCTCTCGTTTTTTCAAGGGCAAATATGCGATTGTTTCTGCTACGGCAAGTCCTAAGCCGAGATAAGCAAGCACATACCAAACGGTCTTTGTCTTAATATAAATATCCTCTGCGTTTTCAGGATTGTAATAGACGTTTACTTCTTCGCCGATATATGTGTCCTTATCGACAAATTTATATTCCGTTGTATATCGGTTGCCGTTTGCGAAATAAAAAAGCATATATTTTTTCTTGCCGTCATCCTGCTTTTCAACGTGCGAAATATACCCTTTGGTCTTTTCCGCATTCTTTACAAATACCTTGTCGGACAATATAAACGCACTGCCGAGAACAACCAACACAAGATTGATTGCCATAAGCGATATAAATGCCTTATCAAGATATTTTATCAGTTTTTCTCTCATATAAATCCGCCTTTCAAGCAAGCTGCTTATTAAAACAATGTCAGCTGCGAGGACTCGGGCAAATCTCCGAACGCACCGCACTCTTTAAGCAATTCTATCGTAGATTTACCTGCCTTTGCTCTTGTGGCAAAGTCCTCGATAGACACAAACTCTCCGCCGCCGTCATCTCTTGCCGCAGCAAGCGGAATTGCCGCACTGTCACCTACTCCCGAAAGTGAACCGAACGGCATACGGATTTTTCCGTCCTCGATTATATAGTCCTTTGCCTTTGATTTGTAGATGTCAACGGGAAGAAGCTCGATATTTCTTGCCATCATCTCGTTTACGACCTGCAAGGCGGTGTATTGATCCTTATCCTTTGCCGAAGCTGTTTTTTCTCTGACCTTTTGGTCAATTTCTTTCATCTTTTGACGAACTGCATCTCTGCCCTTTATAACGGTTGAAGCGTCCAAGTCCCCGCCACGCACGGTCAAAAATGCTGTGTAATATTCAAGCGGTTTATATATTTTATACCAGCCGAGTCTAAGTGCCGCAATTACATATGCCGCCGCATGAGCCTTGGGGAACATATACTTGATTTTACGGCAGGACTCCATATACCACTCGGGTACGTTGCAAGCTCGCATTGCTTCCTCTGCGCCCTCGGGGAAGCCCATTTTTGCGACAATACCCTTTCTTGTTTTCTCCATAATGTTGAACGCCATACTCGATTCAAGTCCTGCGTGGATAAGGTATGTCATAATGCCGTCACGGCAGCCGATAACCTCTGAAATCGTGCAGGTGCCGTTGTTGATAAGGTCCTGTGCGTTACCGTTCCAAACGTCCGTACCGTGCGAAAGTCCCGAGATCTGCAACAGGTCGGAGAATGTGCGCGGTTGAGCCTCGATAAGCATTTGACGTACAAACGGCGTTCCCATCTCGGGTATTGAAAGCGTGCCCGTTTCGCAGTCAATATCCTCGGGCTTCAACCCAAGCGGCTCTGGGCTCGTGCAAAGACCGATTATCTTCGGGTCGCAAACATCAACATCCATAACGGGTATGCCCGTCAAATCCTCAAGGTGCTTATAAAGCGTCGGAACATCGTGTCCGAGAATATCAAGCTTGAGAATGGTATCGTGAAGCGAATGGAAGTCAAAGTGCGTGGTTTCCATATCGCTCGTTGTATCGTCGGCAGGGTACTGAACGGGCGTAAAATCATATACGTCATATGCATTCGGCACAACGACCATTCCGCCGGGGTGCTGACCTGTCGTTCTCTTTACACCTGTACAGCCTACTGTGAGCCTGTCCTCTTCTGCTCTTGAAACGGTTTTACCCTTTGATTCAAGATATTTTTTTACAAAACCGTAAGCGGTTTTATCTGCGACAGATGCGGTTGTTCCGGCTTTGAACACATGGCTTGAGCCGAACAGCTCTTCGGTGTATCTGTGTGCCTTACCCTGATATTCGCCCGAGAAGTTAAGGTCGATATCGGGGGCCTTGTCTCCGTGGAAGCCGAGGAAGGTTTCGAACGGAATTTCGTGACCGTCTCTAATTAAATCTGTGCCGCATTCGGGGCATTTTGCAGGCGGCATATCAAAGCCAGAGCCGTATTCCCCGTGTTCAAAGAACTGCGTATATTTACACTTCGGACATCTGTAATGCGGAACTAACGGGTTTACCTCGGAAATTCCCGCCATTGTCGCAACGAATGACGAGCCGACAGATCCTCTCGAGCCTACGTGATAGCCGTGATCCTCGGAGTCCCACACAAGCTTTTGTGCGATTATGTAAAGCACGGCAAATCCGTGTTCAATGATTGAATCAAGCTCTCTGTTAAGTCGGTTGGTTACGATTTCGGGAACAACTCCGTCTTTTTCGTACCAGCCCCGTGCCTTTGTCCAACAGATTTCACGAAGCTGCTCCTCACTTCCCTCAATTGACGGTTGATATGTACCGTCGGGGAACGGGCGAAGCGTTTCTATCATATCTGCAATTTTATTCGGGTTTGTTATAACGACCTCTTTCGCCGTCTCCTCGCCGAGATAGGCAAGGTCGGACATCATTTCTTCAGTGGTTTTGAAATAAAGCGGTGCTTGGTTGTCCGCATCCTCAAAGCCCTGTCCTGCCATAAGGATAGCTCTGTACTGTGCGTCAACAGGGTCAAGGAAATGTACGTCGCCCGTAGCCACAACAGGCTTACCCAAACCGTCTGCAATGGATATAAGACGGCGGTTTATGTTTTCAATATCCTCAACGCAGGTGATTTTATCGTAGCGCTTATTTCTCTCGGGATTTTTTGCGTTCGGGTCGGAATGAGCCGCAAGCATAAATCTGTTATTGCCCATCGGCTGAATTTCAATGTAATCATAGAACGAAGCTATCTCGGCAATTTCCTCGTCGGGAAGCTCGTCAAGTATCGCCCTGTAAAGATTGCCTGCCTCACACGCCGAGCCGATTATCAAGCCCTCACGGTGCTTTAAGATTTCGGACTTTGGCATTCTCGGCTTCTTGTAGAAATACTTTATATTAGACATCGAAACAAGCTTATAAAGATTTTTAAGTCCCACAGAGTTCTTGACAAGAATTATCATATGGTATGTGGGCAAATCTTTAATCTCCGCTTCGGGATTTTTCATATCGTCAACAAAGTAAGCCTCAACGCCGTAGATAATTTTTATCTTACCCTTTGCGGCATTCGCTGCGTCGGGGAAGCCCTGCACACAGCCGTGGTCTGTAATTGCAATAGCCTTGTGTCCCCAGCTTATCGCTCTCTTAACGAGTTCGGCGGGAGGGGTCATTCCGTCCATTGCCGACATATTTGTATGCAAATGCAATTCAACTCTCTTTTCGGGAGCGTTGTCCTTCTTTTCAATCGGTGCGACAAGGCAAATGCTTCTCGGGTTGATAACATTTTCGCCCCTGTACTTGTCAAATGACATTGAGCCTGCCAAAACAACATATTTGCCGTTTGAAATATATTCAAGTAAATCGTCGCAGTAGTCCTTCTTTTCGAAAACGACCACCGAATACGAATATGTATTGTCTGTTATATTAAATGAAATTATATACTTGTCGCCGTTTCTTGTAAGACGTGACTCAAAGCTGAATACACGACCCCAAACGGTAACTCTGTCATCGGTGGAGGTAATATCCGCCATTTTCATAGGCGCACCCTTGATTTTATTGCCGTAAATGACCTTTAAGCTGTCGGTGTAGTAGGGATAACCCTCCTCGATAACCTCAGCCTTCAAGGGCTCGTCCTTCTTGACGGGCTTTGCTTTAATCTGCTTTTCACGCATCTGCTCGTCGATTTTCTGCTGCTTCTGAATAAGCGTCTGCGCCGAGTCCTCCGTTTCACCGTCCTGCTCAATAAACACCTTCAAATCCGTGTCGAAGCGTTCCTTGAGAAGCCTCTCAACAGCCTTGTCGCAACCTGCCGAGCAAAGCACGTCCTTGCCGCCGTGAGCAAGTCTTATATGCAACTCGCCATCTGTTTCATAAGAGAAAACACAATCCTCCAAAAAGCCGTTTGCGACAACAACTCTGCGTTTTATAATCTCACGCAATTCGCCGTCATATTTATTCGTCAAAAGTGAGCTGTCAAAAACAGGCTCGATTGAAAACTCGGAAATACCGAGTCCGTTTGCAATGATTCTGTCTATCGTACCGATTGTTCTCTCCGACATAAGTATAGGGAAAAAGACGACCGCCGTAACGCTGTCGCCTGCTTCATCACTGCTTTTGAGCAATCTCAAAACTTTTGCGTTTTTAAGTGCCCTGTCATATTTCGTAAGCTCGTCTGCAAAGTCTGCAAACAAATCGTAAAATCCATTCATATTATATGTAAATCCTCAATGTAAATATCTTTAGTTATAAATTGTCTATTTCCTTTAAGAGTTCCTCAACAATCTCGTTTTCGGGAACCTTTTTAAGTATCTCGCCGTGCTTGAAAATAAGTCCGTAGCCGTCGCCGCCCGCAACGCCTATATCAGCCTCTTTTGCTTCTCCGGGACCGTTTACCGCACAGCCCATAACAGCAACCTTTATCGGCTTATGAACATTTGCAAGCTCCCTTTCAACCTTTTCGGCAAGAGAAATCAAATCGATTTTCGTTCTTCCGCAGGTCGGACAGGAAACTATCTGCGGACAATCCTTTTTAATGCCGACCGCCTTTAATATGTCGAAGCCTGCCGCAACCTCCGAAACGGGATCAGCCGTAAGCGAAACCCTAATTGTGTCGCCTATGCCGTCGAGCAAGAGCGCACCGATACCTGCGGCGGATTTGAGCATACCCATATGCCTCGTTCCTGCCTCCGTAACGCCGAGATGAAGCGGATAATCGCACTGCTGCGCAACAAGCCTGTAAGCCGCAACCATAGTCGGCACATCAGAGGATTTAATCGAAATCACTATATCGTTAAAGTCGAACTTTTCAAGCAAAGAAGCGTGTCGCAACGCACTCTCGCACAATGCCTCGGGCGTAACGTGACCGTACTTTTTAAGCAAATCCTTTTCGAGTGAGCCTGAATTCACGCCGATTCTTATCGGAATATTTTTCTGCCTGCAAGCGTCGGCAACAGCCTTAATTCTGTCGTCCGAGCCGATATTACCGGGGTTTATTCTGATCTTGTCAACGCCTGCCGCCACGCTTTCAAGGGCGCATTTATAGTCAAAATGAATATCCGCAACAACGGGTATTTTAACCGCATTTTTTACGGCATAAAGCGTTTTAACCGCCTCAATATCAGGTACTGTAAGACGGACAATTTCGCAACCTGCCTTTTCGAGCTCAACAGCCTGCGCAACATTTCCCTCTATATCGTGAGCAAGAACGTTGAGCATTGACTGAACGGTAATTTTACTGCCCGAGCCGATTTCAACATTTCCCGCTTTAACAGTTCTTGTAAATCTGCGTTCCATATCCTACACCCCTTTTAAGAACGAATAATTCTTACAATATCATTATAGGTTACAAACACCATCAAAAGCATAAGCAACGCTAAGCCTGCCGCATGAACATAGCCCTCGTATTTCGGATTTATCGGCTTTCTTCTTATCGCCTCGATTATGAGGAAGAAAAGTCTGCCGCCGTCAAGGGCCGGTAACGGCAAAAGGTTCGCTACGCCGAGATTTATCGTGATAAGCGCCATTATAAACAGCAGGTTATCCATATTCCTGTCAGTCGCCGCAGCCGCCGTAATATCAGCGATTATATCGACAGTACCGACAGGCCCTGCAAGCTCGGAAGCTCCGTATCTGCCTGTTACAATATCAAAAAGACTCAGCCATACAAGCCTTGCTATAGACGCCGACTGTGTAAACGAATTTTTCACAACGTTCTTAAACGTAGGCTTTTCGCCGACGATAATAAAATCATAGGTTATCAGCGTTACGCCGTTTTGCTCGGTCGTCTGAAATTTAACGTCATTGAGCTCGACCTTTTCGCCGTTTCTCTCAACGGTAAAGTCAATAACGCCGTCCTGACTTCTGCCCATAAGGAAGCTCAAATCCCTTTCGGAAAAGACCCTGTGACCGTCAATTTTGACGATTTTATCGCCTGCCTGCAAGCCGTAATTAACGCTTGTTGCACCGTCATAGAAGCTGTGTATGGTATTTGTGCCTATCAAATCCTTTGTGGTTGACAACAATACCGCCATAATGATTACGCCGAGTATAAGGTTCATTATTGCGCCTGCGGCAACAATAAGTATCCTCTGCAAAAGAGGCTTGTTGTTAAACGCACGCTCATCGGTGCTGTTCTCGTCCTCGCCCTCCATGCTGACATATCCGCCTATCGGAAGACAGCGCACGGCATAGGTAGTTTCCCCTTTTTTCTTTTTGAAAACAGCGGGACCCATACCGATAGAAAATTCATTGACCTTTACCTTGCAAAGCTTCGCACAGATAAAGTGTCCGAATTCGTGAATCATAATAATAACGCCGAAGAACAACAGTGCAACCGCAATAGTCCACACCTTTGACCAAACACCCGAAGCCGTAATCTCAAGTAATATTTTAACCACCTATTTCTCTTGCAAATTTGTCAATTTCGAGTATATCCTCGAAAGTATAATTATCATAATGCGGAGTTTTTTCAAGCACCGCTTCGACCCTGTCGGCAATATCCAAAAATCCGATTTTGCCCTGACGGAACATAAGATTTGCCTGCTCATTTGCAGAATTTACCGCCGCAGGATAAAGTCCGCCCATATTTATAGCCTTTCTGCAAAGGTTTATACAACGGAAAGTTTCATAATCAGGCTCAAAAAACGTGAGCTTGCCTATCTGTGAAAGGCTCAGTTCTCCGACAGGCGACTCAAAACGCTCGGGATAAGTCAAAGCGTACTGAATCGGTATTCTCATATCGGGAAGACCTAATTGAGCTATTACAGAGTTGTCGTCATACTCAACCGCCGAGTGAACAATGCTCTCCCTGTGGACAACAATATCGACGTCATCAGGCTTAACTGAAAACAGCCAAACCGCTTCGATAAGTTCAAGACCCTTGTTCATCATTGTAGCGGAATCAATGGTTATTTTTGCACCCATTGACCAATTCGGATGCTTCAACGCTTTTTCGACCGTAACAACCCGAAGCTCCTCTGCGGTTTTACCGAAAAACGGCCCGCCCGAGGCTGTGAGTATTATTTTTTTCAAAGCCTTGTTAGTAGGTTTACCCTGCAAGCACTGAAATATTGCCGAATGTTCGGAATCGACGGGCAAAATTTCAACCCCATGCTTTTTTGCCTCACTCATCACAAGCTGACCGCCTGCTACGAGCGTTTCTTTATTCGCAAGGGCAATTTTCTTGCCTGCATAAATTGCGGTACGCGTGGGTTTCAACCCTGCCATTCCGACAACGGAATTAAGCACGGTATCGGCACTCTGAATTTCAGCACATTCGCATACGCCGTCCATTCCTCCGAGCACCTTTATATCGGTATCGGCAAGCTTAATTTTAAGGTCGGCTGCCGCCTTTTCGTCAACAAGCGCAACCTTTTCGGGCTTGAATTCACGGGCTTGCTTTTCGATTTCATCAACACTCGAAAAAGCAGTTAAAGCCTTGACGCCGTAACCGCATTTGCGACAGACATCAAGACTTTGCTTACCTATTGAACCCGTTGAGCCTAAAATCGATAAATTTTCAGTCATCAGCAAACGACTCCATATAAAGTAATGAATGCATAAAGCATTGTAAGTACGAATAAGGCAGAATCAAATCTGTCCATAACTCCGCCATGGCCGGGGAAAAGATTTCCGAAGTCCTTTACTCCGAAATTTCTCTTTATAACCGAAGCGGTAAGGTCGCCGCATATTCCGATAACGGCAAGTGCAAGCGAAACCAAAATAACCCAACCGTAGCCGATTGTATGTACTGTAAAGAAGCATCTGTCAAAGACGGTAAACAACACAACATTGCTTACAACCGCACCGACAATGCCGCCTATTGCACCCTCAACCGTCTTTTTAGGGCTTATCTTCGGACAGAGCTTGTGCTTTCCGAAAAATCTTCCCGAAAAATATGCAAACGAGTCCGAAAGCCAAGCGGCAAACAGTCCGAGCAATATAAAGAACAAATCGTAGTGGAAATCGAACTTGTCGGGATATGTTTCGCTCATATCGTTTAAGAAAATGAACGTCGAAAAGCTCCACGGTACAAAGGTTGTCGAAATAATAACCGAGGCAACCTCCTCAAACTTTGTGTTTTCAAAGTCCGTGAGCATAAGCATAAACAAAACAACGCAATAAATAACAACTACTGCCGTTACGGGAATGACAATTCCCCTCTGCTCAAGCTCGGGTCTGAACTCATAGAACAACGGAACAAGTCCCGAAAATGCAAGGCTTATATAGTATATTGCCTTGTTCTTGATTCCTATTACTTTTTCTATCTCCCTTGCGGCGATAACTGTAAAAATCGCCACAACAATCGAAAGTGCGGGCGTATCTCTGAATGCAAGTACACCTACTGCGAACAACGCCGCCACAATGCCGGTTATCGTTCTTTTAAGCATAAAAATCCCTCAATCCACACAAAAATTATATTCCGCCGAATCTGCGGTTTCTTTTTTCGAAATTACGAAGAGCCTCGACCAAATTCTCTTCCGTGAAATCAGGCCACAGCACATCCGATGACCAGAACTCCGCATAAGCCGCCTGCCAAAGCAAGAAGTTTGAAAGTCGCTTCTCGCCGCTTGGACGGATTATCAAGTCGGGGTCGGGCATACCTGCCGTGTAAAGGTTGTCGGAAATCATATCCTCGGTTATGTCGTCGGGCTTTAATTTGCCCTTTTTAACCTGCTTTGCAAGCTCCTGCACCGAATGCACAATTTCCTGCCGTCCTCCGTAATTTACCGCAATATTGAGGTAAACCTTTGTTTTATCCTTAGTTATCCTCTCGCTGTATTTCATCATCGCAAGTATATCCTTGGGAAGTCCCGTCTTGTCTCCGATGAAATTCACCTGAATACCCTTTTCCTCATTCTCCGCCTTGCGTTCGTCAAGCTCTTTAAGATACTCTCTGAACAAATCCATTATTGCAGAGACCTCTTCCCTCGGGCGCTTCCAATTCTCTGTCGAAAACGCATAAAAGGTAAGATATTTAATTCCGAGGTCGCCTGCAAACTCGCCTATTTTTCTAAAGGTCTTAGCTCCCTCGATATGTCCTTTGTAGCGGGGCAAGCCTCTTTCCTTTGCCCATCTTCCGTTGCCGTCCATAATAAACCCGATATGCTTCGGCAACACCTCAAAGGTCGGTAAATTATTCAAGTCCATATTAACCGCCTTTCATAAAAAACCGATAATCGCACAACACCCCTCAAAAGAGGGGCTTTTGGCAGATTATATTTCCATAATGTCTTTTTCTTTTTTGGCAGCGAGTTCGTCAGCTTCCTTTACAAACTTGTCTGTAATCTTCTGAATTTTATCCTCGCCGTTGTGAAGATCATCCTCAGTGATAACGCTGTCTTTCTTCATCTTTTTGAGCTTTTCGATAGCGTCTCTTCTGATAGAACGGATAGCAACCTTGCACTCCTCGGCATACTTGCTTACGTCTTTGCAGAGAAGCTTTCTCTTTTCCTCGGTAAGAGGCGGGAAAGCAAGTCTGATAACTCTGCCGTCGTTTGTCGGGTTAATTCCCAAGTCCGAGGTCTGAATAGCCTTTTCAATGGGTTTGAGTGTTGAAATGTCCCACGGCTGAATGATAAGGTTTACACCCTCCTGAACCGAAACGGCAGCCATCTGCTGAATAGGTGTGGGTACACCGTAATAATCAACTACGATTTTATCAAGAACAGCGGGAGACGCTCTGCCCACTCTCATTGTAACAAATTCATTGTGAAGTGCCTTTATGGACTTCTCCATTTTTTCTGTTGCGAAATCAAATACCTCTTGCATTATTATTGCCCTCCTGAAATTATTATTTTACTAAAGTTCCGACGTTCTCACCGCTTACTGCTCTGAGAATATTCTCGGGGTCTTCAAGATTGAAGACCAAAATCGGAATGTTATTATCTCTGCAAAGCGAAGCCGCCGTGCTGTCCATAACCGCAAGTCCCTTGTTCAAAACCTCGGAATGTGAAAGCGTATCGTACTTCACAGCGTCCGAATACTTGTTGGGGTCCTTGTCATAAACACCGTCAACGTTTGTCGCTTTAAGAATTACATCAGCGCCGATTTCAGCTGCTCTCAAAGCCGCTGTTGTATCGGTTGAAAAGAACGGACTGCCTGTTCCGCAGCCGAAGATAACAACCTTGCCGTCTTCAAGGTGTCTGACAGCCTCATCTCTCACAAACGGCTCTGCGATACGACGCATATCGATAGCTGTCATAACCCTTGTCGGAACACCCTTTTGCTCAAGTGTGTCCGCAAGTGCAAGCGAGTTCATTACAGTTGCAAGCATACCGATATGGTCTGCTCTTGTTCTGTCCATGCTTCCGCTTGAACGACCTCTCCAAAAATTTCCGCCGCCGACAACAAGTCCTATCTGCACGCCTGTATCGGCGCATTTCTTGACCCAATCGCAAACGGAGCTTATAACGTCAAAGTCAAAGCCGTGTCCCTGCTCGCCTGCAAGCACCTCTCCGCTTAGCTTTAACAGTATTCTCTTATAAACCGGTTCCATTCAAATTCCTCCGTACCTCCGCCACAGATTTTCGCCGTGCGGATTACATAAATTTACACATATATTTTACAGTAAATATTCCGTTGTGTAAAGAGCTATTTTGTTAATAAAATTTATTTGAGGGGAATACTCTTGACACAATGCACAAACTTTGTTGACTTATTATAGAAAAGGTAATATAATTGTAACAATACTATTTATTGGGAAAGGTAAATATATGGAAACTCCTTTTGATATAGAGTTTATTGCCGATTCGTTTACACTTGACGGCAGCTATGTCGGCTACAAGGTCAAAAACGACGGTCATATAAACTCTACTTATGTTATCGGCTTTGACGGCGGCGACGGCTGTCCAAAAAGGTACACACTTCAAAAAATCAACACTTATGTATTTAAGGACCCCGACAAGCTTATGTCAAATATCGTCGGCGTTACCTCACACATAAAGAATAAGCTCGACGACTATGAGCGCCGCACGCTTAATTTCCTGCCTGCGAAGGACGGAAAATACTATGCCGTTGGCCCGAACGGCGATTGCTGGAGATGCTATGACTACATTGACAACGCATACACCTGCAATATTATCGACTCTGCCGAGGTTTTCTACAACGCTGGTAAGTCCTTCGGCAATTTCCAAAAGCTTCTCTCGGACTATCCGATTGACAAGCTTTTTGAGACTATCCCGAAGTTCCACAACACATATTCAAGATTTAACGATTTCCTGAAAGCCGTTGAAAGAAATGCTTCGGGCATAGCTTCAAGCGTTAAGGACGAAATTCAATTCGTTCTCGACAGGGAGGCAGATACAAAGGTGCTTCTTGCAGAGCTTGAGAAAAACGAGCTTCCGCTTCGTGTTACGCATAACGACACAAAGCTCAACAATATTTTATTTGACAGCGAAACAAACGAGGGTATTTGCATAATCGACCTTGATACCGTAATGCCCGGTCTTTCGCTCTATGACTTCGGCGACAGTATTCGCTTCGGTGCAAACACCGCAAGCGAGGACGAAAAGGACCTTTCAAAGGTTTCGTTGAGCCTTGAGCTTTACGAGGCTTACACAAGGGGCTATCTCTCCACCGCAAAAAAGAGCCTTACCGAAAAGGAAATGTTCTATCTCCCGTTCTCAGCAAAGCTTATGACGCTTGAATGCGGTATGAGATTTTTAACCGACTATCTCGACGGCGACGTTTATTTCAAAACGGAATATCCCGAGCACAACCTTGTCCGTTGCAGAGATCAATTTAAGCTTGTTGCCGATATTGAAAAGAAATATAAGCAGATGCAGGAAGTTACTCAAAAAGCTATAAACGAGGATTAAAATATGCTTGAAATAAAAAACAAGAAATTCTATATGGACTCAAAGCCCTTTGACATATATTCGGGCGCTATGCACTATTTCCGTACCGTTCCCGAGTATTGGGAGGATCGCCTTACAAAGCTCAAGGCGGCAGGCTTCAACACGGTTGAAACCTATGTTTGTTGGAATTTGCATGAGAAAAAACCCGGTGAATTTGATTTTTCGGGTATTCTCGACATTGAAAAATATCTTGAAATTGCACAAAAGGTAGGTCTTTATGCCATTGTCCGTCCGGGTCCGTATATTTGTGCGGAATGGGACTTCGGCGGCTTGCCTGCTTGGCTTCTCAAGGATAAAAATATGCAAATTCGCTGTATGTATCCCGATTATCTCAAATGCGTTGAGCGTTTTTACAAGGAGCTTTTGGCGAGACTTGTTCCGCATCTTGAATCGCACGGCGGCAATATAATCGCAATGCAGGTTGAGAACGAATACGGCTCATACGGCAACGATAAAGACTATCTCCGATATGTTGAAAAGCTCACAAAGGACTGCGGAGTTGACTGCTTACTCTTCACCTCCGACGGAAACACAAATAATATGATTTCGGGCGGCTCTTTGCCCGATATTTACAAGGTTTTGAACTTCGGCTCACGTTCAAGGACAGCCTTCAATATTCTCAAGGGCTTTGAAAATGACGGTCCGAATATGTGCGGCGAATTCTGGTGCGGTTGGTTTGACCATTGGAGAGACAAGCACCACACAAGAAATTCACTTGAAATCGTAAATGAAATTAAGGGCTTTATAGATAACGGCGCAAGCTTTAATATGTATATGTTCCACGGCGGCACAAACTTCGGCTTTACCGCAGGGGCTAACCACAATCAGGGTCACGGCTACGAGCCGACGGTTACAAGCTATGACTACTGTGCAATGCTTACCGAATGGGGCGACTACACGCCTGCTTATCATGCTGTGAGAAAGCTCTTATGCGAAAAGCAGGGCATTGAACCGCCCGAGCTTCCCGAAAGTCCGAAGCTTCAGTCAATCGGCAAGGTAGAGCTTACCGAAACCGCTTCGTTGTTTGAAAACCTCGACAACATCGGCGAAAAGCACCATGTTCCCGTTCCCGAGGGAATGGAATATTTCGGTCAGAACTTCGGTCTTATCTACTATGAAACAACCTTAAAGGGCAAGTACAACGCTTCGCCTATGTACGTTAAGAACGTCCACGACTTCGCAGATGTTTACTTTGACGGGGAGAAAAAGACGAGCATTGACCGCACTCTTTATTCTGTTGAGGGCAAGACAACATTAAAAGACGTCATCTTCAAGAAAAAGAAAGGCGAAAGCTCTCCGTTCCTTATGCCTGCTCTTTCGGGCGAGAGGAAAATCGGCGTTCTTGTCGATACAATGGGTCGAGTAAACTACGGCGAAAATATGCTTGACCGCAAGGGTATTTCCGATATTTATCTCGGTATTCAACGTCTTATGAACTATGATGTATGGACTCTTCCGCTTGACAATCTCGACAAGCTCAAGTATTCATCAAGCGTTAAAAAGGAGGAGCCTGTATTCCTAAAGGGCAGCTTCAAGACCGATTCAAAAGCAGATTGCTTTATTCATCTTGACGGCTTCAACAGAGGCTGCGTTTACATAAACGGCTTCAATCTCGGTAGATTTTGGAAGGTTGGACCTCAAAAATCGCTCTACATACCGGGCACGCTCTTAAAAGATGAAAATGAAATTATTGTTTTCAATATCGGCGGTTATTCAAAGCCGACAGTATCAATTACCGACAAGCATAATTTAGGGTAACGATATAAACAAAGCACCGAACATCGAGGCAAATGCTTCATGTTCGGTGCTTTGCTTTATTTTAATAAATTACATAAGTGAAAGGTAAAGCTGTTTGATTTCTTCAACGCTTGTGTCTCTCGGGTTACCCGGACGGCAAGCGTCATCATAAGCCGATTGAGCAAGGAAGTCAACATCCTCGGGCTTAACAATATCCTTGAGGTCTGCAGGAATTCCAACGTCCTTTGAAAGCTGTTTAACTGCATCAACGGCAGCCTTGCGAGCCTCGTCAAGTGACATTGCGTCAACGCCCTCAACGCCCATTGCCTTTGCTATATCTCTGTACTTTTCGCCTGTTGCGGGAGCATTGTATTCCATAACGGTCGGGAGAATTATAGCGTTTGCAACGCCATGAGGTGTGTCATAAACTGCGCCGAGCGGATGAGCCATTGAGTGAACAATTCCCAAGCCGACATTTGAGAAGCCCATACCTGCAACGTACTGACCGAGAGCCATACCCTCTCTGCCCTCTGCGGTGTTTTCAACTGCGCCACGAAGCGATCTTGAAATGATTTCAATAGCTTTGAGGTGGAACATATCGGAAAGCTCCCAAGCAGCCTTTGTGATATAACCCTCAATAGCGTGAGTCAAAGCGTCCATACCTGTTGCTGCGGTAAGTCCCTTAGGCATTGAGGACATCATATCGGGGTCAACAACTGCGACAACGGGAATATCCTTCGGGTCAACGCAAACCATTTTTCTGTTCTTTGCAACGTCTGTGATTACATAGTTGATTGTAACCTCAGCCGCTGTACCTGCTGTTGTCGGAACTGCGATAATCGGCACGCACTTGTTCTTTGTAGGTGCAACGCCCTCAAGCGATACAACGTCTTCAAATTTGGGGTTTTCAATTATAATACCGATAGCCTTTGCTGTGTCCATTGACGAGCCTCCGCCGATTGCAATAATGCAGTCAGCACCCGAAGCCTTGAATGCCGCAACACCTGTCTGAACATTCTCAACCGTGGGGTTGGGCTTAATCTGTGAGTATATTTCGTAGTCAATCGACGCATTTTCCAAAACATCGGTAACCTTTTTGGTAACGCCGAATTTCAAAAGGTCTGGGTCTGAACAAACAAAGCATTTTTTGAAGCCTCTGCCCTTAACCTCGGTTGCAATCTCGTTGATTGCGCCCTTGCCGTGATAGCTTGTTTCATTAAGTACAAATCTGTTAGCCATAATTTAGACTCCTTTACACTTATTTTATATGTTTCTATATATCGTGAGAAATCCTCTCAACACTTTTATTATAAAACCGAAAAAGTGTAAATGTCAACATTTTAACAATGTCAATACGCAAAGTTTACATTCTGTTAAAAACAATGTTTCAAAAGTCCTATTATCCCCAAATGCAACGGATAATAGATATAGAAAAACCATTTCATAAGCTTGTTGATTTTAGGGTTGCTTCCCCTTTTGCCGTTATACATTGAAAGCACGGGGATTGAAAGCACAACGCCGAGCTGTAAAATGCCGTACACCGCATCTATTGCGAAGAAATACACCACAACATAAAGGCATACATAGAACATCATCCAGGTCATTTGCTTTTTGAAATTTCCTCTGTTCGTGCCAATCGCCATAATGCAAAGTGCGGCAATGCAACTCCAATCGCTCGGCAAGGTTACAACGCAGATTAAAATAATCGCAAGCACTTTAACAGGCATTTTTATTTTCTTTGAATCTGCCACACGAAGCATTACAAGTCCCCACGCAAGCGACCACATAACGCTTGTTTGATTTAGGAAATTTCCGTAATAAAACGGGATAAACGATTTTGCGTCAATAAAGTTCTCCGAAGCGAAAATATAAGCAAAATGCGAGATAATTGAAAACGCAAAAAGCCTTGCTGTGTATTTATTTGTGTTTTTGGTGTAGTGATAGCCCTCTGCGATAAAATAGCACATTATCGGGCAGGTAAGTCTGCCGATTATATGCATTACAAGCGGCAAAACTTCCGTCGGATAGCCCGAAAAAGCCGCCCAAGCTATATGGTCAACCGTCATTGCGAGTATCGCTATCAATTTGAGCTGATTTGAATTGAGAATTTTACCTTTTTCCATATCAAAACTCCTAAATTATTTCTACAACCATTTTATCACACAAAATTTTTTCAAGCAATATCTTTTCAATAATAAACCCCTGACACGAGGTCAGGGGTTTTAATATGCTTTAGTTTTAGTTGACTTTTGCACCTTCATCTTCTTTGTCCTTGCGCTTTTTACGCCAAAGGATAAAGAACAAAATGAACAAGCCGTCAAGTGCAAGAACAAAGGTTGCCACAAGGTTTTCCTTTATAAGAGCACCTGTTTTTGAGATGATCGGATGGTCCTTGATAATATCGCCCTTATCCTTATCGGGTTTGGGTGTCGGCTCGGGATCGGGCGTGGGCGTGGGAGTAGGCTCTTCGCCATCGGGTCCCGACGGGATAATATCAACGCTTCCGTCTGCATTTACAACAAAATTGAGCCAAAGCTCCGAAGTGTCCTTCGGCACGGTAACAATTCTTGTTCCGTCGTCAAGCGTAACAACCGAAACCTCGGTAGCCGTATCGCTTACGCTGATAACAAAAGCTTGTTTGCCTGCAAGGTTCTCGTCCTTGTTGTAAATCGAAACGGTATGTCTGCCGTCCTTTATTTCATCAAGCTTGTATGCGCCCTTTTTGTCGGCTTTCGCTTCAAATTCGCCGAAGTCAAATTCAAGCTTTGCCGAAGGCATTACATCCTCGCCTTTATAGACCTTACCTTTAAGACTCATTCTTACGCATGGGTCATCGGTAACAGACGGGTCGTTACAATCAATGAAAACAAAGTTAATGTCAACGTCCGTTACAACATTTTCAAGCTTGAGCTGTCCGTTCACAACCTGTGCGGTTACATCCTCGCCGTTTACAAAAACAGATTCAAGGTGTGCATCGGGTTTAGCAATAATATCAAGCGTTACTCCGTCAAAACGGTTGACGGTTATCTTGTCTCCGCTGGTCATTCTCCGTCCCGAGTGGAGAACATATCCTCCCTCGTTAAAGGTTACGGTAATTTCATGCGAATCCGGTACTATTGTGCTAAGGTTCATGTTTTCGGCAAATACTGCAAACTGCATAGTCAAAACTAAAATAAGACACATTATCACGCTGCAAGCCTTTTTCATGAAACCACCTCCTTATAATACCAAATTGCAATTAAGCTGCTGTGTATGTTACTGTATAAGTCATTGTGCCGGTATACTCTGCAATCGGTACTCCGGAGAAGTCTGCGATTGTAACGGTAGTAGCTGAATTAACAGCGTTGTTTACTTCGTTATAAACAACCTCTTCGCCGTTAGCAACTGTGAATGTAAGAGTAGAAGCAGTACCTGCATTTGTCATCTTACCGCCATCGTTAGCTTCAGCCTTAACTTTAAGTGTGTCGCCGAGCTTAAGCTGTGATGTAACTGTGTATTTAGCGTCCTGTGCTGTTGTGTCGCCCCAAGCAACATCAACAGAAGCAGGGATAGTTACTGTGTATGTGTATGCGTCAGAACCGTCAGTCTTTGTAAGCTTTGTCTTAACGTCGGGTGCTGCTGTCTGCGGAGCAGGTGTGTCCTTATTGATAGTGATGTCGGCTGCAAATACAGGAACGCAAATGCTTGCGAGCATCATAACTGCAAGAATTATAGAAATTACTTTTTTCATTGTAAACTCTCCTTATAAATTAAGCTGCAACAATCTGTGCTGTGAAGGTAAGTGTATCGCTGTACTCGTCGATAGCTGCGTTAGCCCATGCTGTGCCTGCAACATTAACGGTTACAGTCTTAACGAATGTGCCTGCTGCAACAACGGAAGCTGTTGTCTTAACAGCTGTAATGTCGCCTGTGATTGTGTAAGCAAGTGTTGCACCGCTTGCCGATGTCATATTAGCGTTGTTCTGTGCTACGTCAACCTGAATAACCTTACCTGTTTTAAGCTGGCTTTCAACAGAATATGTGAAATCCTTTGAACTGTCTGTGTTTGCTGTGTTCCACGGAATAGGCATCTCCGCAGGAATTGTTACTACGAAAGTGCCGTTGTCCGTAACAGCTGAAATATCTGTTTTAACCTGTGCTGTACCCTTGCCGTCGGGTGTTGTCTTGTCGATTGTTGCCGCAAAGCAAGGTACACAAATAGCAGCTATCATCAAAACTGCTACTGCAATTGAAAGAATTTTTTTCATTTTAAGCACCTCTCATTAAATTTAAGCTATTGCAACTGTGAATGTAAGTGTGTCCTGATATTCGCCTACAACTGCTGATTTCCAAGCTCTGTCGGCAACATTAACGTTGATTGTCCGCTCAGCTGCCGGATAAACAACGGGGCCTGCTGTGAAAGCAGTTGCACCGCCCAATGTGTAATCGAGTGTCATTGAATCAGCGCCTACTGTGTAGGTCATAACGCCGTGTCCTGAAACGTTAACTGTAAGCTTCTTGCCGTAACCAAGATGCGACTCAACGCTGTAAGTCAAAGCCTGAGAAGCCTTGCCCCACGGAATTTCAGTTGTTGCAGGGATTGAAACGATGAACTTTTCAGCATTTTCGCCTGCTTCGTCAACGGTCTTTGTCTTAACGATTGCATCGCCTGTGCCGCCGTTAGTTGTGATGTCGGCTGCGAATGAGGGAACGCAAATGCTTGCGAGCATAAGAGCTGCGATAATGATAGAAACAATCTTTTTCATTTCGGTTTATCTCCCTTCGCCCGTTATATAGCCTCAACTGAAACGGTGTATGTGAGTGTATCGGAATACTCCTCAACTACTGCCTTTTTCCAGTTTACGCTGTCGATTTTAACCTTGAGGTCCTGCTTAACGCCTGAATCTGTTGCCTCGTCATAAACAACGGGTGAGGTTGCAAGGAAAGCATCAGCACCTTCAAGGGCATATGCAAGTGAATATGCGCCGTCTGTTGTTTTCATTGCGCCTGTGCCTGCTACAACAACCTTAACACCCTTGTTTCTTGCAAGGTGTGCTTCAACTGTATAGCTGACATCCGTTACCTCTGTGCCCCACGGAATTACTGTATCTGCAGGAATTTCAATTGAATAGTTTTCTCCGCTTGTGCCGTCCTCTTTAGTTGTTGAGGTCTTAACGATAACATCTGTTGCACCTGCGGTAGTTACTGTTGCAGCAAAACTCGGAACTGCGATAAGAGCGAGCATCATTACTGCGAGAACTACTGACAATACTTTTTTCATGTCGATTTCTCCTTTCAAAATTAAGCGTTAGTTAATTCAGCTGTAAAGGTAAGAACATCTGTATGCTCGCCTGATGCAGCCTGTTGCCATTGTGCATCCGCTATTGAAACTGAAAGCGGACAATCCTTGCCGTAGTCACCTGCGAAGAATACGATTGCATCTGCGCCTGTGAGAGTATAAGCGATTTTGCTTGAAGCGGAAGTTGTGCTTACAAGGTTGTAATCATTAGCCGAAGTTACTGAAACCTTGACTTTTTTGTCAGGTGACAAGCGCATAACCGTTGCCGTAACCGAGCCGAGAGCGTACGATGACGACTCCCACGGAATGTTTGTGTCTGCAGGGAATGTAAGCTGATATTCATCAGTTACGCCGCTGCCGGTTGAAATAGTCATTGAATCCGCAAAGGCAGGCAAAACGCACACGCTAACCAAAATCAATGCGAAAACAACCGATAAAAATTTCTTCATCTTTGTTTACTCCCTTCTTTATTACGGTGTTGCGTCAGTGTAAGTGACCGTATAAGTTAATGTTGTTTTATATTCGCCGACCGGAACAGCATCCCAACCGCTTACCGAAAGATACGGTGTGGTGTTGAGTCCTACGTCGGTATTGATACCTGTAAAGTCGCTCGGGTCAAAGCCCTTGTAGTTGTAAGTAAGGTTGAACGACGGATTTGAGGAGGTCAGCTGACCTGCGCCTGTGTAAGCTCCTGCCGAAGCGGGTGTACCGTCACAGGTTACCGCAACATTCAATTTTGCACCTGCTTTAAGCGAGGTTGAAACCTTACAATCTACGCTTTGGTCTGTTGAATCGTCCCACGCTACGTTAAATTCCGCAGGAATTGTAACCGTATATGCGTCGTTGGGTGTGTAGATAACCTCAAGCGTCTTTTTAAGCTCCTTGCCCGTGCTGTCCTTGAGCACCGTTCCCGCATCATCCGTGTAGGTGAATACAAGCTTATCGGAAATTGCGTTTGCAACCGCAAGCTCGGCAGATACGGAAACCTCAACATTTACAGTTAAGGGAGCACCCGGAGTAAGAGTATTATTGGCAACATCGCTCAATTTAACTCCTGCCGCCAAATCAGCCGCACTGTATGTCTTTGTGCTGCCGTTTACGGTAACTTTAACGTCATATGCCGCATTCTCGCCGAGAGCGTTCTGCAGCTGTCCGTTTGCGGAGGTCAAATTGATTTGCGTATTAACGGGTGTTGCCGAGGGAAGCTGTTCTGAGTAGGTTACTGAATATGTATCCGTCTCACTCAGCTTATCCTTTGAAAGATATATCGTTTTATCTGTTGTATCGGCGGTATATCTCGGGAACGATCTCAAAATATCCTCGATACCGTAAGCAGCTTCGGGATTTGCGGTAGAGCCTACCGTTTCGCCGTCATAGAGCTGCTTGATTTTAGCGTAAGCGCCTATAAAGCTGTTATACTCGTCAACGGTGTCCTTGATTTTTTCAAGCTCGGAGGCTGTGAACAGCTCTTGAGCGTCAAGCTTGCCCTTTGTCTGATTGAACAACGCCGTGTATTCCTTTGAAAGCTTAACTGCGCCGCCGTCAATCGCTCCTGTCGCACCGATAACGTCCGTATATGTCTTACCGTTTCTCAAAACCTTCGAAACCGCCTTTGAAGCGTTTGCGAACTGCGTGTAAATAGCAGGCATTGCGGTTGAGTCCTGCATAAGAAGCTTTGCGTAATACGGAAGTGTCTTATAGCTGTTCTGAGCGTTTTCAAGCCTTGTAACACCGTCGCCGTCAAGTGTCAGCAAATTGATTACCGTTCCGTTGACGTCATATTTGGTATACATTCCCTGAACCTCTGTCTGGAACGCCTTAATCTCTGCGAGATATTGCTCAAGGAGCTTACAGCGTTTAGCCGCAAGGTACGCATTTTGAAGCTTTTCGGCAGGCGTCAAAGTGTCTGTCGCCGAGGTCTTTACGTCAAGCAATGCCTTTTTAGCATTACTGAAGCGTTTGTACGACTCCTCGTAAATCGAGATTATCTCATCAACCTGTGCCTGCGTTATACCGTAAGCCGCATAGTTGACTGCAACGCTTCCGTCAGCAGCCGTTACGAAGCCCGGATACGGCAAGCCGTTCTGTCCGCCTGGGTACTGAACATCGGGTCCTGTGACCGTATCGCTCTTTGCCGTACCTTTTACCTCTGACGGCAAAGCGTTAATCGCTGAAAGCGTTTCGTCTATTCCCGTAGAGTCCTTATCAAGTATGGGCTTGGGTTTAAGAGTTGTGTCATTAACCCATGTCTCATATTTTGTCAAAAGAGCGTCTGCTTTCTTAACAGTCTCAAGAGTTTTCTGATAATCACTAAGCGAGTTATAGAGTGCTCTTGCATTTACAACCTCTGTTGCAAAGCCTGTGCCGTAAACGTCGATATTTGAAACGTTTGTTTCGAATACCTCTGACGGCAATGCCTTAACCTGAAGCAGCTCGTCGAAGTTCTTATCGTTGATGCCTCTTGCCGCAGCCTTATCGGAATAGAACTTCTTGTCGTAAGAGAAGCCGACGTTATCAATCGTAAAGGATTTGCCCTCCAAATCCCTTGCGTCCTCCGCCGATACGGGAGCAACGCCGATATTAACACGGAAAATGGAGTTGAGTGCCTCTGCCGACTCATCAAGCTTTGCGTTCGAAGTAATCAAGCCGCCGAGACCACGCTTAAAGTGGAAAAGCGGAATCATTATATAGCCCTTATAGTTGTGAAGTGACAAGTCCTTTACTCCGTCGCCGTCGGTATCTGCGCTGTAGTCCGAAGTAAAGTTATACATTCTCGGCGAAGTCTCGTTCGTCGCCTTGACCCATTCACCCGTTGTCGGGCTTAAAAGATAGAGATAGCTGTCACTGTAGCTGCTGCCGAGGTCTACGCCGAAGTTGTTCGGTGAGCCGTCATAGCCTGCACCTATTGTAACGGTAAAGCTATAATTTTTAAGCTGTGAGAAGTCCGCATAGAAAACAAGCGAAAGCGGAATAGCTCCCGGGGCGTCGGTAAATTTCTTTGAAAGGTCTCCGAGCTTAACATCGGAGGTTCCCATGTTGTTCTTTACCAAGTCAGCATATTTTGAGAAGTCCTGACAGTCCTTCGTGAAGCTCATATTGTTGAAATAACCGCTGTTTGCATCATAAAGGTTATTCTTAATTGTAAGAGTTGCACCCTTAGTTCCCTGTGCGCCGTTGTTTGAGGAGATATAAGCCTCGCCGCCGTACTGCTTGATTTCACTCATTGAAATAGCATTCTTGAGCTGGTCTGTCTCATTGTCGCCCCAATAGGTGGACTCCTGACCGTGGCTGCTGTGTCCGCTGATTGACTTGAACGAACCCGTCCATGTTATGAAGCCCTTTTTGTAGTTATAGTCCTCGTTCAAGGTACCTGCGTTACTTGCATTTTCAAATCTCCAAGCATTTGTGCCTGCCTCAAGATTTTCAAATGTGTTGAACGGTACAAACGGGTTATCGGTAAGCTTCTGTCCTACAACTACGCTGTTTGCCTGAAGAACGTTCTGGAAGTAGTTGAAGTAGTCAAGAAGCTTCTGCTCCGCTACATCGCCGAGCAAATCAAGCTGACCGAGGTTGAGCTTTGAATATATTTTGTAAATTCTTGTAATCTCCGCCTTTACCTCGTCCGTTACGGCTATCGAATCGGTAATATTCGGTATTTTGTCAAGGTCTCTTGCGAGCTTCCAAATAATATCGTTAGCACCCGAGTTTTCAGAGCCAAACGTTCCTGCCGCTTCGCATTCAGCCTTTGCCGCTTTATATTTCTCCCAACCGGAGGTTATACCGAGAGCCGTTGCCTTAGCGTCAAGGTTAGCATCCTCAAGGAAAGAAGCGTCAATCTTTTCGGTTACCGTCTTATTGTAGTCCTTGATTGATTTCTTGTAGCCTGCGATAAGAGAGTCAATGTATTTAACCGCACGGTAGTCGCTCCAGTCGGGGTCGTCAATATACTTTTGGCAAGCATTGAATATAGCGCGCGGAATTTCAGTTTCCTGATCGTAATAATTCTTAGCAGGGGAGCCGGTATTTACTGCTCCGTTAAGTGTGTTTTCGCTGTACTGCTGACCGTCTGTACGGTAGAACAATACGTTATCGAGGAAAATCTTTTTGCCTATGCTGTTCTGGCTTGTTTCAAGGCTCGGATTAGCCGAATCTGCCGTGCAGCCCGTAAACTTAAAGCCTGCGGACATAATATCCTCGATAGCCTTATAGCCGTTTTCACGGTTTACAACGTTTCCGTCGGCATCAATGTATGCTTTTTTGGGAAGGTCTGCCGCAGGTTTATTTCCCTCCGAAGCGTCCATACAAGGTGCGAGCATCATACCGCCGTTGACATAGTAACGACCGCTTGTAAAAGGTCTGTTGACCGTAAAGGAATAGTGTCTTACAAGAAGCGCATCCGAAATGGATGTTCCCGCAGGGTCAACCACTACCGGATTTGCAAGCTTAATTACATCGTTATAATATTTATCTGCTCTTGAGGTTGTACTACTCGAAGACCACTGGTTATAAATATATTGTCCGTCTATTTGCGGTGTGTTCACACCGAACTCCGTATTGGAATCAGTAACAACCGAATCTGTCTCGGAGCACATAAATTTAAGCGGTACGCTTACATAGCCGCAGAAATGGTCGAGGTCGATCGTACCGTCTGCGCTGAGCATAACCTTTTTCCAGCCGCCGTCGGCTTGCTGAAGATACAAGTAGGGAGCTTCGCCCGTGTATCCGGGCTTTGAAGCACCGATAGCCGCACCGACAGTCGAGTAAATTATATCGCCGTATCTGTTGAAGGCGTTTTTGCTGTCTGTATAGCTGTTATCGTAGTCCTGTGCGAACCACTTATCGTTTGAACGCAGACGGAATGAAAGTCCCGTTACGCTGACCTGTGAGAAGTCAACATAGAACCAAACCTCGGAAGCGCCTGCCGGATCCCAGGTCTGACGGCTCCATGCAACGTCGAACACCTGCGGAACAGTCTCCGTGGGAGCAGACTGAATACGCATTGCATAACCCTTTGTTCTGCTGTAATCGGTCAAGTTGCCGCTTGCGTCATAGGTATATTTCTTTGCACCGACATCATTTGTGCTGCCGCCGTAGGTAAGATGATTACCCTCCTGCATAAAGTCGAACGAAGCGGATTTACCACGGGTGTTATTATCGTCCTGCGTTCTCTCTGTTGTTCCGTAGGAGGAATATGTACCGTGGTTGTCGTCGTCCGACTTGCCTTCAAATGTAAGAATTTCACGAGCAGCGTATGCGTTCGGTGTAACGGGCGCATATTCGCTCTCATCATATATGAAAGTCGGAACGTCGGAAACATAAGCGTTTACAGGCTCAGAGAACCAGCCCTCGCTGTCAACTGCCACAACAGACACATTGTAGCGGTGATCCTCTAAAAGTCCCGTGCTCAATTTCTGTTCGATTTCTGCCTTTGTGATTTCAGCCGAATACGGTGCCATTCCTGTCGGCTTAACTATTTTACGCAATATAACCGTATCTGTATGCAGGCTTGTGTATGTACCGAGGTCAACAAGCTCTAACATATAGCCTGAAATAGTTTTCGCCTTTTTAAGCACGCTGACAGTAGCCTCAGGGAAGCTGACCGAAATTCCCCCATCAGCATTGATTGACGCCGACACCTCACGTGCATCATCGTCGTTAAAGGTCGGTATCGGGTCGTATGTACCCGGACCTGCCGCCAAAGTAAACGGTACTGAGGTTACCAACAGCACGATACTCAACAGCAAAGCAGTTATGCTTTTTCCGAGCTTAATTTTCTTATCCCTTTGCATTAACTGCAACTCCTTTCCAAAATCAATATATAATAGTATAGTAAATTTATTAAGAAGCGATTATCGTCGTTTTAATATCCATATTGTTAAGCTTTCTCTGCTCGCTGTCGAAGCTAAAGGTCTTAACATGGACTATTGCGTTATAGGTTCCTGCTTCAAGAGCCTTATTCATTGTGAAAGCCGAAATTGAATATCCCGGCGGCAGCAGGTTCGAGGTGTAGATAATCTCACCCGTGTCCGCAAGCTCAATTTCAATAACGAAGTAGCAGGGATTTTCCTCAGGGTTTGAGAAAACGAAGTTCTGCTCCTTTGTACCTGCTTTCAATTTCATTTCGGGGATGCCGTTTATTTTAATCTGCGCACCCTTTGTGTCCGTCTTAACGGGTACCGAGATTTCTCCGTTGCCCAAAACTGCGTTCGGGTCGATTACGCCGATCGGATTTGTGGTTGTCTGCTCATCATCCTTCGACGGAACAAAGTTCTTAATGAGAAGTGCCAAGCCGACAATCACAGCCGCCGCAATCAGCAAATACAAAAGCCACATAAGAAGTGCGCTCTTGACAACGGCTAAATATTTGCCGTCGCCGACCTCAATATAGCCCTTAACGCAGGAAAACGCAGGCTTGCTCGGCTTGTATACTTTTTCCTCCTGCTCGTTAGAAACAAGCACGCCGATTTCCTCGTCTCCCTTTCCGACCTGACCGACAACGGTATAGCCGCCGGCAGGATAAAGGCTTTTCATCTGCTTTTTAAGAATATAGGTTGTTTCGAAATCAGCCTTCTTATCCCGAAACACTCCGTCACCCGTAAATGACGACTGAATAAACCTTAAATCGGACAATTTCAGTTCCTCCGTTCCCTTTTTCTATATTTATTCACGGATTGTGTACGCTTTATAGTTCAAACAATAGATTAAGATAGTTATCCACCTTAAAATTATATATATTTTACCAAAGCATATATGCTAATTTGACATTCAGTAAATGTTTTTAGGCTATTTTTGAGAAAAAGATTGTGAAGTTTTAGACGGTTTTTCGGCGAAATGCACAATAATTACTTTTTTCGTGTTTTTTTGCAAATTCGGACGGCTGTAAATTTGCCCTAAACTGTTAAAAATGTAACTGTAATATGTATTCTGACAGCGTACACCGTCCTTTTTATATATCAAACCGAATTCACAGTAAATTTTCAAAATATACTTTTTTGTTTTTTCTCAGTATGCTACAATATAATATATGTTAAAAAAATCAGCGTTAGGAGTGTTTATATGCATATTTTGGTTGTCGAGGACGAAAGGGCTCTTTGCGACACGATTGTTCGCAGCTTGAAGCGTCTTGCTTACAGCGTGGATTTCTGCTATGACGGTAAAGCCGCAACGGAGCTGCTCGCAGTTGAAAAATTCGACCTTGTTGTATTAGACCTCAATTTACCCGGCGAGGACGGTATGAGTGTTCTCAAAACGCTTCGTGAAACCGATTTTGATACAAAGGTGCTGATTTTATCGGCTCGCTGCGAGGTTGCCGACAAAGTCGCAGGCTTGGATGCAGGCGCAAACGATTATCTTGTAAAGCCGTTTCATTTGGACGAGCTTGCCGCAAGAATACGCAATCTCACGCTCAGGCGTTTCACCCAAAACGACGTTGTTTTAACCTGCCGTGAGCTTTCATTTGACACAAAGGCACGAAAAGCGTCTGTAAACGGTGAAGTTTTGTCTTTAACCCGTAAAGAAACAGGCATACTTGAATATCTTATGCTCAATCAGGGTCGTCCTATAAGTCAGGAGGAGCTGATTGAACACGTTTGGGACAGCAGTGTTGACAATTTCAGCAATTCAATAAGAGTACATATTTCGGCACTTCGAAAAAAGCTGCGCACGGCTCTCGGCTATGACCCGATAAGCAACCGCATCGGCGAGGGCTATGTTATGGAGGGGAAATAAATGAAAAAGCTTTCTTTACAATGGCGAATTACCCTGATGACCGCCGCCCTTGTGTGTATAACCTGCGTACTTATGAATTGTCTGATAAGCTTCTCGGGCAAGCATTATATGGAGTCGATTGTCAACGGCTTATCGTCCTATTCCGATATTGCAAAGGGCGAGCCCGACTCCTTTGACCCCGAAAGCAAAAAGGCTGACCCCGACCTGACTATAATCGTAAACGGAGCGCAGGAGTCCTTCAGCACAACGAATTGGTATATCACGGTTGCCGTCACGCTGTTCGGCGGAATACTTGCATATTTCGTCAGCGGACACGCACTCAAGCCGTTAAAAAGTTTTGCCTCGCAGGTCGAAAACGTACAGCCGAGCAATTTATCCGATATGAAGGTCAGCGAGGATGTTTTACCCGAATTCAAGCAGTTCAGCAGGTCGTTTAACAGTATGATTGACCGCCTTGACGAGGGCTTTACAGCACAGCGACAGTTTACGGGCAACGCCGCACATGAATTACGCACGCCGCTTGCTCTTATGCAGGCGCAAATCGAACTTTTCCACGTTGAGCACAGCGATTTGAAGCCCGAAACAGCCGAATTTTTATCTCTTTTGCAGGAGCAGACGGAGCGAATGTCGCAGATGACAAAAATCCTGCTTGAAATGAGTGAGCTTAACACCGTACCGTGCAATGATGAGATTGAGCTTTCACCTATGATTGAAGAAATCTTTGCAGACCTCACTCCGCTTGCCGAGGATAAAAGCGTTACTCTTGAACATGACGGAAACGCCACGATAATCGGAAGTGACACGCTCATTTACCGTATGATTTTTAATCTTACCGAAAATGCAATAAGATATAACCGCCCTGATTCAAAGGTGCAAATTTCCGTCAGCGAAAAGAATGATGATGTTCTTATCAGAGTCAAGGACAACGGCTTCGGCATACCCGAACAGTATAGGGAGAGCATTTTTCAACCGTTCTTCCGTGTCGATAAATCACGCAGCAGAGAGCACGGCGGAGTCGGTTTGGGACTCGCACTGGTCTGGGAAATCGCCTCGCTTCACGGCGGCACGGTCAAAGCCGAGGAAAGCACCGAAAACGGAACGGTTATGCTCGTTTCATTGCCGAAAAAGAAAGCAGAAATTTAATTTTACAGCGTATGGCGGTTAGTTGTAAATTCACATTCACGGACAACCGCATTTCAGCCTCCCTTGTAAAGGGAGCCTTTGGCGGACAGTCCTTGCTGTTGTCCGTAATCCGCAAAAGTCGGTACTTCGCACAGATTAAATTATATATACAATGGTGTAGGGCGGTGGCTTGCTGCCGCCGTGAAAATCAGCGAATATATAACAACTAACGGTTGCTATCAAAATCGAATTCAACATCATACCGTAGGGACAGGGCTCGCCCCTGTCCGCAGCAAATTTCATATAAAATCAAGGTAACGGACAACCGCAAGGGTTGTCCCTACGGTCGCATAATTTTTTCAAATCGATAGTACCAGAAAGCAGTTTTGTTTTCGTTGGTTTGTTCGGCGGCAGCAAGCCACCGCCCTACCTTGTGGGATATTAAATTCAATCCACGGGCAACCATTGTCGTACAGCCACAAACTAAAAAGATAAATCCGCTCCCTCTCCGAGGGAGCTGTTGAGCGTAGCGAAACTGAGGGAGTAAAGTAAGTCATATCAAGCTTAAAATAACTCCCTCAGTCATTTTTCTGTGGAAAAATGACAGCCCCCTCAAAGATGGGGCGGAATCACAAACTGAATTTGATATAGAATTCGGACAGGGCAAGCCCTGTCCGCAAACCGCAAAAGTTGGTAGCGACAGCGAGCCGTCGTGAGAGCGTTTACAACCGAACAGGCGAGCCTAGCGTGATTTTTGCGGAAAAGAAGGAGTTGTATAGTGAGTGAGAGACAGCCAAAGACTGTTGCGAACGATACGGTGCAAACGACGACGTGGTAGGGCGGTGGCTTGCTGCCGCCGTTAGATTGTCGCTGATTTATGACAATTTTTGGCTGATATGATATTAAAATATTCGCACACCCGTAAGGACAACCCTTGCGGTTGTCCAACACAGGCTCCCTCTGACGAGGGAGCCTGAATATGCGGCTGTCCGTAAATGTAATTATAAATCAAATTTGTTGCGGACAGGGGCAAGCCCTGTCCCTACGGTTTAATGTATTTTTCAAATTTGATAACAACCGAAAGCAATTATATTTTTGTTATTTTTCTCGGCGGCAGCAAGCCACCGCCCTACACTGTTGGATGTTAATTTCACATTCACAGGCAACCGCATTTTAATTATTTTTTATGATATACCTCACTTCGTTCGGCGCGATATTTTTGCTTTCACAAAAGTTCTATAATGAAACGACAATTATTTTATTACAGTAATTACAACAAAAAATATAAAAATGAACCTCACTAAGAAAATCTCTTGTGAGGTTCATTTTTTATGATTTTCTGACTTTTGGTAACGGGGCTATTCCGTTTATATACTTATTGATTGCAAACGCGTCAAACGCATCAACCGTACCATCACCGTTAACATCTGCATTGACAAATTGTTCATCTGTCATTTCAAAGTTACCTACGGAAGCGAGCATAACAAGTGCATAGTCAGTTGCGTCAACATTACCGTCAAGGTTAATATCGCCATAAGAAGGGATAACGAGGTTGATTGAAGAATCAACGGTAGTTAAAACAATGTCATTTAACTCTGCGTCATTGGCTGTAATTGAGGTTATTTTAACATCAGTTTCGCAAGGATCTTGTGCTAAGACTTTAAATCTTAAAGTAGCTACTTTTCCGGGCTCGACAGCAGTATCATCTGAGCAAACAAGCCTAATCTTACCTTCTTTTGCCATACTTGATTTGAAGTTATCAAAAGCAACATCGCAAACAGAGAAGAATTGAAGTTTTGTTGTATCATAAGTAAATTCAGCTGAAAGATAACTCAAAGATGCTTTGCCGACGATAAGCGGAATATCAACATAGCTGCCAACCGCAGCGGTTCTGCTCTGAGCGGTAAGGGTAAATTGTTTGTCAGATGCGGGGTCGATAATACTGATTACACAGCCGGCAACGATACCGTTAGAGGTTGTTGCGGTAATAGTAACTTTACCACCGCTTTTTGCAGTTACCGAGCCGTTTTGAGAAACAGTTGCAACATTTTCGTTTGAGCTTTTCCATGTCAGAGTCTTATCGGTAGCATCAGCCGGTGTGAAAGTACCTTTTAGAATAAGAACTTCGCCGACAAGCATGGTTTTTTCTGTATAGTTAAGCTCTAAACCTGTGGCAATAACAGGCGGGTTTATGACTTTTACTTGGCAGGTTGCCGTAGCTCCGCTTGAAGACTCTGCTGTGATTGTGTAAGTACCGGTGTATCTTTCGCTTGCAGTTATAACACCGTTTGAATCGACGGACAAATCCGAATTGGAAGAATTATAAGTGATAGTGTCTGTACAATCATCCGGTTTAACAATTAAATTTAACTTTTTAGACTGCCCTTTTACAAGTGTAACATTCGGTTCCTCAAAGTACATATATGTTGCCGGAGAAATAACATTTAATGTATATGACGTGGTGAAACCGCTTTCGCTGCTTACGGAAATGGTCGTTTTTCCGACTGAATTCGCTGTGACATTTCCTGTGCTGTCAACAGTAGCAACTGAGCTGTTTGACGAAGTCCAGTTTGTAAGCTTGATATAATTGTTAGGTGTGGGGCTGATAAAGGGATTATATCTAACCGTTTCGCCTTTTTTGAGATTTACTTCTGTAATACCAAAACTGATTTTGCCAATATCTTCAACAACATTTATGTTACAGTTTGCTTTGTTTCCGTTAGAGTCAACAGCGGTAATTGTAGCAAGTCCAATATTTAATGTTCTAACCAAACCGTATTTAGTTATACTCGTATTTGGTGATCCGTAGGTAACAGACCAAGTAATATCCTTAACTTCAATGCCGTTTCTGTACGCTTTCAATTGAAGAGTGTCACCTTTTTTCACAACTTTTGAACAAATATTAAGCTGTAAATTATTTTCAGTATTTTTCAAATAGGGATAGCCTTCGTTTATAAAGGGATTCATCGTCCAAACATTTTCAAAATCAAAGCCGTTAAAACTGTTTTGATTTCTCATTTGTTCGGGGGTTAACATATATCCGTTATAACCGTAGTTACTATTTTTTTCCACACTTCCTGTTAAACAGTAGCAGTTATCAGCTTTCGTTAAAGTACGGTATTTATATCCAACGAATCCGCCTGAGTTTGAGGATGAAACATTACCTGAATTTATGCAATCGGTTATAGTTAAAGTGCCGTTGGTTGCTCCAACGAATCCGCCTGAGGAGTCGGATGATGAAACATTACCTGCATTTGTGCAATCGGTTATTGTTAAAGTACCGCCGTTATCTCCAACAAATCCGCCGGATTGTTCCCCTGCTGAAACATAACCTGTATTTGTACAATCGGTTATTGTTAAAGCACCTTTGTTATATCCAACAAATCCGCCGGAGTATGAGCTAAAGTATAAGGATGAAGCATTACCTGTATTTGTACAATCTGTTATAGTTAAAGTGCCTTCATTACTTCCAACGAATCCGCCGGAGTATGAGTATGGGTCTGATAATGAAACATTACCTGTATTTGTGCTGTTGGATATTGTTATAGTACCATCGTAATTTCTTCCGACAAATCCGCCGCATAATAAGGCTGAATCTGAGTCTGAGTCTGAGGATGAAACATTACCTGTATTTGTACAATCGGTTATAGTTAAAGTGCCTTCATTACCTCCAACGAATCCGCCGGAGTATGAGTATGACTCTGCTTGGTTGGCGTCTGTGTTTGAGTATGATGAAACAGTACCTTTATTTGTGCAATTGGTTATTATTAAAGAACCGGCGTTAAATCCAACAAATCCACCGGAGCATGAGTTTGAGGATGAGGCAAAGGATACATATGAGGATTGTGAAACAGTACCCACATTCGTACATTCGGTTATTGTTAAAGAACCGAAGTTAAATCCAACAAATCCGCCGGAGCGTGAGTATGAGGATGAGTAGTTTGATGAGTATGAGGATGAGGATGAAACATTACCTGAATTTATGCAATCGGTTATTGTTATAGCACCATTATCATTTTTTCCAACAAATCCGCCGGAGGATGAGACTGAGGATGAGGATGAAGATGAAACATTACCTGTATTTTTACTATTGTTAATGGTTAAAGAATATGCAGAATTGTTTTGACCGATAATTCCACCGGCTATGGCGTCGTTATTGCTATTACTGATTTTTAAATTTGCGTTATTTGAAAATGTTCCTTCTACAAATCCTTCGTTATAGCCTATGATACCGCCTGCATAGATTTCGTTTATGCCGTCGTCCGCTTCAATGTCACCGCTTGAAACAGAGCAGTTAAAAACCGAGCCTAAAGTTGTGTTTTGTCCTACTACACCGCCGATATATCTTGTGCCGTATACATAAATTCCCGAAAGCTTAACGTTTTTTATCGTGCCTTCATTGCAACCGAAAAGTCCTGCAAACTTTCCCGAAAATACATTTAAGTTGCTGATTGTAAAACCGTTTCCGTCAAATATGCCCGAAAATGTTCCTGATTCGGCATTTCCCAACGGTGTGAAATCTTCGCCGTTTAAGTCTATGTTTGCTGTCAATTTGTAGCAAGCACTCAAGTTATTGTTAATTGCCTTAAGCTGCGTCGCTGTGGAGATTTCATACGGATTTTGCTCTGTTCCGAGCGTTGCGGCAAAAACAACTAAATTGCATGGCATAAATGATAAAATCAGAAATATTGACAATATAGTTGAAATAAGTTTAATTGCTTTTTTCATTCTTTTCCCCTCCGATTAGGAATTTGAAATTATTTTGTCTTCAGCCTTTATTACACTTGTATTTTTTTCATAAGCACCGTAATATTTAATGCTTGTATCAAGGCTTACTCCGCTTTTTGAGGTGTTGTCAACAGTCAAATTATTGACGGTTATTGCTGAACCGCTTATTATTTGCGGTACTTTTGATTTCAAATTCAAATTTGGTTTGTTCCATGTGCACGAAGATGTATCCAAATCGCCGTATAATGTAATTAAGCCTGCACCGGAAACGGTCGATGAATTTAACCGTGAATCACCTTTAACACCAATATCGCCGTCCGCTGTGATTGAACAGTTAGAGGTATAAATGTAATCGCCTATAACAAGCCTACCGCCGTTTTCGATGATTATTGTTGTACTATTTGCTTTAACACCGTTCTTGATTTCGAGTGTAGCTCCGTTTTTAACAGTAATCATTGCGTTCCCCAAAGCTGCTTTCTTGTTGACAAATACCGTTGCGCCGTTATCAATCGTGAATTTTGAGCCGTCGGAAACATTCAAGCTTCCTTTAACATTTATGTCTTCGCTGACGGTTAACTCTGAATTGACGTTGTAGTTTCCTTCAAAAGTGTTATCAGTTACCGTGTTCGATAAAATTATAATGTTATCTTGGTTTATTACTTTTACAGAAGTGGTTTTGTAATCTTCCGAAACGGTTATTTTACTGCCGATTGTTATACCTGACAGCGATTTATTATTTAACAGTAACGCTTTAACATTTGTTGTCGATGAATTGTTAAACACTTGCGTGGTGTTTGATGTCAGCTCCAATGTATCGATATTTATCGGAGCACTTGCGTCAACACTGCCGTGAAATTCCCAATAACCGTTGCTTATCGGCGCTGAAAAAACAGAGTCCTCTTTAACAATTACCTTACCGTTGTTATTAAACGAGCCGCTTGAAATTTTCATTTCTGTCGTTGATAAGGTTTTGTCTTTTGCGAGGGTTAATTCGCCTTTTGAGGTTGTAATGCCCTTTACCGTCAAATTACCGTTTATATCACACTTTTCATATAATCTAAGAGAACCTTTGATAACCGCATCGTTGTTACAAGTCCAATTTTTCGCTGAAATTCCGCCTTTTAATTCTCCGATTATTTCGGCGCTGTTCGTAAGAAAAATGTTTGTACTGTTAGCAAACTTTGCGCCATTAACATTTCTTAAATATTTGAGCAGTGTAACTGTACCTTCAACGGTTATTCCGGATTTAGATTTGTTTGAGTTAATTAGCTCGTTAACTGTAATGCTGCTTTGTATCGTTTGCGGTGTATTACCCGCAAATTCAATTTTGTCTATAACTCCTGTATTGTTATCGGTCTTTAAGTTGCCACAAAGCTTAAGGTCACCGGTAATTGTTGAATTCTTTGCATAGAACAAAGTGTCTCCCATTACGCTTACATTACCGTTTACAATAAAGTTTTGACAACTGTTTGTTACGTTCAAAGTGCCTTTTACAACAACATTTCCGCCAAAAGTTATATCATTGATAACAGTTGCATCGCCTTCGATTGTCAAATTACTGTTTGAATTGTAATCTTCAAATGTAACATCACCCTTGTAATAATTGTTTTCAATTGCACAATCACCTGAAAGATGAATATTTTTACCTGATCGTATTCTTGTTTTTCCGGTAGATAAAAATTTGGTTACTTTTTGCTTTCCGTGTATACTGACTCCTCTTGTTGTATTATTGTTAAAATACAGTTCTGAAATTGTACCTGAACCGGAAATGCCTTGATAAAGCGGCTTTGAGAAGTACACATCAAACAACGGGTCACTGCAACCGTATATATTTACTTTGCAGTTTATATCTCCGTCATTTATTAACTGACCGTTTATATTAAGCATAATGTTTGAAGCGTTTATTGTTCCTTGGTTTGTAAAATCATTAATCAATATCGACTTCTCAGCATCTGCTTTTGATATTGTTAATGTGCTGGTATTTGTTAATTTGTCAAATACGGTCAATCCCGCTGTATCATTTTCGAGAGCAATTTCGGTATTTGTATCACATTCAAGTTCACCAAATCCTACGTCAGAACAATATATGCTGATTTTACCGCCTGCAACGGAGCTTTTAACAAAGGGAATATAACAACCTTCGCATGCCGATATAATCCTAAGTTCGCCACCGTTTAAGTAAATTCCGTTTGCCAATTTGTAATCAGGTTCTGCAAATGTAATAGTACCGCCGGAAGCTTTCTTCCATACAGCTCTTGTGAATTTTTTACCCCCTTGTGTTGTATCGTCAGCGATTGAGAATATATCGCCTTCGGAAAGAGTGATTTCACTTGCGGATTTTCTTTCAAAACTGCAACCGAGCAAGTTATCAATACTGTTTTGATTTTTTGTGTCTAAATATTCAGCTACGTCGTTTCCGCCTAAAAGAATTCCAATCCATGAATCTGTTTGATTCCTAATAGTGTCATAAGCTGTCTTTTCTCCATAAAGTCTTAACGCTTTTAACAGCTCTAAATCTTTTAAAACAAGAGCAGCATTTTCATCAGTTTTATTGTTTTGATAGTTCTTCAAATCAATCTTATATGTTTTAACCACTTCGTTTATCAGTTTGTTTATGTATTTGCATATATAAGTCTTTTTAGAAGTGTCCTTGATGCCTGTAGCCGTGTCTGCAACCCATGTTGACAATTCGATTATCGAAAGTGCTTTCATTACGGCTGAACATGTCATCTGTTTTGCACTTTTCACAGGAAATGTTGCAGCATCAATTGCATATTTCGAAAGAGATTTTTCAATTTTTGATTTTACAAAATTTGAAATAACTTTTTCTGAACCGCAGTATTCTGCAATTTGATTTAAAATGTATGCGTCGCTTGAATCATCAACAATTTTGTTGAATCCATTCATCGTCTTTTTGATGTTTTTATCAGCAGTATTTATTGCAACTCTATTTAAAGTTGCAGTCATTCCATCTTTTTGCGCAACAATGCTATCGGCAAGAATACTTTGTTCTAACACATTATTTGCTAATTTAAACGCCTTACCATTCTTTTTTGCTAAAGATGCATATTCTTCGCTAAAGTCTTCACAAAATAATTTAACCAACATCGGCGAAGTTTCAGATGTTTCAAAAACTACTTTTTGATATGCCGAAGCAAGGGCTACGCTTGAGGCCTCTAAAACTTTTTTCTTTAGCGCTTTGCTTGAATCAAGCATTTGAAATTTATCATCGTTTACTAAATTTGAAACAACACCTTTATAGCTCTTTAAAATATGATTTACGTAATTTTCGGTAGTTACTTTATAATCCGCTTGATTTTCGTTAAACGGGTCATATGTAATAACACTTCCTTGAAAGCCACTGCCCGATAATCCTATTATATCCGCTACAGAATTGCTGAAATTTGAAATATTGTTGCAAATCTCAGCAGATTGCTTCATTATTTCATATTGCATATTTTGCTCATTATATGTTTCGCCCCAACTTGACGTGTAATCTTTTACAAGAACATCTTTTATTATGCTTTCATATTTAAGCTCGTCAACGCTTTTTACAAGACTGTCAACTTGTGAACCGACACCATCAATTTCGCTTAATCCAAAAAGCTCCATCAACGTTGACAAAATACTATCGGTTAATCCGCTAGCATATTCGTCGCCGTTTGAATACATTTCCATTGCGTCAACTAAAAACTTAAACGCTTCATCTTTTTTGTAGTTTTCAAGCACTTCATTCAGCATGAAACCAGTTTGACCATTAGTGGCAGCATAAATATTGTTGCTTAAATCTCCGTCAACTAATGTTTCAATTAACCAGTATCTGTCAGATAAAATCGATTCTAACAGGTTCTTATTGTAATTCATAAGCGAGTTTTCAGCATACGAATATAACCAACAATAACTTGAGCCAAATAACATTATTATCGATAGCATTATTGATAAAACTTTCTTTTTCATAAACATCCCTCTCGAATAATTTAATATTGAACTTTTTTAAGATTCTTTAATATTTATAAAATTTTAACATCTTCACACTATTACAATAACGTTTAGTTTTCAATTAAATTTGATTTAATCGTTTCATATTTTAAGAGTTTATTGATAGAATAATGCTATATATCTATAGTATTAAAAAACACCTCTATTTAGCCACGTGCTAATAAGGCGTCAAATAGAAATTTGGTGTAACATCCAAATTAAGGAAACGCACTTTTTTATTTTTATAAGGATTTCTTTATAGCGTAATAAGATAATTCATAAAAAGAGTAAGAACATACTTTACAAAAGCAGTATAAAAACACCGTTGATTGAAAGGAAAAAAGAAAGTATGAGATAAGAATTTGTTAGCCTTTGCTATAAAATGATTATTATCAATAGCATTCTTTTCATCAAATAGTATAATTTTACAAAAAATCATTATTTTTTACTATACTCTGCCAGCGTATACTAATTCAATTTTCACAATAGATTTAAGCATGCCTCTTTCTGTGCTTTTATGCAAGATACGAGCAGAAAAATGATACACGTAATCACGTCACATACTTGTCGTTCTAATAGAATTCAAATAGCTTGGGGATTTGATTAACAGCAGAATAAAAAGTCAATATTACCATATAGCAAATTCTTCTTGTTCACAGAACAAAGCATTAGTTTCTCTATATAAATATTCTTTTTATTTCTGCTGCGGAATATATTTGTCATATTCGGTTTCGGTCACGGTGTAAACTCCTGGCTTGAGGTTGTCTACCTGAATCACGCCGCCGTTTGCGGTTTTAACGGTCTTGTCGATGCCGTTGCCCTGAATGCGGAAGGTAATACCGTCCACCTTGCCGTCCTCGCTGACCTTGACGATTTTGGCACTGCCGGGGATCAGCTCGTTGACAGCCTTAATGGTAATCGTGGCGTTCGTGGTGTTCTTGTTGCACAGCAGAGACCGTACTGTTCGAACCTTGCAATATTCGGTGCTTTTCCCGTCACGGTCGAGGAGTCGGAAACCGTTTCCTTGCCGGATGTGGCCGTTCCATGCGTCTGTCATATGGGTTATTTGAAAATACGGTCATTGTTTTTTCTCCTTGCTGTGAAATAAAAAAAACTCCGGTTTTTGTGTAACCGAAGGGCGATTGATAGTATTACATATTCTGTTGTGGGGCCGCTGTCTGTTCAAAGGTCGGCGGCTCGGCTTCGAGGGAGGGATATCCGTCCGTGAGCTTTTCTTGGAGCTTATCCAGCTGCCGTTCCTGCTCATAGGTCAGCGTTTCGCAGTTGCCTTTGGCAAAGTCCACACAGCGACAAAGGTATGCCGATTCATTCTCACTGAACAGTCGGTGCTTGTTGACGAGACCGGAGCGCACTGCAAAGGCTTCCTTGACATATTCATAGTTCGGCGAGTAATCTCCCCAGAACACCGAGTCGCCGTCTGCGTTCTGTTTCCATGTACAGAACATAAAGCCGTCCTTTTCGCTGAAGGTTGCCGCCAACACCGTATCTCCGAAGGCGGCAAGCTGTCTGTAATCGGAGACATCGGCAGCTTGCATTTGTGGTGCGTGTTCGCAGAGTCCGACATATTCTCGCACCGTAGAGATCTCATCCTGAATATCTGCAATTTTACTGCGGTATTCATCCGAGAGGTTTTGGTCGGCGTTGCTTAGAAATTGACCGTTGTATTTTATCCGGCAGAAGGGGATGCCGTCCGAGGACACTTTCATCCATTCGTTGCCGTCCATCTTGGTGTCGTACCGAGCTTTGAGGCGTTTAGCTAATTCTTTCTGTAGCATATTTGATTTCTCCTTTTTAGGGTAATAAAAAAGGCAGATAGATTTTTGCTTTCTATCTGCCTGTGTATCTGATATTTACTTTTCGGGAGTTCAAGTCTATCCACAAAGGGAAAACGGAGATTTTACATCTGTGTTTCGGTACAGAGAAAAATCGCCGTTTGGGTAGCAAAAAAGCCCGATATATTCGGGCTTTTCGCAGGAGACATCTTTTTTGTCTCCACATTATGGCGTTCCCGAGGTGATTCGAACACCCGACCTACTGCTTAGGAGGTACCGATGGAAATGATAACGGCATCCCTTATAATACCTCAAAATCCCCTTATGTCAGGAGATTTTAAGGTTAAGGTGTTATTTCGTGTTACGCCATTACCGATGATATTGTGCTGTTTTAACTCATTTGATTAGCAAGCAATTAGCAGGAACGACTGAATTAGGGTAAAGGTAATACTGCTACAAAATGCTCCCATATTACTCGCAGTATTCTTTCGTGTTATTCTATTTCATATTCAACTGAGTTGATTACCAAGTAATTATCGTCTTTCCAATGGATCTGCATATTTTCAAATTCTCCCCACTCACCTAAGTAAACTCGTTGAGGTTTATTTTCGATTTTAAAAAGAATTAAGTTGATTCCGCTTTTCTTATAAACATCAACAAGGGTATCTCCGCCAAGAGCACCTTGGTCGCTGTCAATAACTTGAGCGTAGTATTTTCCACTGGGAGATTCAACAGTTTGTACAACTGTGTTTTGACCAATGTTGCCAAAAATTAAGGCAATAAAACTGAAGAAACAAATAGGCAAAATCATTAGTGCAGACAAAACCAATGTGACAACTTTGAGTGTCAAGGGTTTTCCGTATTTAACCGTTAAGTAACAGCAACACCCTGCAGAAAGCAATACGCTTGCTATTACCAAAATTTGCGGACACTCAAAAATATAAAATACAGCGTTGATTAAAGATAATGGCGTTATAATAGCCGGTAGAATCTGTACCATTTTGCTTTCAAGTTGGTTTTTGAAAACAAGGTCGAGTATAACAATACAAACTGATAATACAGCAATAGCGATTGCAAAAGCCGAAACACTGATAAGTTCAAAGCTATATCCGAAACACGCTGTTATTACTACGCCTGCAGGATACAGTATTGTCAGTGATAATAGTACGCACATCAAAATTGATATTGCTTTTTTCATACATATCACCTTACTCTTTCCCCAACATCTTTGCGTATTGGTTTGAGAGTGTCTTGGATAAAATGCAAAATACAACTGTCAACAATATGCCGATTCCATTTAGAAGTAATAATGCGTGCAGCATTTCTAAAACATTAGCAAAATCATTTCCTGCAAATAGGTCAAAAAGATTAATTTCGTAATGGAAACCCGACCATATATAAGCACTTAATGTAATGCCAAGTGTTGCAATTAAAGAATAATTGGAAAAACATTTTCTGCTTTTATAAACTCTTATAAAATACCAGTTTGCCAAAGAAAGCATAAATCCGGTTGCCGGAATAACGAGATTCAACGCCCAAAAACCATTTCCAATACCCGACGGTGTTCTTGCCTCTAGGGCAACTCCAACGGTAATCAAAGCAAATGAAAGAAACAACAAAACCGACTGTAAAACAGAAGCCTTCCAATCATTGAGCTTACTAAATGTTTTTGGTGATTCCGAAACAGTAACAATATTGGAGGGCGATTTCATATCTTCAAGAAGTTTCTTGCAATCGTCGCAATCTCTAATATGTTCTTTAACAATCTTTTCGCTTTCCTCGCTGCAACATCCGTCAATGTACAGTGGGATCAAATCTTTAACAATATTGCAATTCATATCGTTACCTCATTCTTTCTGATAGTTTTTGTTTGGCACGGTAAAATGTAACTCGTGCCCAACTTTCACTTTTTCCGAAGATCGAGCTAATGTCTTTTAGCGAGAAACCGCCAAACACCGAAAGCATAAAAACTTCTTTATACGGATCTTCTAATTTGTGCAAGCATATAAGTGCTTTTTGGGAAAGTTCTTTTTGAACAAAGGCATCTTCTATGCTTACATCGCAGCTTGCCACTTCGAGATCGTCGAGAGAATCTTTTTTCTTTTGTTCGTTATACCACGCAAAATATGTATTCTTTGCGATTTGGCACAGCCACACGGAAGCCTTTTCCTTGTTTTTAAGAGAAGCATAGTTCATATATGCACGAAAAAAGGTTTCTTGTGTCAACTCTTCGGATAGCGTAATATCCCGTGTCATTTTCATAAGATATTTGAAAATGAATTCTCGTTTTTCATTGAAAAGCTTTTCAAAATCAGTCACATTTTCACCGTCCTTTCAACTATTAGATTTGGAAACTCACAAAACGTTACAAAAATTATAATATATTTTCTTCAAAAATTCAAAAAGTCTATGGATGTAACATACGCCTGCTCAAATTAGCAGAATTTTGCTAAAAATTTGATTAGCAGACAATTAGCAAAACGGCGATTTTACATCTGTGTTTCGGTACAGAGAAAAATCGCCGTTTGGGTAGCAAAAAAGCCCGATATATTCGGGCTTTTCGCAGGAGACATCTTTTTTGTCTCCACATTATGGCGTTCCCGAGGTGATTCGAACACCCGACCTACTGCTTAGGAGGCAGTCGCTCTATCCGGCTGAGCTACGGAAACATTTTAATTTTATTTTATATATTTCCAAATTTTCCAACAATCATAATCTAGAAATAATGTATTGATGTATTATAGTAAAAAAGCACTTTCATAAAGAAAGTGCTTTGGCGGAGGACAAGGGATTTGAACCCTCGCGCCAGTTACCCGACCTACTCCCTTAGCAGGGGAGCCTCTTCACCACTTGAGTAATCCTCCAAAAATAAACCGCCATTAAAATAAAAATGGCGGAGGGGAAGGGATTCGAACCCTTGGTACCTTTCGGTATCACTAGTTTTCAAGACTAGCTCCTTAAACCACTCGGACACCCCTCCGTGTTTCAACGATATTTATTATAGCAGAGGGTTCTCATATTGTCAAGAAAAAACTTCAACTTTTTTCAGTTTTTTTGAATTTTTATTTATTTTCTACTTCCCTATTCTTTAGTATTCCCATAAACACTAGGCTACTGAGGATTTTATAATATTTAAAAATTTTCAAAAAAACTTATAAAACTGCTTTTTAGGCTATTAAAAAATTATAAATAATCAAAAAATAAAGCGTAAACTCTAAAAAGAATTTACGCTTTTCGCTACTCGGTAATTAAATTATATCAAATAAAATATTCAAAAGTCAAGATATATTTTACTGATTTCTTTATCTCATGCGTCTTGCATGTCTCATTCTGCGTCTACGACGAGCTTTCTTCTTCTCGTTAATTGTAACCAGAACAAACACACTGCCCATTACGGCAATAACAACACATAGCCATTTAATTAGCTGAGAACTACTTTCATTTGTAATAGGAGTAACCTGTTCAAAGCTTTCGCTTGATGTTACACCTGCAAGGGCTTTACTTGCCAGCTGATTTGATTCTAATACAACAGACTTATTAGTAGTTTCATCTGTTGTTGAAATTGGTTCAGCTATTGTAGTTGGTTCTTCAGTAGCATCCTTAAATGTAAAGGTTGCAAGTTGCTTTTCTTCATTATTATCTTCTGTCTTTTCTTCAGTATTAGCTTCAGGATTAGCAACAGCGTTTTTGCTGAATAAAGCTTTCTTTGTTGCACTATCTACAGAACCTGTTACAGTGATTTCGTTATAATCCTGGAAATCCTTAATAGCCTGTTCTGTATCTTCACCAAAGTAACCTGTTGCATTACCCTTTTCTAGGTAATTTAACTTGATAAGCTGGTTCTGAATTGATGTTACATCTTTGCTATAATCACCAACAGAGATAACTTTTTCTTGTTTCTTTGTTTTTGTTGTAGTCTTTTTAGTTGACTGTTTCTTTGTAGTAGTTTTCTTCTTTGCTACAGTTGTAGGAGCTACATATACCGGAGCATTATTGGAATAAAGAATATCTCTATCTGTTTTACCACAGATACCGTCAACAACTACACCGGCAGCAGTCTGGAATGCCTTGTAGGCTTTCTGAGTGTCTGTGCCAAAGTAACCTGTAATGTCACCGTTATAGAAACCAAGTTCTTTCAGTCTCTTCTGGATTTTAGTTACCTGACTACCGGAGTCACCTAACTGCCAAGCTGTTTTCTTTTTCTTATGTTTCTTATTACTTGAGGAAGAGTCTGCAGTAGAACTCATATTACTAGGTGTCTTATTAGATGCACCATCTGAGCCAAATGAATATGTAACACCATCAATAGTTCTTGATGTATTTACGATATACTGACCATCTTCGTAATAATAATACTGTCCGGCAACTTCCTGCCAACCAGATGTAGGGTAGCTTACACCTGAAATCTTAAACCACTGAGTCCAAGATTTGTTACTAATAGAGTCAAGACATACATTAGAGATTTCGTCACGAGCATCAATACCCATGCCACCACCAACATATACACCAACATGACCATACTGATAAAGACCAAGACCATGAATTCTTGGTATTGAACCGATTGAGCCTGATTCAGGAGAAGCAGCAATCATAGATTCTGTTACTCTCTCACCACCGGCATATGAATAGATAAGTCCACTACAGTCAACAGAGCCAACTGAAGCACCACCCCAAACATACTTCCAATGTTCGTTATAAGCTCGATAAGCCCAACTTACTAGCCCGGCACCTGACCCGGATGCAGAAGCAGTTGATGTACCGATTACTGTTGCACTTGCTAAAATTGCAACACATATAATCAGCGTCAATATTCTCTTAATTTTTGTCATAGATCAACCTCCAAAAATAAAAGCGTCTACCACACGCTGTTATAAGCAAATTACAATAATTACATTACTGTAACAAAATTATAACAAATTGATTACTGTATTGCAAGGAAATCAAGGCAATTTCTCAACATTTAGTGGATATTTATATAATGTACACAAGATTATTCTATATAAGAATTATAGATTGGTAACAATTTTGTTAATATTTTTCTTTATAAGAATTATCTTTGTAACTTTTAATAAATTTAATTGTAGAATAATGTAAAAAATCACTATATAAATAGACCTTTTGTCAAAATCTATCCCTATAATGATGTGCATTTTGCTATATGATTTTCATTTGTAAATTTAGTTACTGTTGTGTTGAATTATAATTTAGTGTGTTAGTAAAATTAATAGTTTTGATTTTGTTCTTAAATATTAATATGTAGTACAAATTAGGGTTTGTCTTTTTAATTTTGATTGTGGTTAAAGGCAAATTTGTTTTAAATTTAGTTGAGTATTAAGGAAAATTTGCAAAATTATCATACCTCATAATTATCACAACAGTATGGCTAACAGGTGTAGGGTCCAACATCGTTGGACCGTTAGAAACTAGCCTTTATATAGGTATTTTGCCCTATATGGTAAGTTATAATTTCTAGTTTCTACATAGGACTAAGTTACATAAAACATTTTACTATTAAACGGGCGAACAATGTTCGCCCCTACGACTGTAAGCCAAAATTTTGCTATAATTCACACCCACAAACCCAAATTTATCAATCTCACCTTTACTCACAGAAAAATTGAAAAACCCTAATTTGTTAAAATAATCTATGTACTGATACAAACAATAATATATTATAAAATGAAATAACCACCTACTAATGTAAGTGGTTACTTTGATTTTTATTTTGTTTTTAGGTAAAATGTTCACCCTACAAATGTGACAATATATGATATTACAAAAAGCAATACGTCACAAAAATCATACATTAATTGATTAAACTAGGTTAACCTTATGGTGAACTTTCTTACCCTTTTTGATAACAAGTTCATTATCTGTAAAGTCATCTTCCTTAATTTCTAGGAAAATGTCAGTTACTTTAGCATCATTCACAGAGATACCGTTCTGAGTGATAAGTCTTCTACCTTCACCTTTACTTGAGATAAGACCACACTTTACAAGTAGGTCAAGAATTTGGATACCCTCACCTAGTTCATCCTTAGTTAGGTCTGTTGATGGCATATTAGCATCTTTACCACCACCGGCAAATACTGTTCTTGCAGTATTCTGAGCCTTAGTAGCTTCTTCTTCACCGTGAACAAGTTTTGTTAGTTCAAATGCAAGAACTTCCTTAGCCTTGTTGATTTCAGCACCTTCTAACTTTTCAAGTTCAGCAATTTCTTCTAATGAAAGGAATGTTAACATCTTTAGACACTTAATAACATCACTATCATCAACATTTCTCCAATACTGGTAGAAATCGTATGGTGAAGTTTTTTCAGCTGAAAGCCAAACTGCACCTGACTGTGTCTTACCCATCTTCTTACCTTCTGAGTTTAGAAGTAGGTTAATAGTCATTGCATATGCGTCCTTGCCAAGTTTTCTTCTGATAAGTTCAGTACCACCTAGCATATTAGACCACTGGTCGTCACCACCGAACTGCATATTACAACCATACTTCTTGTATAGTGCGTAGAAATCATAAGACTGCATAATCATATAGTTAAATTCAAGGAAAGATAGACCTTTTTCCATTCTCTGCTTGTAACATTCAGCAGTTAGCATTCTGTTAACGCTAAAGTGTGCACCTACATCTCTAAGTACATCAACATAGTTAAGGTCCATTAGCCAATCTGCATTATTTACCAATAGAGCCTTGTCATCGGAAAAGTCAATAAATCTGCTCATCTGCTTCTTGAAACAATCAACATTATGCTGAATAGTTTCAGGTGTCATCATCTGACGCATATCAGTTCTGCCTGATGGGTCACCAACCATTGCAGTACCACCACCGATTAGGGCAATAGGCTTGTTACCTGCCATCTGTAGTCTTTTCATTAAGCATAGTGCCATAAAGTGACCTACATGTAGGCTATCGGCAGTTGGGTCAAAACCAATATAGAATACAGCTTTACCACTGTTTACAAGTTCTCTAATTTCTTTTTCATCTGTAACCTGTGCAATTAATCCTCTTGCAACTAGTTCTTCATAAACGCCCATTTCTAGTTTCCTCTCATTCATTTAATTATATATTATATAGAGTATAACAAAAACATTTGATTTTGTAAAGAATTATCTTCTGCCACTTCTGTTGTGATTGTTGTGGTGTCTGTTTCTGTTTACATTTCTGTTTTTGTTTTTGTTACGGTTATTTTGTTTGCCCTGAGAATTCTTTTGAGTTCTCATATTTTGTGGCATAGATACAAGACAGTTCTTGCCATTACCGATTAAATCGGTTCTACCGGCTTTTCTAAGTGCTTCTACAACAATTTCCTTATTCTTAGGGTTAAAGTATTGTAGCAATGCTCTCTGCATATGCTTTTCTTTCATAGTCTTTGGCACATATACAGGTTCTAGTGTATATGGGTCAAGTTCTGTATAGAACATTGCAGTACTGATTGTACCCGGTGTTGGGTAAAAGTCCTGTACCTGTTCAGGTCTTATGTGTTCCTTCTTTAGGAACAATGCAAGTTCTACTGCATCCTTTAAAGTTGAACCGGGATGTGAACTCATTAGGTATGGTACAAGGTACTGTTCCTTGCCAACTTGTTTTGTAAATTTATAGAATTCATCCTGAAATCTCTTATAAGTTTCAATATGAGGCTTACCCATTTTATCAAGGACTGCTGCTGAACAATGTTCAGGTGCAACCTTTAATTGACCACTAACATGGTACTTAACAAGTTCATGGAAAAACTCTTTGCTTTCATCCTCCATAAGGTAATCAAAACGAATACCTGAACGGATAAACACCTTTTTGATACCCTTAATTGCTCTCATTTCTCTAAGAATATCAATATATTCTTCGTGATTAACTTGAAGATTTCTGCAAGGCTTTGGTGCAAGACACTTTTTATTCTTACACATACCATGTTCTTTTTGGAAAGTACAAGAAGGCAATCTAAAGTTAGCAGTTGGTCCACCTACATCGTGAATGTAGCCTTTAAATCTTGGATTATTCACCAATCTTCTTGCCTCGTCAAGTACACTTTCTTTACTTCTCACAGTAATTGCTCTGCCTTGATGGAAAGCAATTGAACAGAAATTACAAGCACCGAAACAACCTCTGTTGTGGGTAATTGAAAATTCAACTTCCTTAATTCCCGGTACACCACCAAGCGCCTCATAACTAGGATGATAATACTTTTCATATGGTAAAGAATACACCCAATCAAGCTCTTCTGTTGTAAGTGGTGGCATTGGTGGGTTTTGTACAAGAATGTACTTACCATGTCGCTGAATAACTGTTCTGCCTCTTACTGCATCAGCTTCTTCAAGTTCTTTTCTGGCTGCAATGGCATATTCCTTTTTGCTTTCACAAACTCGTTCATAGCTTGGCAAATCAACTACAGGACCCGGCTTATATTCACTTGTAGGTACATAGTAACAAATACCCTTAATGTCTCTTAACTGCTTAACTGACTTACCTTGTGCAAGTCTTTTTGCAATTTCTATTGTTTGATTTTCACCCATACCATAGGTCAAAATATCTGCTTGGCTGTCAAATAGAATTGACTGTCTTACAGAATCATCCCAATAGTCATAATGGGCAAATCTTCTAAGTGATGCCTCCAGTCCACCAAGAATAATAGGTGAATCAGGATATAGCTTCCTAAGAATTCTGCTATATACAATTACTGCTCTATCAGGTCTTTTACCTGATTTACCACCTGCAGTATAGGCATCATCAGAACGCTTTTTCTTATTTACTGTATAGTGTGCTACCATTGAGTCAATGTTACCGGAAGTAACAAAGAAACCTAGCTTTGGCTTACCGAATGGATTGAAGTTTCTTTCATCTTTCCAATTAGGTTGTGAAAGAATTGCAACCCTATAACCTTTAGCCTCTAAAACTCTTGAAATAATAGACACACCGAAAGATGGATGGTCAACATAACTGTCACCTGTTACAAAGACAAAGTCAATTTCGTTCCATCCTCTTTCTTCAACTTCTTCTACTGTAATCGGAAGAAATGCCATAACTCTTACTCCTGTGAAGTTTCTTCTTCACTTTCTTTTCCTAAATTATTTTTTCTTTCAAGCCAATCTTGATAAGTCATTAGAACTTCTCTTGGCTTACTGCCTTGGTGTGGTCCTACAATGCCCAAACTTTCCATTTCGTCAATCATTCGTCCTGCTCTTGCATAACCAACCTTCAGTCTTCTTTGTACAAGGCTTGTTGATGCTTGTCCTGCATCAATAACAATCTTAATAGCTTCTTCTATCTTTTCATCAAGATCCAAGTCACTGTTGCCATCCTTATTGTCAGCTTCCATTCCCTCAACTGTAATCTTCTTGATTCTTGCTTCAACTTCTTCGTTGTACTGAGAACGGTGGTGATTCTTGATATATCTTGTAACACCTTCAATTTCTTGGTCACTGGCAAAACAACCTTGAACACGAATTGGCTTTGGTGCACCAACAGGTGAATATAGCATATCACCTTTACCGATTAGCTTTTCAGCACCACCAAAGTCAAGAATTGTTCTTGAGTCAATATTTGAAGAAACCTTTAGTGAAATTCTTGATGGAATGTTAGCCTTGATAACACCTGTAATAACATTTACAGATGGTCTTTGTGTTGCAATAACAAGGTGCATACCGGCTGCTCTAGCCATCTGTGCAAGACGGCAAATGCTTTCTTCTACTTCTGAAGGTGCTGCCATCATAAGGTCAGCAAGTTCATCAATAGCAATAACACAACGAAACATTTTTTCTGTTCTGACAGGTAGTCCGTTAATTTCCATAACCTCAGGTTCTTCACCTTCAGGTACATCTTGTTCTGCAATAAACTGCAAATTACTTTCGATTAGGTCATTGTAAGAATTAATATCCTTACAATCATATTCAGAAAACAGTTGGTATCTCTGTAACATTTCGCTTACTGCCCAGTTAAGTGCTGCTGCTGCTTTCTTAGCATCGGAAACTACAGGAATAAGCAAATGAGGAATACCTTTATATTTAGAAAATTCAACCATCTTAGGGTCAATAAGTAGAAACTTAACTTCATCAGGAGTTGCTCTGTAAAGGATACTCATTAGTAGCGAGTTAACACAAACAGATTTACCTGAACCTGTTGTACCGGCAATAAGTAGATGAGGCATTTTTGCAAGGTCAGTTGTAACAATCTCACCACTAATATCTCTACCAAGTACACAAGTTAATTTACTCTTAGCATTTCTAAATTCTTCACTGTCAATCAGTTCACGCATAGAAACCATTGATACTACCTTGTTAGGTACTTCAATACCTACAGCAGCTTTACCCGGAATAGGTGCTTCAATTCTTACACCGTTAGCTGCAAGGTTAAGGGCAATATCATCTGCAAGGTTAGTGATTTTACTAATCTTAACACCCGGAGCAGGTTGAAGTTCATATCGAGTAACTGATGGACCTCTGCAAATATTTGTAATCTTTACCTTAACACCAAATGAATCTAAAGTAGAAACAAGCTTTTCAGCTTTTTCTTGCATTTCATTTCTAATATTAGATGCATTTTTGTTTTCGGCAAGTTTTAGTAGCTGAATTGGTGGAAACTCATAGTTACTATGCTTTTCGTTACCGTTTGCCTTAATCTGTTCATCAAGGGCTTTTGTTTCATCTTCTATCTCAGCAGTATCAACTGATTGGTTAGCAAGTTTTGCTGCATCTTTAAGTGCTTGAGTTTTTTCTTTACTAACATTCTCTTTAATAGCATCTAAAGTTGATGGGTTATCATTTTCAATCTGTTGATTTGCCTTTTTGATAATATCAATTAAATTATCAGTTTCATCTCTCTGTTTAGCAAGAGAAGTATCTGCATTAGCATTTGCATCGCTATTATCTGTATTTTTATTTTCGTTAGAAGAATTATCTTTCTTTTTCTTTCTAATCGGTCCATCTAGTGGAATATCTATCGGACCATTATAAGTAGGTACAAGACTTTCTTCTTCATAAGGCTTCTCAAGTTCTCTTTGCTTTTCCTTTTCAATTCTTTCTTGCTTGCGAATTTCAGCTTGATGCATTGCTTTTTCCATAGGCTTTCTTGCTGCCTTTGCAATATCAAGAAGTGAAACACCTGTAATAATAAGTAGCAATACTAAAATCAAAAGTACAAGTAGAATAACTGAAATAGTGTTACCTAGTCCGTAACTCATAGGATAGCCAAGTAATGCACCAAAAAGTCCACCACCACGACTGACAAAAGAATCTCCGTTAAAACCTGCCATAAATTCATGACCAAGCTCTACAAAATAATTGCCCCTTTGATTGCCACTGAAAATGTACCACAATGTACAAACCAGGAACACTGTTAAAGCACAGAAGCCTACCTTAGCCTTTAATCTATGTACTTCCTTTTCCTTAGCAGTCATAATTGCTATATATAGTAATGAAACAGAAATTAAAACTGCCGAACCACCAAAGATACCGTAAATAGAGTTGCTGATAAAGCTCCAAACAAAGTTACCTTTGATAAATAACAAACAAAAAGACAGAACAGCTAAGGCTAGTAAAATAATTGCTCTTACTCTGTAATTTGCAGGTTTCTTTTCTTTCACAGAGGAAGAATTCTGGCTTTTGCTTTTATTATTTACTTTTCCTTTACCGGAATTAGAAGTCTTTTTAGCAGGGCCTTTTCCCTTAGTTTGTTTAGCTGACTTCTTATCTGTATTTTTTGTCGCCATTAATTAACCTTCTTTTACTATAGTGGAGTGTGTGAGAAAATATTGAAACCACAATTCATCTCAATTAGTGCAATAATAATACCAACAATACCGATTACTGCAGTATAAATTGCGAATATGTACATCTTGTCTGTTTTTAAGAACCATTTGAAAATGATAATTGCTAAGTAACCTACAACGGCAGAAACTACCATACCGATAATTAGTGGAGCAATTCCAATTTCAGCAGTAGGTGATACATTTGAACCTAAAGCATCTTTTAGTTCAAAAACTGCTGATGCTAAAATTGTTGGAATACCTAGGATAAATGTATAGTCAATAGCCTTTTGCTTGTTGATACCACGCATTTCGCCAACTGCAAGAGTTGAACCTGAACGAGATATACCGGGTAGTGTAGCAAATACTTGCATTACACCAACACAAATTGCATCAAGAACATTGTAGTTCTTTCTACCGTCTTCATCTTCTAAATCTTTTCTTGAATGAATTGCATGAGTACAAGTACGCTTATTACAAGCAATACCAATCCAAAGTAAAATTGAAGTGATAACTAAGAAACTTGCAACATAAATTAGGTATTTGTTACCGGAGAACATTTCCGATACATCTTTAAATACCATATCTGTACCCGGTACAGGAACAAATAGTAGGAATAGTGGTAGTAAACCGATAATAAGCATAAAAATCATATTTTCATCATCAGTTCTGTTTTTCCAACTAAACTTACCTGTGAAAATCTTTTTGATTAAACCGAAGAATGACTTTATCAAACTCCAAAGTAGTTTATAATAGAAAACACAAACTGCAAACAATGTACCGACATGAAGCATAATGTTAAAAAAGAAGTTGCTTTCTCCGTCAACACCAAAGATATGTTGTACTAGTGTTAAATGTCCGGATGATGATACAGGTAAAAATTCAGTTAAACCTTGAACAATACCCATAACGATTGAATAGATATAATCCATAATTCTCTCTCCTTATGTAACTGCCGAAGCAGTTATTTTTGATTGTTTATCATATCATAAAGTGAAGAAATTGCCTCACTTAATGTACCTACCGAATCAATTAAGCCACATTTTACGGCTTTCTCTGAATCAAGAATTGTGCCAATATCCGTAACAAGTTCTCCGGTATTCAGTACAAGGCTACTGTACTTTTCCTTTGAAATGTTGGAATTGTCGCTGACGAATGTATTTATTCTTTCTTGCATTCTCTGAAAATACTCAAAACTCTGTGGCACACCAACAGTAAGACCGTTTGTCCTTACAGGATGTGCAGTCATTGTGGCACTTTTTGCAATAAAACTTTTCTTTGCCGATACTGCAAGTGGTATACCAATTGAATGGCCACCACCAAGTACAATAGAAACTGTTGGTTTCTTCATACCGGCAATTACCTCAGCAATTGCAAGTCCTGCCTCTACATCGCCACCAACTGTATTAAGCAAAATCAAAAGTCCCTTAACATTTGGGTCTTCCTCTACTGAAACCAACAAAGGAATAATATGCTCATACTTAGTTGTTTTGTTTTGACTTGGAAGAATATAATGTCCCTCAATCTGTCCAATAATTGTCAGACAATGAATTAAGGTATCTTCCCTACCTGTTAAGACTGAACCGATATTCTTGATACCCTCTGCATTTTCAGCAGATAGTGATGCCTCATCATTTTGTTCGTCATTTTCTTGATTAGATTTCAAATTAAAATTGTCCACATTATTCATTATATACACCTCAGCATTAGTTTTTGCCAAAGTTCAGATATAATGTACAAACTCCATATAATTATATCATTATATATATGTTTATTTCAAGAATATTTTTCCCATTTTATCCTTAAATTAATGATTGAAAATTGTATATAATGTGCTATAATTAGAATAATAATATTTTTGGGAGGAAATAATTGAATAGTAATGTAATATTGGGAATTGTCATAGGGCTACTAATCCTATGCTCTAGTTTCTTTTCCTGTATAGAAACTGCTTTCTCTTGTGTTAGTACAGCAAGGCTAAAGAATGAGGAAAGCAAAGGTAACAAGAAAGCAAAGAATGCTCTCTTTATCACAGAAAATTTTGACAAAGCACTAACCACAATATTAATTGGCAATAATGTTGTGAACCTTGGTTGTTCATCTTTGGCAACTGTACTTTGTATGAATATTTTTCAGAATTTTGCTGCTGCTATTTCAACCGGTCTTACAACAATACTGGTACTTACATTTGGTGAGATTATTCCAAAATGTATCGGCAAAGAAAAAAGTGAGGCTGTTGCACTTAACACTGCAATTATCCTAAAAGGCTTAATGATTGTACTTACTCCACTATCATTCCTTTTCATTGCAATCAAAACCGGTGCATTAAAGTTGCTTAACATCAGGAACGACTCACCTACTGTAACAGAAGATGAACTAAAATATATTATTGAACATTCTGAAAATGAAGGTGTACTTGAGGAAGAAGAAAGTGAAATGGTACAGTCAGCCCTAGAATTTGACGAAAAGTCAGCCTTTGAGGTACTTACTCCTAGAGTTGATATGTTGGCACTTGACATTGATGATGACTTTGAAACTAACAAAAACAAGATTCTCACAGAAAGATACAGTAGAGTTCCTGTATATAAAGAAAATCTTGACAACATCTTAGGTATTCTATACACAAGAGATTACCTAGAAGAACTGATTGATGGTAAAACACCTGACATTAAGTTACTTATCAATGATGCATTCTTCACATATAAAAGCAGAAAACTAAGTGCATTAATGAATGACCTTAGAAAAAATCAAGTTAATATGGCAATTGTTACTGATGAATACGGTGGTACACTTGGTATTGTAACAATGGAGGACTTGATTGAAGAAATTGTTGGTGAAATCTATGATGAAGATGAGGACATAGAGAAAGAATACACAAAGCTAAGAGAAAACTGTTACTTTGTAAGTGGTGACCTTGAATTTGACCAACTACTTGAACTTACCGACAGAGAGGACTTTGACAATGATACAGAAAGTCATACTGTTGGTGGTTTTATCTTTGAACATATGGGAAGAATCCCTAAAGAGGGAGATAAGTTTGAGATTGATGGTCTTTCTTTTGAAGTATATAAGGTTGAAGAAAGAAGAATCATCAGTGCAATTGTTAAGGTTGACCCATCAAAGGTAAAGAAAGAAGAAGAATAAATTTTAAGTATTAATTTTATGATTTTTCTGTTTTTGTTTTTAGGTTCTTCCTTTTGGCTTTAAACTTTTGGTTTCCTAAATCTTTGGAATTCTAAACTTCAGAAACTTGAAATTTTGGGACTTTAAATTTTAAATTTCATATAATTCTATTAAATAACTTATTCTAAACTAGGTGGTTACCCCACCTAGTTTTTCTTTTTACTTTTAATTTTGATTGTGGGTTAAGGTAAATTTGTTTTTTAGTCTAATTGTTGTTCAAGAAATGCTTATTTTCATTGAATGTAAAGGAAAATTTGCAAAATTATCATACCTCATAATTATCACAATAGTATGGCTAACAGGTGTAGGGTCCAACATTGTTGGACCGTTACAAACTAGCCTTTATATAGGTATTTTGCCCTATGTAGATATTATAAATTTATAGTCTGTAAAGAGGACAAAAATCCCATAGGTATCACACTTTTTAACGGGCGAACACTGTTCGCCCCTACGACTGTAAGCCAAAAGTTTGTTGTAATTTTGTCCTATGTAGTTACCCTAAATTTGTACATAT
>OIZI01000052.1_pt1 | contig 61964 bp, 34 predicted proteins | sample 1588441 | NCBI WGS metagenome assembly OIZI01 (sample SAMN03283284) | human gut metagenome | biome: human-associated habitat; material: feces | host: Homo sapiens | place: Peru | collected 2012 | reverse complement strand
GCTGAGGCTGATCGACACCTACTGGCCGCTGATTATTCCGGCCATCACTACACCGGTGGTGGTGTTCTTTTTACGGCAGTACCTGCTGGGTGCATTACCACTGGAGATGGTGGAGGCCGCCCGCATCGACGGATCAGGCGAATTCCATACATTCAACACTATCGTGCTGCCCATCATGAAGCCGGCCCTGGCGGTACAGGCTATCTTTCAGTTTGTGGCAAACTGGAACAGCCTGTTCCTGCCCAGCCTGATCATCAACTCCACCGGCAAGAAAACGCTGACCATGTTCGTGCAGATGCTGATGGGCGAGTCCTTCCGCGCTGATTACGGCGTGATATTCCTGGCGCTGTCCATCACCATCCTGCCCATGTTCGTCATGTATTTCCTCCTGTCCCGCTACATCGTGGAGGGCGTATCCCTGGGCAGCGTGAAGGGCTGAGCTGTACATATTCAGCAATCTTTATGCAGAAAAACGAATACGGCGATGAAGCCAGCGAAAGCCGCCCATTTGGGCGGCTTTCGCTGCGTATGACGGCAGGAAATGAATTTGTGCTTTGTGTTTTTGAACTGATGTGGTATAATGATAATCGCCAAAGACCCACGGCAGGTGTCGCTTGGACTCGCTGGATGATGGGCAATGCGTCATGATGGATGCATCCGTCGTGTGGGAGGGTGCTGATTCCAGGAGCGCAAAGGGGGAGGAAACGCGATGATCAGATATTTTATCAGCATTGAACTGCATAAGCTGTCCAACTATGTTATGCGGTTTATCGACTCTAATATCAAGGCGAATTACAACTATCCTATCAGCGGCGTGAACGGGTGGATCGTGCGTTATATCGCCAACCAGGAAAAGCATGGTAAGGACGCTTATCAGAAAGATCTGGAGCGTGAGTTCGGAATTACCCGATCCACGGCATCCAAGGTGATACTGCTGATGGAGGAAAAGGGCTACGTGGTCAGTGAGCGGGTGCCGGGGGATATTCGGCGCAAGCGTCTGCACGTGACGCCAAAGGCCAGAGAGACCCACGACGGGATGCGGGAGCAGATGTACCTGCTGGAGGGAAAACTGCTGAAGGGGTTCACGCAGGAGGAAATCGCGCAGCTGACGGGATATCTGCTGCGGATGGAAAAAAACATGGCGGAAGAGCCGTGATATATACAGCAATGCAGTTTAGTGGGATTGGGTTGACCAATTCCACTAAAATTTTGCTTGACATACAGCGCAGCCTTGTGTATTATTATCCCGTAAATAGTCCTATATGCGACAGTCGTACATAGGACAGAAAAAGGAGGCGATACCATGAATTGGCATGAGTATGTCATGCAAACCGGCAAATCACCGGCATGGCCGTATGAGGTGCATTACGGGAAAGAGCACGTGCTGGAGGCCGATGTTCTGATCGTAGGCGGCGGCGTGGCGGGCGAGCGTGCGGCCATCGAGGCCAGAAAATACGGCGCGACAGTCATCGTGGCGGATCGCGGCGACAGCAGCCGAAGCGGCCGGGGCGGCGCCGGTGTGGATCACTGGCTGAACGCGGTCACGAACCCCTGCTCCACGGTGACGCCGGAGGAATTTACGGACACCGCCATGCACGTCAGCGGTGGCTATACCAACGGTATTGCCCGCTATATCTCCGCCAAGGAGGGCTGGGATACGCTGCTGGAAGCCGAGGAGATGGGCGTGCAGATCCGCGATACCGAAGGCGAGTTCAAGGGCGCATCCTTCCGGGATGAGGAGACGGGCTTACTGTTCGCCTATGACAATAAGGCGCGGCACATGCTGCGTATCTACGGTGCGCGTATCAAGCCCTGCGTGGACAGAGAGATGAAGCGGCTTGGCGTCCGCGTGGAAAACCGCATCTGCATCACGGCATTCCTGACGGAGAACGGCAAGCAGGGCGCACGGGTCATCGGCGCGCTGGGCGTCAACAGCCGTACAGGCGAGTTCTATATTTTCAAGGCCAAGGCAGTGGTGGTGGCCACGGGCGGGGCTTCCCGCGTGTGGAATTTCGCACCGGAGATCACGGAGAGCAACTCCATGATGGATCTGAACCTGGCGGGATTGGGCTGGGTGGCAGGCATTAAGGCCGGCGCGGAGTTCTGTATGATGGACCATGTGATCCGCGATATCAAGCCGGGCTTTGGTTACGCACCATACAGCATGGGCAACACGGGAAATACGTACTACGGTACGAAGATCGTGGATGCCGATGGCAAGGAAGTGCAGATGGTCAACTGCGCAGGCAAAGAGGTATCTATTGAGGATACCATGCTGCCCGGCAATAAGGACAAGTTCACACTGGGCGTGGGCATCGGCCTGTTTGGCCTGTCTGTGGACAACAGCTATAACGAGTCTGTGGTAGATCCCAAGCTGCCGGACAAGATCCGCTCCGGCGAATACAAGCTGCCGCTGTATGCGGATTTCCCCGGTATGGATGAAAAGACCCGCCGTGCGGTGTTCGGCCTGATGGTGGGCCACGAGGGCAAGACCATGGCCTCGGTCTATAAGAATTATACCCAGTGGGGCTTTGACCCCGATAAGGATATGCTCCAGTGCCCGGTATACGGCATTGACTCCTACAAGGGCGGCATCTTCTGGGGTAATATGCAGAGCACGCCCCAGTCCATCCGCATTCTGGGTGGCCAGGGCGGCTATCTTACCGACTGGCGTCTGATGACCAACCTGCCCGGTCTGTTTGCCGCTGGCGCACCCTGTCTGTTCGGCAACGGCAACCACGGTGAATCGCACACGACCGGACGCTACGCGGGACGTCAGGCAGCCCTGTTCGCCCAGATGCATGACGCGGTAGAGCCGGACAGAGGACAGATCGATGCGGAAAAGGCGTGGTGCTATGAGCCGGTGACGCAGTCCGGCGGTGACATGGGCTGGAAAGAATTGAACTACGCCTCCGCCCGTATTATGCAGGACTACCTGGGACCCTGCCTGACCGATGAGGTCATGGACCTGGGTATCGCCCGCTTGAACAGCCTGGAGGAGAGTGAAGGCCACCGCACCTACGCCGCCAATCCCCACGAGCTGGTGCGTGTGATCGAAAGCCGCGCCATCCTGACGCTGGACAAGTTCCTGCTGGAGACGGCCAAGGCCAGAAAATCCAGCAACAAGGTGCTGAATTTCAACCGTGTGGATCATCCGACGGACGACCCGGCATGGCACGTATTCCTGCCCATCCACATGGAGGGTGATAAGGCTGTGTCCCGGAAGATGTCCTGCACCTACTATAAGGAAGGCGAGTACGCTGAAAGCTATGAGGAGAACTACCGCCGGTACTGCGGACTGAAGGAGGGAGAGCATGACTGAGAATATCTACACGTTCCCGGCCTTTTCCGGCCCCAGCAGAGTGCTGCAATTTGACGCTGCCAAATGCGTGGGCTGCAACCGCTGCGTGAATGTCTGCCCCATTGATGTGATGATACCCAATCCCGAAAAGGGTAAAGAACCTATTGTGATCTTCGCGGAGGAATGCTGGTTCTGCGGCTCCTGTGTCAACGACTGCCCGCATCAGGCGGTCACGCTGGTCATGCCGGCCAAACAGCGGATTTCCGCCGTGTGGAAGGAAAAAGCCACCGGCAAGGAATACCGCGTGGGCATGAAAGATCCTCTGCCTCCCAATACACGCCCGGCAGCGGGCGAGACCGGAAAGGAGAATTGACATGGATGCGAACAATGTGCCTGCTTTGCAGGATAAGCTGCTGGACATCAAGGGCTACAGTACCAAAGTGCCTCTGACAAAGAAGCTGGTCATAGCTACCCTTGTTTCTGTGGCGGCATACTTCCTCGTTTCGCTCGTCGACCTGTCTGCCTACGGCGAAATGGCCTCCAAGGGTCTTGGTTTGTTCGTGGCGCTGGTGCTGTTCATGGTGTTTTCCGGCATGGACGTGATGGTGGACGGCCTGATCATGATATTCCTTGGCATAGCCTTGTCCTTCTGGCAGTGGAAGGATGTGCAGACCTATCTGGGGTCTTCACAGTTCTACTCCATGCTGGGTATGGTCATCGTGGCCATGGGCTGCGAGTTCACACCCTTCGGCCGCCGCGTGGCATATTTCTTCCTGGAGCATTTCGGACAGAAGCCCAAGCGCATGGTGATCGTGTTCGGCGCGGTGACGGCGCTCATGTCCGCTTTTGTGTCCAACATCGCAACCCTGATCCTGATGAGCAGCATCGCCGCCAGCGTGCTGGAGGTCATGGGCGAAAAGCCGGGCGAGAGCAATATCGGTAAGGCGCTGATGCTGCTGGTGGCTGCGGCCTCTATGTTCGGCGGCTGCGCCTTGATCAGCGGCAGTCCTTACGGCAATGCCATCGCCATCAGTATGATGGAAAACGCCTCTGAGGGCGTGTATACCGTCAGCTACGCACAGTGGGCGTTCTTCGGCTGTATCACCTTCCTGGTGCTGGTGATCCCCTTCTGCATGATCTACATCAAGTGCAGCGGTGTGAAAAACAGCGGCTATCAGCTGCCCACCAAGGAATACTACGAGGAGAAGAAAAAGGAGCTGGGCAAGCTGGGCGGTTCCGAGGTCCGCTGGGTCATTATCGTGGTCGTCATGGTGGCGCTGATGATCGCCGGCAAGAACACTGCGGAGATGGCCATGCTGTTCGCCATGATCTCCTTCCTGCCGGTCATCGGTACTACCCCTGTGCGTGAGAGCATGAGCAAAGTGCCGCTGCGTATTTTGATGTGCATGGGTATCATTCCCATGATGTCCAAGCTGCTGACCACCACCGGTGTGGTGGACTGGCTGACCGACATCCTGAAGGGCAATCTGAATATCACCAGCCCGCTGCTGTTCTCCATTGTGACCACGCTGATCATGGGCCTGGCCATCAATGTGCTGGTGAATACGTCCTCTGCCATCGGCCCGTCCCTTATCGCCATTTTCACCCCCATTGCAGCAGCCATGGGCTTTAATCCCGTCGTGGTGCTGATGCCCGTCATGCTGGAGTCCTCTTTCTTCTGGGCTATGGGGATGAACGCGATCATGCTGATGAACAAGGGCTACGGCTACTGGAATGACAAGGATACCATGCTGCCCGGTTATCTGACAGTGGTGCTGACTTCTGTTGTTATCCCTGTGATCTGCTGCCTGCTGTGCGGTGTGATCGGACTGTCCCCCATGCTGTAAAACAAAACAGATATGTTTACCTCCCCCTGACACATCTATTGTGGGGAATCGCCCGGCGCATCATGCGCCGGGCGATTCTTTTGAGATGGGGCAGACATCGTAAATGACCGCAATGGAGATCTCACTAACTATGAAATTGCAGGGTGCAGGTTTGCCTTTCGGCAAACCTGCACCCTGCAATTTCTATGCGGAGAGAAGGGTCAAAACAAGGGAGATCGTTGCCAATAAAGTGAAATTTTGGCTGTGCGGCTATTGAAATGAGGTAATTGTTCATATATAATATGTGATGATAAGTGTTTTTCCGGGCGCGGCAAGGGCTGCTGCGGCTTCGGATACATGACGGATGGATAAGTTTTCGCCGGACGGCGGATCATTTGACGGATGAGGGGCACACAGTGGAAGAGAACATGACCGCGCGCGGCGGGGCAAAGCGGGATATTGCGGGTCAGCGGTTCGGGAGACTGACGGCGCAGCGCCGGGTACCGCCCCCGGATGGAGCGGCACAGAATGACTACTGGCTGTGCCGGTGTGACTGCGGCAATGAGCGGACGGTGCTGGCGTCCAACCTGCTTCGGGGGCACACGAGGAGCTGCGGATGTCTGAAGCAGCGGGATCTGACAGGGCAGCACATCAATATGCTGACAGTGATGGAGAAATCGGATCAGTTTGCCACCCGCGGAAAGCGGAAGGTGCGGCTGTGGAAGTGCCGGTGCGACTGTGGGAATATCACATATAAGGCAACAGATACGCTGACCAGCCAACGGGAGTGCAGCTGTGCGGAGTGCGCAGGCAGGCGAAACGCGGCTAAGGCCCGGGAGAACGCTGGCTTTGTGGGCGGTACGCAGCTGTGCAAGCTGCCGGGCGAAGAACCGTCGATGCCCCATGACGGCAAGTGCCGGGGCGTGTACTACGACAAAAAGCGGCAGCTGTACGAGGCGGTCATCAAATTTCGGGGCAAGCGGACGCGGCTGGGGTATTTCCGGAAGTTTGAGGACGCGGTAAAGGCACGCCAGGTGGCAGAGGACGATGTGTTCGGGGAATTCCGGCGGCAGCTGGAGGCACAAAGGGCAGAGGATGAGGCGTCCAGATGACCAATGGCCGCAAAAAAAGCAGACAGCGGAACGAAAACCGCGGTCTGCCTTGCGCAGGGAAGCAGGATCAGGAGATCTTATGTAAATCGTCGGGATAGATCTCAGATTTGATGAGAAGCTCCACGATGGCCTGAAGGATCTTGTTGATCTCCGGCTCATAGCGGGGGTCGAACTGGCGAATACGGGAAATGGTATCTGCCCAGGGAGAGCCGTCACCGGTCTCTGCGCCGAACAGCAGATGGTCGCTGCTGCAGGAGAGCACCTGGCAGATGGTCATCAGCGAGTCCAGACTGAACGTGGAGTCGCCAAGTTCGATGTTAGCAATAAAGCGGGGGCTAAGTGAGCAGAGTTCGCCCAGCCGCTCGCGGGTGTATCCGGCATTTTCTCGTCTGCGGCGAAGCCGGCGTCCGATTTCCAGTTTGGTTCTTGCGTCCATATTATCACTCCTTATCACAAGTTTAATATGAAAGAAATAAGGTTGAAATGTGATTGCGTTTCATGTATAATATGTGATAAAAGGTGATACTTGGCAATTCTGGGGAAAACTGGGGAAGGTGTGCAGACAGAAAAACGTGCGAATTGCCGATATATAGACGATAGTGCGCTGCAGCTTTGCGGGGGTGAGTGGCAGTGCGGCAGGAAACTCCCGGGGCGGACTATGTCCGCGGCGGTTTTTTGTTTTTTGTTTTCAAAAGCGTATTCGCGTCTGTCAACGTGGAGGCTTTGGAATAGTAAGTATCAGCAAAGATAGGAGTGTGGAGTTCGATGCAAAAACATGAGCGCACAGGAAAACGTCTGCTGGCATTGGTGCTTGCGCTGGTCATGGCGCTGAGCACGGTAACGGAATGCCTGGCGGCGGTGGTGCCGGTACAGCGCCCGGTGGGCGAGGCAGCTGTCACCAAGGGCAAATTGCTGGCGGAGGCGTATTCGGGGAGCCTGACCGACAGCGAGAAGGCGCTGCTGAAATCCGGCTATCTGGCGGGTGATGAGGCGTATGTCTTTACGCCGCCGGCAGCTGACAACAGCGGTGGGCTGGTGACCATTGACAAGGACAGCCGGAAGGTGACAGCGTCTTCGTATAAAGACGGAGAACTTATGTGGACACCTGTCGAAGCTGCAGTGATAGTTGCCGGTACGACGGTAGAAAATGTACAGCTTGTTGAGTCGAGTAACAGCGGTGTTTATACCGGAGTGGTGACCACAAACGAGACTTCATACAGTGTTGCCGTGAAGTACCGGATGTATATCACGGTGGATCAGTCTGTCCAGAATACGATGCTTGGAGCGGGCAAAGATCTGAAAGATGCTGTAGAAGCGGTGGTGAGCGCGGCAGAGGGCGCGAACTGCCTGGAAGAATTGTTGCTGACAAAGGTGACAATGAGCCTTGAGTGTGTTCAGGACAATAAAGACCCTAAGAAGAATCAGCAGGAACATTACTTCTATGAGGTGCTGGCGAAACTGAACAAGCAGGATGGCGGCGGCATCCTTTTCTCCCAAAACAGTACGGAGAAAATGGACCTGGAAGTATATTGCGGATTGACGCAGAGTGAAGGTGAGCTCTTAAAGAAAATCACAGATGATGTTAAGGACAATCGGCTGCAGATTAGTGAAAAAATTGGTTCTTTCACACAAAGTGGAGGAATTAGAAATCTGTTGGGGCTGAGAGACTCTGCTGTTCAAACAGAAATTGCGGAAGCCGCTGCCGAGGCTCGTACGCAAATAGAAATAATAGGGAAAACCCAAAATTTGATTATTATTGCTGCGAGCTCGGCAGCGTGGAATGCAGTAAAGGCAAATCTGGCCGCTGCTGACACGGGGCTGCAACAGTTTGAGAATTTTGACCACAATGTAGTGAACGACCTTGTTTCCACAGATCTTACAGCGGATGAGGGAACTCAACTGGATGCATTGGTTAATGCAGTTTCCTCCGCCGATGCAGGCAAGGCAACAGCGACTGGGGCGGATCTGTTAGCCAATGAGACTCTTGTGACGGCTAATGTCGCACAAGCCACCGTGAAGGTCGTTTTTAAGGCGGATGTCTTTGACAAAGGTGCCACGACAACGAGAACTTTATCCAGCGCAGAATATGAGATGCGTGTGGATGCAGGTAAAACTGAGAGTGACATAGAGGCAGAACTGAGCCAGAAGAATTGGACAGATGAGGTTCTCAACGGCTGGAATACGGAAAATGCCGGGTTCTCCTATAATGTCAGTGAAGCATATTATGACTGCAATGCCAGTGTAACGCCTGTAGTGGAAGCCGCAGGGTTGGAAGATGGTAAGACCTACATCTATACGGTGACGTATACGCCTAAGACGTATGCCGTGACGGCGGCTGACTGCAATGATATTGCAGACGGCCAGTATGGCTATGGATATACGTTGACGCTGCCCAAATTGGAGTCTGAAAACCAGGTCTACGACTACACGGTAAATGGTGAGAGCTACGATCAGGGCACCCAGTATCGGGTGACCGGGCCTACTACCATCACCCGCAAGGTAGGGAAGGCGTGGGAGAGTCATAATCTGGGAGAGCTGTTCGCGAAGAACTACGCGCCCAATGATACCCATGTGGAGAAGATACTGAAGAGCGTTGCACTGAAAAGCGGCAGTATCCGGCTGCGTACGCCTTCGGATGTCAACGATCTGCTGTCTATAGCGGCTGGCGGCACTGGGTACGTCGTAACGGCAAAGCCCTACAATGCCAACACCGAGGGACGGCAGTGGAAACCCGTGACCGCCATTCCGGTGACTGACGGCGTCAATGGCGCGCCGGTGTTTTTCGCAGAGAGCAACGGCGTATATACGGCGTCGCTGAGCGGCAGCTTTGACAGCGCTCTGGTGCAGTATGAGCTGGAACTGAACTGGACGGACTTCGGCAGCAGCTATACAGCGGCAGATGCCGAGGACATCGTGAATTTGCCTGACAAGCTGGCAGCAGAAGCCAAGCAGCAGCTGCATGGCATGGATACTCTGGCCGGGCAGTCTGATAACTTGAAGCTGCTGAATGAAAATCTGAGCCTGATTAGAAGCGTCATCGTCGGTGATACGGACAAGGGTGTTTCTCAGGAAGCCAAGGACGCGATGCAGTATGTGTTCGATCGCTGCTCCGAGAGTGTGGACGGAAACCGCCGCATGATCGTATATCCCTATGTCATGGACTATAAGGAGTGTGCGACGAACGGCGCAAAGCTGGCGTATTATTATCAGAACAATTCTGAGCTCAGGATGCGAGTGCAGCAACTCTATGAGAAACTGAGCATCGTTTTGTCCGATGAAGGCGTGAGACGGCTGATCCAGGAGAATTCTCAGACGGCGCCTTATTACGACAGGCTGGATGAGATCATTGGCAAGCTGCAGGATGTCAGCGCCAGCCTGCTGGCTGTTGATACACATATCGACATGGGCAACGTCAGTTTGGCAAGTCTGACGGATCTGATAGCCGCAGCGATTGATCAGACGCAGGAGCATCAGGTGAATGATCTGCCGACGCTGGCTACGACGCTGCGTATTGCGGCGCCCAGCAAGGTGACGGTCAATATCACGGCGAGCATTCAGAATAGTAATGGTGATGTATTGGCAACGGTCAGCAAGGCGGTGACATTTGACAAGGACGCTGGGGCTGAGACGCGTACCCTGACGGCTGCCGATGCGGATAAACTGAGCCAGGATCTTGAGGCGGCAACTAATGAGGCAGCTGCGGCGGCTGGCGTAGCTGTCGGATATTACGAGAAATCGGAGACCGGTGCGCTGCCTGGAGCGGGCGCTGTGGTGAGCGGCACTGTGGCGTACGCGGCGGTTTATACACCCAAGGCCTACACGGTGAAGATCGATGGCGGCGAGACGCTCTCGTTCTACTTTGACAAGCCGACGGTGGAGCTCCCTGCCCATGATACGGAGGGCTTCCGGTATGAGTATACTGTCGACGGGCAGAAAAAGCGCAGCGGCGAGTATACGTTCACAAAGGACCAGATCGACAGACTGTTTGACGCGAGCAACAGCTATACCATCACCAGAGAGGCTATTGACACACGTGACGAGGCGATCCGTACATACCTGCAGGATGCCAATGCCTCTACGAGCGGAGATGAACTGCTGAACTTCATGGCGTTGGAGAAGAACGGAAAGGTTTCCGGCGTGGTACTGCGTATCGGCGTCAACAAGGCGCTGAATACCAGTGCGGTACAGAAGCTGGGGCAGTATCTGGTGGGCAAGTCGATCGGTCTGACCATTGCCGACCAGGAGATATTCAACAGCGATGACACGATGCTGTCGGTAAACGGCCTGGTACAGGCGCTGCTGCGTAGCGGCATGACGCTGGAGAGCTTCCGGGATGCCATCAACGAGGATGGCAGCATGAAGGAGATGGCCGCGCCGTCCGGAGAGACGGTGGTGGCGGATGTGAACATCAAGCAGAGCGATCTGTTGGGCGCGAAGCTGTTTGAGAGCACCATCAAATTCACCGTCAGTGGTACGGGCATTGAGATGCCTTTGTACGTGACCATGGAGAGCTTTGACGCGGGCAAGGATCGGATAAAGAGTATCCGTGACGGCGTGGAAAGCGTGATGACATACGTGCCGGTGGCGAAGGCTGAAGGTGGCGCTGTCATCGTGGAGGGAAGCCTGCCGGAGAAGTACTGGAAGGGCGTTTTGAGCGCGCTTCTGGTCACGGGAATGGCTGACCTGGATAACATTAAGGATATTGATGCCCGCGCCGTTGTGCAGTATATGGTGGGCAAGCTGGATGATCTGCTTACGGACGGAACGGTGGATCTGAACACCCTGGGCAACACCCTGACAAAGATGGGTGTGTCTGCCGATACCGTGAGCAAGCTGACGGCAAAAAATGATACATACAAGAAGGTGCAGAAGTATCTGCAGTTCCTTTTGGATGACACCAAAGTGACGTGGAACAGCACGGCCAGCCAGGGCGATACCTATCGCGTGACCGCCAGTGTGGATGCTTACGCCATTCTTGACGAGCTGAACATCGAGGCCGGCACAAAGGATCTGCTGAAGAGCTTTATCAAGAACGAGACGGTGACGGCTGAGGCCAGCGTCAAGGTGAAGAACGTTCAGGAGTCCGATTACGCGGCCATAGTGGTGGGCTCCGGCGGGGTCAGCTTCCTGACCGATCTGAATACCACCATCGAGAAAGACACCTCTCTCGTGGTGTTGCTGAAGAATTGCGGCGGTACGCTGCGTATCAACGGCAAGTATGTGTACGTGGATCTCCGCGGCCACACGTTCGGCGGCGATATTATCGGCACGGAGCAGTATAAGGCAAACAACTTCGTGGTGGACAGCATTCTGGACACCAACGGAGGCGGCACTGTCACCGGCAAGGTGCAGAACATGGTGCTGGCAGGCGGTTCTTACGACGAGAGCAAGCTCGCCGGCTGCGAGATCCGCAATGGCTACACCATGGAGAATGGTCTGGTCAGCAACCAGTACTACACCATCGCGGTGAATGGCAGCAACATCAATGTGACGCTGAAGGCTACGGCCCAGTCTCTGCGGGATGCGGATAAGTACACCGTGGCGGCGCTGGCGGGCGACCTGGCCTCCGATCTGCTGCTGAACTATTACAGCACGGCGCAGAAGGTGACCGTGGACGGCCATACGCTGTATAACGCGGCTGTTGAGGACATCACCACGCTGTTCCAGAACGGCAAGTTCCATGTGAGCAATGCCGTGGGCAATAATCTGCTGGATGACATACTGGGCTACAACGGCGAGGGTGCTGCGGACAATTACGACGGCATCAACTACCTGATCGGCAGCCTGCTGGATACGCTGCTGGATTTCCGAAATTTGGCAAATAGCATCGGCAGCAGCAACGCCGCGGTCAGTTACAGTCTGACCGCCACGGCATGGGATGTGACGGTGGATAAGGCCGAGAGCGGCGATTATTTGGCCATCGGTGTTACCGGCAGCACAGACAGCAGCAAGACCAAGCGGCAGACGCTGAATGTGTTCCTGAACAGCGACAGCGAGAAAAACAACGAGCAGCTGAAGAATGCGCTGGAGCAGCTGGCGGAGATCATCGAGGTCGATGCGGCCGACGAGCCCAGCCTGAGCCTGAATCGGATCACGCTCCCGCAGGAGCTGGGCGGCAAGACCGTGCAGGCAAAGCTCAGCGGCAGCGGTCACGTGACCGTTAAGATCAGCGACAAGCCCGTTTATGCGGCGCTGATGGCGATCACCGTAGCCAACAGCCTGCCTGCCGGTGACAGCCTGCGGGCGGAGCTGAAGAACGCGGTCGAGACGTTCTATAACAACAACGATGCGGCGGCACTGAAGACCGCTATGGAGAAGGTCACCTGCGCGCAGGTGTTTGCGGCACTGAAGACTGTGGGCCTGCGCACGAACTTCCTGCAGGTGGCGATCAGCGTGGGCTTCGGGACGGGCAGCAAGACCTATAAGGCTATCAGCGAAAACTACGACAGCCTGACGGCCTATCGCGGCGGCATGGCGGCTGCGGGCTGGCTGCTGAAGCAGCTGAATATCAACGGCAACGGCGCAACGCTGGCCGGCTTCGAGACGGAATTCGGCATCTATAAGTATGCACCCGACAAGACCTTCAACAAGACGGCCACGGTTTCCGGCGACTGGAAGGTAAACGGCGTGGTCAGCCTGGAGAACGCCAAGCTGACGCTGGAGCTGTTTGCCGAGGAAGGCGCTATCGTGGTCATCGACAAGGACGGCAAGCATACCAGCTTTGCCGCTGACCAACTGACGGCGGCGGTGGCCAAGGTCAACGAGGCCGGTGGTACGCTGCGCTTCAACGACGCGGTGACTATGGCGGCGGATGAGACGATCACAAAGGATGTGGTCGTGGTAAACGGCAGTAAGCTGAACCAGGGCAGTTATGTGTTCCTGCTGGACGGCGTGGGCAGCAAGCTGACCTCTGATGCGGCACTGACCGTGAAATCCGCGGACGGCGCATTCCGTCTGGTGACGGATAACACCACAGCCGGCAAGTACATCTACACGCTGGAGGCTTACAAAGTCCGGTATGTAAAGGATGGAAACGCGGCATACGATGATAGCCTGGCGGTCGCCGTGACCAACGCGGACGAGGGCACGACCATCACTGTGCTGGAGAATGTGACGGCGCGCGGCGAGATCGAGGTGAGCAGGTCTCTGACCATTGCCGGTGCTGACAAGATCACCGGAGATCCGACGTTCAAGCTGACCGGCGCTGCCGGTACGGTCCTGACCGCTGACGCGGCGCTGACCGTGATAAGCGGCGACGAGACGGCGTACTATGTCAATGCCGTGAGCAACGGTGCGAAATACACCTACACGCTGACTGCCTGGGAGGTCGTGCTGGAGAAGGCTGACGGCAGCAAGACCGGCTACCACGATCTGGCGGCGGCCATGACCGATGCCGTGGACGGCGACACCATTACGGTGAACAGCAGCGTAAAGATGACCGGCGACATCAGCATCAGTAGCGCCAAGACACTGACCATCAAGGGCGCTGGCCTCATCGACCAGAACGGCTATGCGTTCATCCTGGGCGATAAGGATGCCAAGCTGGTGGCGGACTCCAGCAGCCTGACGGTAAAGACCACGGTTGCCGGAGACTATGAGCTGAACAAGGTCACGCAGAACGGAATGACCACCTACAAGCTGACAGCGTGGGAGATCATGCTGGTGAAGGCTGATGGCAGCAAGACCGGCTATCACGACCTGGCGGCGGCAGTGGCTGACGCTGTGACCGGCGATACCATCGTTGTGAACAGCAGCGTGCATGTAAGCGGTGAGATCGAGGTGAGCGCGTCCCTGACCATCACCGGCGCTGACAAGATCACCGGTGCTCCGACGTTCAAGCTGACCGGCGCTGCCGGTACGGCCCTGACCGCTGACGCGGCGCTGACCGTAAAGAGCGGCGACGAGACGGCGTACTACGTCAATGCAACGAGCGATGGCACGAAGCATACCTATACGCTGACTGCCTGGGAGATCGTGCTGACGAAGGCCAATGGCAGCAAGGTCGGCTACCACGATCTGGTGGCGGCAATGGCTGACGCTGCGACCGGCGATACCATCGTTGTGAACAGCAGCGTGCATGTAAGCGGTGAGATCGGGGTGAGCGTATCTCTGACCATCACCGGCGCTGACAAGATCATCGGCGATCCGACGTTCAAGCTGACCGGCGCTGCCGGTACAGCCCTGACCGCTGACACGGCACTGACCGTAAAGAGCGGCGACGAGACGGCGTACTACATCAATGCAACGAGCGACGGCACAAAGCATACCTACACACTGACCGCATGGGAGATCACGCTGGAGAAGGCTGACGGCAGCAAGGTCGGTTACCACGATCTGGCAGCGGCAGCGGCCGACGCCGGGACGGATGATACCATCGTCGTGAACAGCAGCGTGAAGATGGCCGGCGACATCAGCATCAACAGTGCCAAGACCCTGACCATCAAGGGCGCTGGCTTGATCGACCAGAACGGCCATGCGTTCAACCTGGGCCACAAGGACGCCAAGCTGGTGGCAGACGCTAACAGCCTGACCGTGAAGGTCACGATGGCCGGCGGGTATACGCTGAACAAGGTCACGCAGAACGGAATGACCACTTACTCGCTGATCGCGCCGACGGTGTGGGAGATCACTCTGGAGAAGGCTGACGGCAGCAAGGTCGGCTACCACGATCTGGCGGCGGCAGCGGCTGATGCCGAGACCGGCGATACCGTCATCGTGAACAGCAGTGTGAAGATGACCAGCAACATTTCCATCAGCAGCGCCAAGACCCTGACTATCAAGGGCGCTGGCCTCATCGACCAGAACGGTCATGCGTTCGAGCTGGGCCACAAGAGCGCCAGACTGGTGGCGGACTCCGACAGCCTGTTCGTGAAGGTCACGGTGGCTGGCAGCTATGAAGTGGGCAAGGTCTCGCAGGGTGAAATGACCGCCTACATCGTAAAGGCCAAGAGCAGCGACGACGATGACGACCACGGCGGTGGCGGCGGTGGCGGCGGCTACACCGGGAACTACATCTATCTGGATGTCCAGCCTTCCGGTATCAACGCCAAGCAGCTGCAGACCGCGGTGCGTAAGTACTTCGGCGACAGCAGCGCGGAGGTGACCGTCAACAGCGGCCTGACCGCTTCCGGCCTGGTGGCCAACGGTGCCAGCATCTACGTGAGCGGCAGCAGAGCGGGCAGCTACACCGTTATCATCATGGGCGATACCAACTGCAACGGTAAGACCGATTCCGGCGATGCCGTGAAGATGCGGAATCACTACTTTGGCACAGCACAGCTTTCCGGCGCAGCGCTGGAGGCGGCGGATATGAACCGCAACGGCAAGGTGGATTCCGGTGATGCGGTGAAGAACAGAGTGAAGTACCAGAATTGGGGCGGCTATAGCTCCACATTGAAGATCACTGTCTGATCCTTTCCCAGCGCAAACTTATATTTAGCGGTGTATCCCGCAGGTCGGGCCGCATCTGCGGCCCGACGGCGGGAAGCCGTATCATGATCGAATTGAGAGGTATGAAATATGAAGGGATTGAAGAAGGGGCTGGCGATGCTGCTGGTACTGGTCGCCTGCCTGGCACTGACCACAATGGCCTTCGCCGCTGAGTACACGGTGCGGCCCGGCAGCAGTATCCGCGTATCTCTGACCCAGAGCGGCAACGGCGGCATCGACGGCAATGTGACTGTCAGCGGCGGCGCGTCCGTTACGTACACCAGCAGCGAGGCCGGCGGTGTTACCAGCGGCGGCAAGTTCTATCTGTACAACAGCGGCGCCAAGACCGTGACCGCGCTGGTGGGAGCACCCAGCGGCGCCAAGATGGGTGATGTGTATACCGTGACCTTTACCTATAACGCGTATGACGCTGACGGCAACGACAGCGGTACGCAGACGGTGGTAAAGACCGTGACGGTGGGCGACAAGGACTCCTCGCCTGACGGCATCGGCGGCGGTACCGGCGTTGTGGACACCACGGAGCTGGAGAAGAAGATTCAGGAAGCCAAGGATCTGAACCCCAACGACTACAGCAAGGAGCGGTGGGATGCGCTGCAGGATGCGCTGACCAAGGCCGAGGAAGCGCTGAACAGCAAGAAGCAGTCCGACATCGACGCGGCACTGAAGGAACTGACGGAAGCCCTGAACGCCATGCAGAAGATCGACTACACGGCGCTGGATAAGGCGCTGGCCGATGCCAACGCCATGGGCGGCGACAATAAGGTCAACAGCCTGTGGCTGGCGCTGGCCGATGCGCTGAAGCGCGCGGACGAGGTGCGCCGGACCGGTGATCAGGCGGCTGTGGATGCGCTGGCCGATGAGATCAACGGTCTGCTGGAGCAGCTGCTGGCCAACACCGCCAACGGCGAGTCCTGCAACATCGGTTCGCATAAGGTATGGCCGATCCTGTTCTTCGTCAGCTTCGCCGTGAACCTGGTGCTGACCTTCGTGATCGTCAAGAATGTGAACCGCCGCAAGCGTAATCGGAAGGATTCTACCCCGCTGGTGGATTACGACATCTCTGACGATGAATAAGACGTTTGCCTTAAAAATATGACGCACAGAGACCCCAGCGCCCTGTAAAGGGTGCTGGGGTGGAAGTGCCATTACGACAAGGAGTACGACAGTGGCGGAACAGAACTGGAAACGGAAGGAATACGAGACATGGGACGAGGCGTTCCGTGGACTTGCCCCCGCCGTGCGGCAGCAGTCGGTGCGTGTGGCGGCCTATACGCAGGTGCTGTTTGTGCAGGCCTGCGCCGATGGATACGGGAAGGACTCACCTGACGGCGCGCAGGAGATGGACGGACAGTTCGCTGACGTGGCCTACAAATGCGGCATGTACCACCAGCTGGGCAAGGCGCTTGTGCCGCCGGAATACCAGCTGTGGCGCAGCGATTTTACGGCAGAGGAGGCGGCGGTGTACCGGAAGTACACCTCTGACGGCCGCCAGCTGATCGCGTCGCTCCAGGAGCGGGGGCTGTCCGCCAAAGAGCGGCGTACCGGTGCGGCGGAAACGCTGGAAACGGACAACATCCCCTGGCGGATGCAGCGGGAGAGCTGCCAGCAGCACATGGAGCGCTGGGACGGCAGCGGCTACCCCGACGGACGGCAGGGGACGGACATCAGCCCCATCGCCCGCATCGTGGGGCTGGCCAAGGAATTGGACAGGCTGTCCGCCGAGACGAATTCTGAAGAGCCTTTTGGCGAGGCCTTCGACGCGCTGTGCGCCAACGGCGGCGTTCTGTGGGATCCGGCACTGATCGAGGTGCTGCGCCGCTGCCGCAGCAAGTGCCGGGATGTGTACCGCAAGTACATACACTACACCATGACGCTGCCCAAGACCATCCCCCTGGTGGACAAGCGGAAGGACCGTGTCATGGGACTGCACTACCGGCCCATGGTGGCGGCGCGGGACGGAAGGCCGGTGCTGTACGAGGCAGTGCCCTGGTTCGGCGGCATCGCCGGACGGCCCGGCGAGACGGAGAGCATGGACGCGCTGGCGGATGTGCTGCACCGGACAGAGATGACGGCGGATGTGTCGTTCTATCTGCTGTACGAGGCGGCGGACGCGCTGCTGCGTATCCGCAACTGCCAGCTGGACGTGAAAGCTATCCTTATGCCCCTGCTGCCGGATTTCTGGCGCGTCAACCAACTCCAGCAGTTTGCCGCGCTGTTTGATGACCAGCCGGTGAACAAGGCGGAGCTGTGGCTGGCAGTACCGGCGGAGTATGCGGCGGCGGCCGGCAAGGGCGCGCGCGAACTGCTGAGCCGGTATATCCGCAGCGGCCTGACGCTGGTGCTGGACGGCTGGGACCCGGCGGCGCTGCCGCTGGAGCAGGTGCAGACCATCGGCTTTACCCACCTGCGGCTGCGGCGGGAGCTGTATCTGCAGCAGGAGACGGCCAACACCATGATGGCGCTGGCGCAGAGCGGCATGACGCTGCTGGGCGGGAACGCCGACAGCGCCGACGTGATGGACTGGCTGACCGCCTGCGGCGTGACCGCCATGAGCGGCCCGATGACCGGCGTGCCGGTAGACGAAGACGAGATGATCCGCGACTGTCTGGTGCAGGAGCGCTGAGACAGCGGAGTGAAGGGAGGGCGGACAGACCTTGGCTGGGCCATTTGACCACATACCGGAGGAGGTAAAGCGGGCGGCAGCCGAGGACGCCGCCCCGAAGACCGGCGGGACGAAGACCGCGAAGCGTCCGCCGGTGGACAAGCCGCCGACGGGCGGCGAGAAGAAGCAGAAGCGGCTTTTTAAGTACAGGCGCGCCAACACCGTCCTCACCGAGGATCAGGTGAAGGAGATCAAGGCGGGGCGCAAAAAGCTCCGCCGGGAGATGAAGCAGCAGCACATCTACTCCAAAAAGGAGTTCGAGCTGACCGCCTCCAGCCTGGGCCTGTATTTTGACAGACGAAATCCATTTGCATTTTTAGGCTGGCTGTTCCACGGCAAGGGACTCCTGGCGCTGCTGGGCGCATTGGCGCTGCTGCTGTTCGCGCTGGCGGTGCTGTCGTGGGCGGTGCAGATGCGGGGACATTTTACCATCAATATCTCCGACGACATGATGCGCGAGGGCTTCGTGCTCAGCGAGACGGAGGACTTCCTGCATCCGACAACGCATCTTTTCAGCCAGCCTGCGACGGATGTCCCGTGCGTATCCATCGCCGACCTGCCGAAGGATATTGACCAGATCGACGGCAGCCATAACGCGGACTATTTTGCCTACACCTATTACATCCGCAATGAGGGAGAAAACGCGGTGTCCTATAAGTGGCAGGTAATGCTGAACTCCGAAAGCAAAAACCTGGGCGTGGCCGCGTGGGTGATGGTGTTCGAGGACGGGGAAATGAGCTTTTACGCCCGCCCCAGCGGAAGCGGCGGCGTGGAAGCGCTGCCGGGCTTCGACGACACCCAGCATGGCTACATAGACCCCGTGCTGAGGCAATATCTGGCCGATCCCGACCAGTACCAGCTGGTAAAGTCGGTGGGCAGCGTGTCCTATTATCGCGCCGTGCCGCAGAACTACGTGTCCGACATGGTCATTGCCGAGGGCGAACAGAAAAACATCGCGCCGCTGGGCATCCACAAGTACACGGTGGTCATCTGGCTGGAGGGCGACGACCCGGACTGCACCGACGAGCTGATCGGCGGACACCTGGGCCTGGAAATGGGCTTCCGGCTGATCGATGAGCAGGGTGAGGAGACCAGCCAGCCGTGGTGGAAACAGTTTGCTGGAAAGCTGCGGTTCTGGAACGATAGCAGCGAGTAACAACGTATGAGGCGGCAGCCATCTCTGCCGTTTACATACCTCCGGCGGGAGGAGAAACACGCGGAAGTGGTTTTGTTTTCCGGATACCCAATGCGGGTAAAGGGGGAGCGGCCAACGGCGACAGTATCGTAGGGAGCGGGCGTGCCCGTTCTGTACGGGTCGCCGGCACTGTAACGGTGCGGGTAGGTCTGTTCTCTATGATCGGCAAACGCAATACCTGCTGATGGCCGGCTGACCGTTACCGGCGGCGGGGCAGGGGAAACAGAGCCATATCAAGCTCCGGCGGGAGAAAAAACACGCAATCAACCGAAAGGAGATAAAGAAATGACACAAGCACAGAGCAAGTCCTACGGCGGCGTGAAAAAGAAGCTGATGGGCGCGATCTGCATGCTGCTGGTGGCATCCATCATGATGGTATCCTCCACCTACGCATGGTTCACGCTGTCTACAGCGCCTGAGATCACCGGCATCAGCACCAGCGTCGGCGCAAACGGCAACCTGGAAATGGCGCTGCTGCCGACAGATGGTGAACTTAGTAAGATTACCTCGGCAGTGGGCGACTCTTCCGCAGCGGCTAATAAGAAGCTAACGGAGTCTAACCTTACCTGGGGTAACCTGGTGGATCTAAGTGCCAAGGGTAATGACGGTAAGAATGCCTATGGCCTGGATGAGATCAAACTGATGCCTGCGCGGGCGAATATCGAAGGAAATACGGAGAATGGCTATACTCTGAATTTGACGGCATCACCTCTGAAAACTGCGTCTTATGGTGCGGATGGCCGCGTTGTTGATGTCAGCGGCGACACGCAGACTGCCAGCAAGGGAACTGATGGAAAATTCACCCCGGCTGCTGGAATTGCATACGGTGTTCGGGCTGTTGGAGCTTCCAGCGATACCAGTCCGCGCCAGATTGACTTTATCAACGCCAAGGCAAATTATCAAGCAAACCACAGTGCTAGCAAAGATTTCGCTAACATGAAGGCGCGTTTAAGCAACAAGCAAAATCTTATGGCGCTGATGGCTCTTAAGCAAGCGGGTGATACTGCTACGGTGGATCAAGAGAAGATCACCCTCATTACGGGTCTGTTGAATGATTTGGATGCGGACTTGAACACGATCGTCGAGGCATATCGCTACTTGATCATCGCGCAGGCGGCGAACAACGCTAACGTGAGTGACGAGGCATATTCTATCCTGAAGGCTGCGGTCGACACTCCGAAAACGTTGAACGATTTGGTTGCGGTGACTCAAAATGTTCAGAATGTATACACAGCACAGCTGAGCGCAATCAAAACTGCAAAGGAAAACATCACGACTTCTTTGAATGCTGTGGGAGGTTTGACGGCAGATACGAGTACCAAGAGTGAACTCATGGCTGCGGTGGAAACCGCACTTGGAAAACTTGACAGCAGCAGCTTTGTAGAAGATGGTAATAACTACTATTGGGGGGCTGGTGCGTTGCAAACGGCCGCAAATAGCGTTGGCACTAAGCCTTTGGTGGATACTGGTTTAGGAGTTGTTTACGCGGGCACAAAGGGCACTGCTGGAGTATTGCCGACCCTTGGCGGCTGGGAAAATACTGGAGACGGCGCAACGTTAAAGGCAATTACCGACTTCTATGGCTACATTTTGGATATGGCGTTCCGCACTAATGCGAGTGGCTCCAAATTGCAGCTGCAGACGGAAGCCGCGAACCGTGTGTATAGTGGCGACACGAATACGGATTCGGCCATTCAGGGAAGTGGCAGTAAAATGACTTTCGAGAAGAGTGACACTACCCTGCAGGGCGAGAGTCTGCAAAAGTTGATGGGGGCTATCCGCGTAGCGTTTGTTGCTAACGATGGGAGTAACAAGCTCCTGGGTATTGCTTCGCTGGATGGTGTTGCAGCAGTGGCCGGTGAAAACACTGAAGGTGCATACAGCGGAACGTTGACGCTGAAGAACTTTACCCTGGATGAGAAGGGTGTTTTGAAGTTGACGACAAAGAACGAAGATACTGATACGAAGGATGACTTGGTAGCGCTTACTCAGAACCAAGCAACTAAAATCAGCGTTGTCGTGTGGCTGGATGGTGACATCGTGGATAATACCATGGTTGGTAATGAAGCAACTTCTATCACTGGTTCTATGAACCTGCAGTTCTCCAGCAGTGCTACTCTGACCCCCATGGAAAACAGCGCGCTGCGGAATATGAAGAAGACCAACCCCTGATGGGATAGCTCAACCACAAATACAACCAAACAAGTACAACCAAACAAGGCTCTCCCGCGCGGCGAGATGGCGCCGCGCGGGGGAGACCCCCGCGCGAGGGGCGCTCCTGACCGCTCTTTGCCCAAGAGCGGCGAGGAATATCCCTTGTTATAAAACGGCTTTGCACCGATCCCATACAAAATCGCAGGAGGAAGAGAGTATGAAAAAGAACGCATTGAAGGCCCTGAGCTTCGGCTCGCTGCGGGCCAAGCTGCTGTCCACGGTGGCCATGCTGCTGGTGGCGTCCACGCTGCTGGTCACGTCGTCCTATGCGTGGTTCGTCATGTCCACTGCGCCGGAGGTCACCGGCATCGACACCCAGGTGGGCGCCAACGGCGCGCTGGAGATCGCCCTGCTGAATCAGGAGAGCTGGGACGATCTGTCCCAGCTGGATATGGGCGACATCGACGAATCTGCCACCGGCGCGTTGAGTACCGTGGCTGCGAACCTGACGTGGGGCAACCTGGTGGACCTGGCGGATGATTCTTACGGCCTGAGCAAGATCATCCTCCAGCCCGCCCGGCTGAATATCACCGACGGCGGCGTATCGGGTGAACAGCAGTCCTTTAAGATCAATCAATCCCTGCTGAAAACCCCTATCTATGGCGAGGACGGCCGGGTAAAGGGTCTGGATACGAATAAAACGGCAAACTATGTGCTGGACGCCAATAAGAGAGGCTTCGGCACGCCCGGTTACGGCGTCCGGGCAATCGGAACATCTGCGCAGATGAGCGTGTTCCAGATGGGTATGAACAGTGCCCGTGTCCAATTGTCCACTGCAACCGCAGCGGCCATTGCAGAGGCCAGCCGGGCGCTGAAGGACAATGGCGCCGGCATTGCGAATATCGTGCTGAAGAAGGCCATGGGAACAGGAGACAGCTTCACCGGCGAAGAGGTCAAGCCGCTGCTGAGTATGGCGCAGATGCTGCAGGACTCCCTGGAACAGCTGGATAACGCCCTGCGGGCGGTATTCGCCGGCTATATCACCACCGCCGACAGCGGCATCGCCACCGAGGAGGCCTATCAGGCGGCGCTGGAAAATATCAATAACAAGGGCACGACCCTGCGCATGCTGTTCACCACACACGGCGGGATCGTGAATATGGTTTCTGAGATGGAATCCTACATAGCAAAGCTGGAGAAAGACCAGACCGATGTGGCGGACGCGATCACAAAATGCCAGCAATTGATCGCGGCCAACAGTGCCACCTGGCAGGGCATCTATGAAGCCATGAAGCCCCTGGTCAACTACGATAAAATCATGCTGGGAAACCGGACCATGAGCGATATCGAAAAAGATCTTGATAGCTATATTAAGGAACATCCGGACACCTCGAAAAAAGATGCGGCGGTTAAACTGCTGATGCCGGATGTGCTGGCAGCGGGCGGTGTCAAGCTGAAGGTGCCCTCCGGCAGCGGTATTGTTTCGGATGTGGCGGATTTCGCCGGGGACTACACCGTGAAGGTCACTGTGAAATTCGGTGATGACGCCCCTGTGGACCAATTGAAGGGTATGTCCCTTGACGCTACTATGCAGACGGCGGGCGTGGTGCCTCCATACCTGACCGTATGCAGCGGTGCCATGTCTAAGGCGACCCTGGCAGAGGCGACCGGCTCCGTGGCGATCACGGACTTCTACGGCTATGCCCTGGATCTGGCCTTCCGGACCAATGCGGCGGCAAGCGGAAAGGAGACCAGCGGCCTGCTGCTGCAGACGGACCCGCGGAACCGCGTCTATGAGGGCAGTGAAGAGAACACGGACCTCCAGGGCGGCGGCAGCTACATGGAGTTTACTACCCAAGCGGGCCTGTCCGCCACAAAGATGGTCAAGCTGATGGACGGCATCCGGGTGGTGTTCATGAACGGCGAAAACAACACCGTTTTGGCCCTGGCCAAGCTGGATATGCAGCTTGCAAGGAATAATTATACAAAGCTGCCGGACAGTGAGCGGACAACGGATAAATTTGCCTATCTCAACGGATTTGGCGATTCCTATCAGGTGTCCGATGTCATAAAGGAAACCGACTATAATGGGCTGCAGGAGGGAAATGGAAGCGTTGTGTTTGATGCAGCCAATAAAAAGGTCACGGCGAAGCTGTACCTCTACGGATTCTCCCGGACGAAGAGCACCGCCCATAGCGACGAAGAGGCCGAGAAGAACGGCCCCTTCTATACCGGCGGCATCACCATCGAAGGTAAGCGGGAAAAAGCCGTTATCACGGAGCTGACACCGGATGTTGTGCAGAAGGTCACGGCCATTGTCTATCTGGACGGCAGCGTGGTGACCAATGCCACGGTGGCGGCCAACGCGGCCCAGTCCATGGCCGGCAAGCTGAACCTGCAGTTCAGCTCGGATGCCACCCTGATGCCGGCGGATAACACCGCCCTGAAGCAAGGCAAGGCGGCAGGCAACTGACCTGCGGGAAAGAAGATTTGAAATGCACCGGGGGAGACCCCTGCGCGGATAAGGCGAAAGAGAGAGGAACACAGCCGTGAGAAAGGATACCCAACGAAGAATAGAACTATATAGGGGGAGACTTCCTCATATGAGAGAAAAGCTCAGCGCCGCCGGCCTGGGCTTGCTGGTGGCGGCCATTGTGGCGGTTTCCGCCACCTTCGCCTGGGTGACTCTGTCCCGGGCTCCGGAGGTGACCGGCATTGCCACCACCCTGTCCGCCAACGGCGCTCTGGAGATCGCCCTGAGCAACGAGGGGGGCACCCAGCCGGATGAGTTCGACATCGATGAATCCGTGGGCCTCAAGGTCGACCTGGTGAGCTCCAACCTGCAGTGGGGCAACCTGGTGAACCTGGCGGACGACACCTACGGCATCGACAATATCGAGCTGCGCCCCGCCCAGCTGAACATTTCCAAGCTGCTGAGCACTCCCTTGCTGGGCGCGGCCTACGGCGCGGACGGCCGCATTACGGAGAAGGACACGAACTTCGCCTACACGAAATACGATAAGCAGGAGAACAAGTTCCTGGTGAACACCACCTACGGCGTGCGGGCCATCTCCTCCTACACGGCGGTGAAGAGCGAGGGCGCCCAGGCGCTCCTGGAGCAGAAGATCAAGGATGTGGACACCGCCATGAACACGGTCTCCAACACCTATCAGGAGGCCATCGACCGCTTCCCCGCCATGGGAAAGATGATCAGCACCTTTGCCCAGGACAAGGTGGACCAAAAGCTCGGCTCCGGCAGCGAGACCGGCTCCAATATGGGCCCCTATCTGGCGGATGTGCTGCACCTCTATCAGGCCCTCTATGCGACCATGGAGGACCAGAAGGTGGCCTATGTGGCCCTAGCCAACCTGCAGCTCTATCAGTGGGCGGCGGAGAATAAACAGGACTTTACCCCCATCACCTGGGAGCAGCTGTACCGAGAAAGGGATCGGTATAACGCGGCCGACCCCACTCAAAAATCTAAAAACGGGACAGTGTCCCTCAGCGGGCTGAAGCAGTTTTGCGCGGACGCGGAGACCCTGAAAAAGGACATGGACAAGCTGGAGGAGTACTGTGCGGGCTATCAGGCCGGCAAGGCCTACTATTGGGCCAGCGGCGGCGACGACAATTTCCAGATTGCGGGCATGATCAGCCGGCTCATCGACTATTCCAAAACTATGTACATCGAGATCAATGGCGAGAAGATCTACATCGGAAATCTGAGCCTAGATGCCGCGATGGGCCTCTTGAAAGGAAATGGCAAAACACAGAAGGTTTTTGTCGACGGAGGAATTCTGAAAAGATTTGAGGAAATCGTAATTGCAAACAGCAGTCGTTTTGGTGCGGCGAATAAGGCAAAGTGTACGGTTGCTGTGAAGGCGCTTGGACAGAATATTACGATTTACGGTGAGGCATATACAACGGCAAGCGGTCCGTCTTGGTTTGAAAGCGACTTTGCCGCTGCCAGCAAGACGGAGGTAAACGCCACCGTGGCCGCGGCGGAGGACACCTATGGCATGGCCGTGGACTTCTGGCTGCGGACCAATGCGGAGCGGACCTATCTGACCTTAGAGGGTGCCACGGTGACCGATGAGGAAGGCGAGGTCCTGCGCTATGACGGCGTGAACCGTGTGTGGGGCGCCGCCGGCAATGCCCTGCTGACCCGGGAGAGCACCACCCAGGGCGGCGGCAGCTGCTATGTCTACTATGCCGACACCCCGGAGGACATGCAGCGCTCCCTGGCGCTTCTGGAAAACATGAAGGTGGCCTTTATGGACACCGCCACGGGGCGGTATATGGCCTCTGCGATCCTGGACACGGAGCATTACTGGGCCCAGAACGGCCGTATCACCGTGCCCCTGATACAGGATATCACCCAGCCCAAGGTCACCTATACCCGGGCGGAGGAGGGCGTGGACGAGCAGGGCAAGCCCGCCACCGTGCAGCGGGAATACTCCGCCTTGGCGGAGCTGGTCATGGACGATGCCCAGCGCATCTCGGCCATCATCTATCTGGACGGAACCTCCCTTTCCAACAGTGAGGTTCTGGCCGCCGCCAAGATCCAGGGCCAGCTGAACCTGCAGTTCGGCACATCGGACGATCTCCAGACCCTGGGCAGCAACGAGCTGGTGGACGATGTCCGCACCGTGACGGCGGAGGTCTCGCCCACCACCATGGACTTTGACACGGCAGTGAGCGACACGCTGACGGCCTCCGTGAAGCTGACGGTGAAGGGCACCGCCCCCACCACGGTGACGGCTGCCTTTGTCCGGGCCATCAACTCCACCCAGGGCAGCCGGGAGCAGGCCATGGCCTTTACCCAGACGCAGGGGGATGCCTCCCAGTGGACGGCCTCGTATCAGTTTACCGCCCCCGGCACCTACTATCTGCGGCATGTGCAGCTGGACGGGGTGGACTATGCCCTCAGCGAGCCGGTTTCCGTGGAGGTCTCCGGCTTCGCCCTCAAGGATGTAAGCTGGAGCAAGCTGAGCAATGAGGCGAAGGTCCGCACCTCCCAGGGCACCTATACGGAGAGTGTGCGCGTGGAGTTTGCCTCCAACGACATCAACAAGATGCCCGACTCCGTGCAGGCCCGTTTCGTCCGGACGGACGGCAACACGGTGATCATTCCCCTTACCCGGAGCACAGGCGGCGTGTGGACGGGCACAGGCACCTTCACTACCTCCGGCGTGTACAAGTGGGAGTACCTGGTCTATACCACCAAGGACAGCCCCAACGGCCTCTATAAGGATCTGGGGGACAGCAAGAAGACCCTGGATCTGTCCCTGGGCCTGTATGCGGAGGTGCGCCACGACATGGGCACCCTGGAGGACCACTTCGAGAGCGGAGAGTCCTATACCAAGAAAGTCACGGTTCGCATATTCGATAACGCGAATAATGAACTGAAAGAGTTGGAAGGCGCCAAGCTCTACTATACCAGCGGCTCCATCGCAACGGCCATCCCCTTCGAGCTCACCTGGAATCACACGGCGCAGAACTATACCGGCGAAATGGTGTTCACCAAGGCGGGGCGCTACCGCTTCAGCCAGCTTTTGGTGGACGGCAACAGCATCACCCGGGCCTCGGAGAGCCCCACCTATAACATCGTCAGCCCCGATCCCCTGCGCTATGACGAAACCTCTAAAACAACCTATCACGGCACAGATGCGAAAAACATCCAGTTTGTGCCGCTGACTTGTGACGCCCAAATTGACGGCATTAAAATCATCAACTCCAGCTCCAGCAACACCCTCCGGGCGGTGGTGTATAACGACGAGGCCCAGCAGTACCTGACCGTTTCCTCCGACGAGGTGGTCTGTGACGGCTCTGTATGGACGGTGAAGCTGCCGACCTATACGACGGGCGAAGGAGAGCAGGCGAAGAAGACCCAGGACGGCACCTGGAGCGTGGCGGCCCTGCTGCTGAGCGACTGCTTCGATGAAAACGGCGCTTACTACTCCCAGGAGGCGCCGCTGATCTGGGTGAATAACGATGCGGACGCCAAGGCGTATATCGAGCGCGAATTCGCAGGCGAGGACGGCGCAAAGCCCGCCTACACGGTGAAGGACTTCTCCCGGCTGTCCACCACCGTATCCAGCTCGGTGGAGATCACGGCCACACAGCCGGGACAGACGGCTGATGGTGTGGTCAAGCTGGGCGGCACCGGCACCGAGTTCATGACGAAGTTCTATAAGAACCAGCGGGGTCTCACCGTGGCGGTGACGGACGGCCGCGGCCATCCCATCCCCGCCGGCAAGGTCCGGGCCATGACGCTGCACTATAGCTACACGGCTCCCACCACCGACGAGTACGGCTACGCCGTGGAATCCGGCGCCAACGAGAAAAGCGGCACTATGCAGCTGACCTGGGATGCGGAGCATGCCTGCTACACCGTGGCGGACAAGACGGCGTGGAGCTATGTGGGCCGCTATGAGGTAATGGACCTGACGGTGGACTTTGTCAGCGGCGGCAATACCGCCACCCAGACGGTCCTGCCCGGCAGCAGCGGCCTGCCCACGGCCTACACCATCACCACCAAGGGCCCGGATCTGAACAAGAATGTGACCGTGCAGCTCTATAACAACGGCAAATACAGCCGCCCCTACGGCAAGACGGTGGATGTCGTGACGGGCACCTTCCTGCAGAGCCACAATGTGGGTGCCTTCTATGCCGCGGTGGGGCTGACGGCAGATGGCCAGCCGGTGCAGCATGTGTCCCTGGGGGATGCTGTGTCCGCCCAGCTGGAGCTGACATATCTGGACGGCAAGCAGGCCCCCAACGGCGGCTATACCTGGAGCGGGGAAAGCGCCTATGAGCACATCACCCTGCCTATGACAAAGCAGCACGGCAGCAGCAGCTATGCGGCCGGGGCCACGCCCCTGCTCTCCGGCGGCTACAGCGCCCGGGTGCAGGTCACCGTGGGCGGCAAGAAGCTCGAGCAGAGCTTTACCGCCGCCGACGGGTCGGATCGGGTCATCGAGGTGTTCTCCAAGGCGCCGGATGTGACCATGGCTCTGGCCGATGGCACGCCCGGGACAGTGACGGTGAACGCGGACGCGGGTACCGCGGCATCTACCAATACATTTACTGCCAACAATACCGTTGTCAATGATGGGCACTCTGCTGTGCTGTTTGCGTCCTACCGGCCGTTTACGGCGGAGGAGAACCCGGGTGTATACAACGAATACAACCAGAACGGAATGTATGCCGAAGAATTTGCTCACTATGAAATGCCTGAGCTGAAGTTTACGCTGACGGATATTAGTACGCCGGGTGTAAGTGTTGAAATGCAAGTGTCCAGCAGCGGCAGCGTTAAGCTGGAAAATGGCAAAGAAACAACGAAGGGTACGCAGATCGGCGCAATAGAGAAGGGCTCTGAGGGACGAGAGGGGTATTACGAGTATGATTCCATAATTGGTGGTACAAAAACAGCCTCCTGTACGTACTCCTACAACACGGAGAAACCTCAAGTGATTGGAGAGAAAGAAATACAAGAAATCACGGTGACCTCACAGGGTGTTGGTTATTCTCTCAAACTGAAGACTCCGCTGACCATAGTTCAGAAAAATGTGACAGTTCCCAGTATCAGCTTTGTGGTGGACAACGATAAATTTGTGACACCTGCGACCAAGGAAAGCACCGATGGGCGTTCGTTTACCTATGTGCTGCCGAAGGAACTGGTAGCTGAAGCCGGTGGAAACAAAGTGACAGAGCAGGTGACTACGGTAACCAGTGAAACAGAAACGACAGGTGATGACCCCGATACCCAAGTGCATGATGGCAGTCATCCAATTACGAAGGACAACATGAACTGGGGAGGCACGGGTGAAATTAACCGAGTTACAAGTAGTCAAAAAGTGTACACAGTCACAAATGGTGTCGTAACTGACAAACATACTGTCGCAGGTGTGTTTGAAGCAGAATACTACAAGAGACATATTACCACACAGCTGTATACAATAAATGAGCGAGTGCAATCTACATCAGTTATGATTTCTGTGACAGGTACGACTACCGAAATAAAAACAGAGACAACCGATGAAATGACAATATCGCTTGACTATTGGATGGTGAATGGGGAGCGATGTGAGCCAGGTGCGGAGGTAAAGGTAAGTGGTAATAGCGTGGCAACGCCGGTCTACAAGATCGTCCAAACGCCCGTGCGGAAGTTGGTTACAACAACAACCGTGATTGGTGAAACGGATTATAGCTATAGAGCTGAATGTACTGCACAAGAAACGGCTGATGGCGGTGCGGGAAATGAGGCGACAGGAACAAAAGAGTTCTGCACACATAGCACACGATTTTGTAAAAAGAACAAGGGCGATAAGACTGCCGCAATGAATGATTCCAGCGTTAAAGAACCGACAAATCCGGGGTACACAAAGGTGAGCAGTGCTACAGCGGGAATTGTAAGGGATGTCAGCAATTCCAAGTGGGAGCGCTACGGCGATCCAATCGTAAAATCCGGTTCTACAACAGTCAGCAGAGTGTGCTACGATGGAAACGGTAATGTTCTGTGGAGCGAGTGAGCGGAGAGATAACCCTATGAACAAATCCAAAACCAAATTGAATACCTCCCGCGGGGCGTCGCTTCTGCTGGCGCTGCTCCTACTGCTGTGTCTGCTGCCCACGCCTGCCTACGCGGCCGGCGGCACGACCGGCGACCTGAAATGGTCGCTGTCCGGCGGGACGCTGTCCATCACCGGCAAGGGAGATATGCCCGACTACACCGACGCGGTGATGCCGCCGTGGTACGACTCGGCCTCCGCCATTACCCGCATTTCTGTGGGTGAGGGCATTACCTCCATCGGCGATCTGGCCTTTTACGGCTGCGGGCGGGTGACAGCTGTCACCCTGCCCGCCACCGTGACCACCATCGGCGACCGTGCGTTCAAGGATTGCACGGCGCTGACGGGACTGCGGTTGCCCTCCGGGCTGACCGACATCGGCGAGGCGGCCTTCGAGAGCTGCGAAAAGCTCACCGGCATTCGTCTGCCCGAGGGGCTGACCAGCATCGGTAATTATGCCTTTTACCGCTGCTACGGCCTGACCAGTATCACGATACCGGCCAGTGTCAGCAGTATGGGCATGGTGGTGTTCGCCTATTGCGGCGGCCTGACGGGCGCGGAGATCCGCTGCCCCATCACCAAGATCCCGGACTGGACGTTCTACAAGTGTACCGCGCTGACAGCGGTGTCCCTGCCGGACACCGTGACCGAGGCGGGGGAGTATTCCTTCCATGAGTGCGGGCGGCTGGAGGAGATCTACTACGCCGGGAGCAGCGCCGACGGGCTGCTGGAGAGCATCCGGCAGGACGACACGGCGCTGGCGGCGGGCGCTTCCGTCAAGAGCGATGAAGCCTATACGGGCGCCAGCAGCTCGGATATAGACGTGAAGCCGGGCAGCAGCACCGGCAGCAGCAGTTCAACTACCGTGTCCGACAGCGGCAACTCCACTATCACGGATAAGTCCCAGACGGACTTTACCTTCACAGTGGACGGCAAGGAGAGCACGCTGGAGGAGATCAATGCCGCCAATGAAAGCGGCGGGCAGGTGGGCGTCGATGCCAGCAGCAAGACCACCATTTCCGCCACGGTAGATAACTCCGACGGCTGGACAGAGGTGTCGGAGCGTATCGACGACGCACTGAGCCGGGGCGGCGACGGCAAGGGCCAGAAGCCCAGCGGCAAGAGCTCCGTGGAGGCCAATGTGACCATCGCCGGAACCCAAGTGAAGGGCGACGATCTGGCCAACATCGCCGGCAAGGATGTGACCCTGGAGGTCACCACCGAGGCCGGCGACAGATGGCGCTTTGAGGGCAGCAACCTCAATGGAAAGGACATGGCCGGCAAGACCTACGATCTGGGCTACACCATGGAGCGGGACGACAGGGACGAGCTGGAGGCCGACGCCTCCTATAAGCTGAGCTTCAGCGGGAAAAAGAACCCGGACGGCACCGTGGCCGTGGCCCTGCCCGGAGACAGAGCGGGGCAGTACGCCACCCTGTTTGAAAAGTCTGCCGGTAAGTACGACGAGCTGGAAACGGTGTTGGTGGACAACGACGGCAATGCGTGGTTCGGCACAACTGGCGTCAGTTCCCGCGGGGATTACTATGTGGCCGTCAACGCGAGAATAGCGGACACAGCCAACGCGACCATCCCCCATACCATGTATGAGCAGTACGGCATCGAGCCGGAGTATACATTGACGGACGCCGAGGGCAACTATTACGCGGTGGGTGAACGGGAATCGTCCTGGGGCATCACCAAGAAGCAGTTCGGGTTCTACATAGGCATCGGCCTGGGTGCAGTGATACTGGTGGTGGCCATCGCCATGATCAGCGTGAACATCGTGAAAAAGTCCCGGGCCAAGGCGGCGGCGGAGCATGCGGCCGCCCTGGGCGGCGGCGGTACAGACGACATCGATGAGGACGCGTTGCGCCTGGAGATCCTCCAGGAAATGCTGGCCGAGCGGCAGAAAAACCGGGAGGAGCAGGGCTGAGCACACGGCCCCGCCCGGCAGACCCTTGCAGAAATACGGCGGAATACAGCATAGAAATACGGCAGGAGAGGAAGGGTTCGTATCATGAGAAGAGACACTGCGCGGCGCATTGCATTGTATCATGCACAGCTCCCCCACCTGAAGGAGAAGCTGGGCGTTGTCGGCATGGGCTTGGTGATAGCGGCACTGGTATCGGTGTCGGCCACCTTTGCGTGGATCACCCTGTCCCGGGCGCCGGAGGTGACGGCCATCGATACCACCCTCTCGGCCAACGGCGCGCTGGAGATCGCCCTGAACCGGGGCGAGACCCCGGAGGACGCAGACATCGACGAGTCCGCCGCCTTTGACGAGGCCCTCACCGCGGCCAATATCCGCTGGGGCAACCTCATCAACCTCAACGACCCCTCCTACGGCATCGCCGACCTGACCCTGCGCCCGGCCCAGCTGAACACCGCCGCGCTGACCACAAGCCCCTTCTGGAGCGCCGTGTACGGCCAGGATGGCCGCATCACCGAGCTGGACAGCCGGTACATCTACACCAAGTACAGTATGGGCGACAAGATCTTCGTGGCCACCAAGGGGAACGAGGACTACGGCGTTCGCGCCATCTCCTCCTATAAGGCCCAGACCACCGGGGAAACGGCCAGCGAATACGAGATGAAGTACAAGGCGGTGATGGCCGCCCATACGGAGGTCAACCAGTACTACATGAACAGCGTCACCAGCGCCGAGAATGTCGGCAGTCTGGGCGACGCCCTGGGTACCTACCTGCAGTCCAAGGTCAACCAAAAGGGCTACGGCTACTATAATGATCCGGATAAAGACTCCGCGAATCTGGAGATGACCCCCAACCAGGTGCAGACCCTGCTGAACATGTTCAGCGGGCTGCAGACCGCCATGGAGAAGGAAAAGACCGCCCTGGCGGCCCTGGCCAACCTCCAACAGTACATCTATGCCCAGCAGAAGCAGTACAATGAGTCCTATCAGGAGCTTACCTGGACGGATATCGCTGCCGGCGCGGAGACCTATGACATTGCCGGCGAAAATCACAAGACCGGCGAGAATGTCACCAGTCCCGGTGAGGCAGTGGCTCTCACGAATTTGAAGAAGTTCATCAGCGACGCGCAGAGTGTGGACAGCGATGTGGCCCACCTGCAGACGCTGGTGGAAAAGACGAAGCAGGGCGAAAAGGTCTATTCCAATGATATCAACGACCAGGTTCTCCACATCTGCAACGGCCGGGATGTGATACTGGACGGCCAGACCGTGGACCAGGCCCTGAAGGACCCGGTAAAGACGGTGCTGAAGATGACCGGCGGCACCCTGCCGGTGGTGATCGGCAAAGGCATCCTGCGGGACTTTGAGCAGATGGCGGTGGATCCCGCTTACCGCCTGCCCTACGGCAAGGATTGGAGCGCCCGGCGGAACCGGGCCCCGGTGCATGTGGATGTGTACACCAGTCCAGGCGCCGCGTGGGTCATCAACATGACGGCCTGCCTCTCCACCGATGCCTCGGGCGGCAGCCACTTCATGGCCGACTACGGCAAGATATCCCCGGAGCTTGCAGGCGGCGACCGGGTGGCCCAGGATACCTACGGCATGGCCGTGGACTTCTGGCTGCGGAGCAACGCCGAAAAGACCTACCTGACCCTGGAGGGGGCGGTGGTGAAGGACGAGGAGACCAACACCGTTCTCAGCTTTGACGGCGTGAACCGCGTGTGGAACACCACCAATGACGCCATCCTCACCACCGCCAGCACCACCCAGGGCGGCGGCTCGTGCTATACCTATTACGCCGACTCGCCGGAGGAGCTGCAGCGCTCCCTGCGGCTGCTGGGCAGCATGAAGGTGGCCTTCATGAACACCCAGAGCGGCGTGCTGCTGGCCACAGCGGTGATGGACACGGAGAATTACTATGCCCTCAACGGCCGCGTGACCGTTCCCCTGGTGCTCAGCACCGTGGACAGCATGACCGTCCCCGGCGATGCCCCGGAAACCCCGGACACGCCGGAAACCCCGGATACGCCGGATACGCCGGATACGCCGGATACGCCGGATACGCCGGAAACCCCGGGCGAAGGCGAGACCGGCAGCGAGACCGGCAGCGAGACCCAGCTGCGCCGGGCCATCACCGTGCTCTACGCGGATCGGGAGGAGAACCTCACCGCCATCCTCTACCTGGACGGCGCCAACCTCACCAACCAGGATGTGCTCTCCTCCGGGGACATCAAGGGCCAGCTGAACCTCCAGTTCGGCTCCTCGGAGCCGCTGAGCACCCTGGGTGACAGCGACCTGGAGATGGCCACCCGCTATGTAACGGCGAAGGTGGACACGAGCGAGTTTGAATACAGCCCTGCCCCCGATGCGAATATGACCACCCAGGTGGAGATCCATGTCACCGGCGACCAGCCCGAAAAGATGACCGGCTTCTTCGTCCGGGAGATCAATGCCCAGCAGGGCACCCGCCAGTTCCCAGAGATGACCTTCACCCAGGAGGAGGAGGGCGACAAGACCATCCACTGGACGGCCAGCCATAAATTCACCACCCCGGGCACCTACTACCTGCACTATGTCCGCATGGACGGCGTGGACTACCGGGTGGCGGAGCCCGCCAAGGTAGTGGTGAGAGGCTTCACGGTGGATTCCGTGACCTGGAGCGGCATGAACAACGAAAAGACCTACTACACCGTGGATGGCTCCTATCAGGAGTCTGTGACGGCGAAGGTCAGCTTTACGGATGATACCCTCCGGCCCCAGCGGCTCCAAGCGGTATTCACCCATACCGACGGCAACTCCGTGTACGCGGAGCTGCACTCTGACGGCAACGGCCAGACCTGGACGGGCAGCGGCAGCTTCACCACATCGGGCACCTATACCCTGCGCTACCTGATGGTGGACGGCAAGGCATACGACATCGGCGAGAGCGCCAAGACCCTGCACCTCTACCTGGGCCTCTCCGCCAAGGTGAGTCAGGGCCTGGACAGCCCCCTGACGGAGAACTACGACAAGGACCACCAGCCAAAGGTCTACAAGCGCAACCTGCAGGTGTGGATTCGGGATAATGCGGGCAACCCGCTGGAGGGCCTGAAGGACGCCAAGATCACCTATCGGCCGGGCACCTCCGCCAGCGGCGCTATCACCGTCAGGCTGACCCCCGGCAGCGCCGGGTACTATACCGCGGAGCTTGGCATCGTGAACCCCGGCCGCTATGTCTTTGACAACATCGACACCGGCGGCAGCGGCTTCATCCGCACCCTGACGGAGGAGGCCCCGGTCTTCACCATCATCCCGCCGGACGCCCCCCAGTATGACGAGAACAGCGCCAACAGCCTGAATGTGGAGGGCGTGCAGTACGCCCTGCTGGAGCAGACGGCCTACATCGCTCCCATCCGCATCCGGAACTCCGGGGCGGTGAAGCTGGAGGCCGTGGTGTACAACAGCGTCACGCGGGAGTACTACACTCTCAGCAAGGGTGAGAACCTCACCTATGCGGTTGACAACGATGGCACATGGACTCTGAAGCTCCCCGCTTACACGGCTGAAAACGGCCAGCAGCGGGTGGACGGCGTCTGGCAGCTGGTGTGCCTGAAGCTCTCCAACTGCTATGACGGCACGGACAAGGTGGTGCTGCGGGATGCGACAAACCCCATCGTCTGGCTGGGCAATACGCAGGAGGCCGAGAGCTACAAGGCCCAGGAGAAGCTGACGGCGGACAAGACCTTCGACTTCTCCCGGCTCAGCACCGAGGTCATCAGCACGGTGCAGGTGGAGATGACCCCGGGCAAAACCGCCCTGGGCGATAAGAACGCGGCCTTCATGACCCAGCACAAGGTCGCCGACCTGGGCATCGCCGTGACCCTGAAGGACTATGCAAATCGCCTGATCCCCGCCGATAAGCTCACCGGGGCCACCCTGCACATCAGCTACACGGCCAACGGGGACGCGGATACCTACGGCTACGCGGTCCGCAGCGCCGCCAACCGCACCTACGACATCCCGCTGCAGCGAGGCGAGGACGGCCAGTGGACGGTGAATACGGCGGAGACCGGCGGAAACGGCTACATCTGGCAGTATGTGGGCGCATACAAGGTGACCTCCCTGGAGCTCACCGCCCCCAAGGTGGGCGGCGCGACCACTAAGAATTTCTTACCCAAAGCCCTGGATACCACCGGCATCCCCACGCAGTACACGGTGACCTCCGCAGCCCCCTCCCTGGACGCGGTGAAGATCATCGAGGCGAAGAATACCGCCCAGTTCGGCAAGACGCCGGGCGGCACTGTCGATGGCAGCTTCCTGGCCGCCTACGACCCCGGTGCCTCCGTGAAGCTGGAGCTGGTGACCAAGGATGCAGCGGGCGACCAGTACGCCCTGGTGCCGGAGCTGGCCGTGAAGCTGGAGCTGACCCATCAGGGCGGCAGCGAGGCCAACGGCGGCTATACCTGGACGGGCACCACCGACTTTGAGCACCACACCCTCACCCTGCAGCAGAGCGGGGAGAATACCTACATCTCCCCGGCGGAGCAGCCCCTTACCCTGCTGGCGGGCAGCTATCAGGTGAAGGGTACGCTCACCGCCCGGGGCGGGCAGACCAAGGTCATCGAGGGCCTCAAGACCGTGCAGGTCTATTCCGTCTCCCCGGGGTTGCGGGTCAGGCAGACAGAACCAGGCGGTAATGATATTAAGGTCAATCCGGCAGGGGGCATCTGGGCACCTGCGGAGAAGGATCTGATCACCACCCGTAACTACTATACTACCGGTGGGGACTACGCTGTGGTGTACATGCAGTATATCGGGCCAAAGGATACGGAAGGTGTGTACTATGTATCCGGCAAAACGGAGAAGGATAAAACAACCTCTAAGAACTACGCCCGGTACAAGGTGCCTCAGGTGAAGCTAATTCTCAGCGAACAGGGAGTAAATTACCCGGCCACGCTGACCCTGCCCGGGGACAACGGCACCGAGGTCTCCCTCAAGTATACAAGAGAAGAAGAAACCTTGTCAGCGGACATCGGCAGATTGGAGATAGGAGAGGATGCGACCTACAAGTTTAAAGCCAGTGACGGCAAGGAGTATCCTGTCCACCATGACACGCAGAAGCCGGTATACTTCGGTACCCATACGGTGACGACCGTGACGACCACGGTAAACGGAACCACCTTTACCCGGGCCCTTACGAAGCCGGTGACCATCAGCCAGCAGGATAAACCGGTGACAGCCCAGACGCTGACCTATACCGAACCTACCGGCGTGACGGTGGCGGTAACGGCGAATGGAACGATCCCCAGCGGCGGCACGGTGAAGCCGCTGATGCCGGTGAAGGTGACCCTGACGGCGAAGGAGGGCTACTGCAAGCCACAGCTGTCCCAGCCCAAGGGCGTTTACCACTGGACGGTGGTCAGCGAAACGGCGGACAGGGCGGAATACACCTTCAACATGGCCTTTACGGCCACGAACCTGACGCCCACCGTTTCGGAATATCCTCACATCACCTTCCCGGCGGAGAGCGACAACGCCTCCATCCAAGTGACAGCGGAGGGTAAGGCGCAGGCAAGCGGCGTCAAGCTCAAGGCCGGAACACCGGTGACGGTGACCGTCACCGCCAAGCAGGAGACGGGCTACTGCCTGCCTGTATTGAGCCCGAGCGTGCCGGTAACATGGGAGACCACCAGCTCCACGGATTTTGAAACCGTTTATACCTTCAACATGCCGGCGGAGAATGTGACCCTTGCCGAGCCTAAGACCACACGGATGCATCCCATCCACTTCGATGCGGAGGCTAAGCTGCAGTTTGTTGGGATGACCCAAAGCCAGACTGCCGGCGGAGAGATAGCCCTTAAGAACGGCGATTACGCCATCCCCGGGCGGCTCATCACCGTTACCGCTGTGGCGGTGGGCGGCACAAATCCGCAGATGACGGTATCCCCCGCCACGGTGAAACCAGTGCCCAACACCACCGGCGAAGAGGCGACCAGCCGCATCTATACCTTTACTATGCCGCAGGCGGCGGTGACCCTCAGCGGCACCTGCACACCCGCCCCGGTGCGCACCCTGCAGTACAGCACGGCAGGCAACGCCTTTGCCAGGATCGCCCGGGTGAGCGTCAACGGCAGCCCGGCGGAGCCGGTGACGGCGGAGGACGTGTCCAGCGTTTCCGTGATGGTGGGCGCCACGGTGGAGATCACCCTGGCGGCAAACGATGGGTACTATGAACCCCGCATGCCGTCTCAGCCGGTGAACGGCCTGACCTTCACCGGGCCGACCCTGGCGAATGTGGATAAGGACCCGGCGGCCTACTATGGCGAGGCCACCTACTCCTTTACCATGCCCAAGGGCAGCAGCGGTGTGGATGTGCTGAATCTGACCAACATCGCCTTTACGGCAACGGAGGCGCCCAAGATTTCCGTGAAGAAGGATGCTAATAGTGCTGGATGGTATGTTACTTATACGTATATTTTCAGCATTGATGCGGACGGCAACGAAAAAGAAAAATCAAAAAGTTATATGGCGAATGCCGCCGCGCAGGTCTTTAATGATGTGACATCTGCTGCGCCCGGTACAAAGCTCCGTGTTGTGGTCTATTCGCCCGTATATCGGAAATATGCAGATACTGTATATCTTACTGCGGTGGGGGCGACCTTGGGGGAACGCCAGCAGAAGGATTACGAAATAAGCTATTATCTTACAATGGGCACAGAGCCGGTTACGATAGAGATTCACCCGGGAAAATAACAGCCCTGATACCCGCGCTCCCGCCGCAGGACAGCCTGCGGCGGGGCGGGTGAGCAGACAGCACAGGGAAAGGAGAGCTGATACTTGCAGACGACGGTAAACGGCCAGCGAAAACGCAGGGGCGTGTATATATGGATTTTGCTGATGCTGAGCATCCTGCTGGTGGCGGCCTCTTATACGTGGTTTTCCATTTCCCGCCGCCCCCGGGTCAGCGACATGAAGCTGTACGTCAACGCCCCGGTGGGATTGGAGCTGGCTCCGGCCTACAACAGCGAGGAGTGGGTGCAGCAGCTGAATTTCAATGAGCTGGTGGAGGAGACATCCATTCTGAAGCCCGTCACATGGTCACAGGAAAAGAATAAACTGATGGCGATCACCTACGGCCTGGATGGACGTATGACCAACCAGTGGGAGGAACTGAACGACGAGGACAACGCCAATAAGCAGAGCAGCGACGGGTACTATACCATGTGTACGGTCTACGCCCGTTCGGATGAGCCGATGAACGTGTCCTTGTCCCCTGCGGTGCAGCTGAGCGACGGCAGCTCCGGTGCGGGAACTTACGTGGTAGGAACTCCTGAGTGGGACGGGAACACAGTCCGGCACGAGGACGGCGGCAGCGGCGCACAGTACGCCATACGGGTGGGACTGCGTATCACGCCGGTAGATCCCGGGACGGGACAGGCTGCCGGACAGGCGGAGTTTTTCATCTACGAACCCAACTGCGACCAGCATGTGGTGCAGGCGGGGCAGAGCTCCGCTGAAACAGGTTTTGTTGCCACGCAGAGTATAGATGGAACGGACAGTCTTATCGACGATGCACATCTGATCCGCCAGACCACGTCTACCTGGAAGGAGGCAGATCCGGTGCAGCGTACCGTGGTCATGTACCAGTTGGGTGAATTCCTGACTGATACAAGATTGTTTTCCCTCCAACAGAACGGCATGGTCAGAATGGATGTCTATCTCTGGCTGGAGGGACAGGATGTAGACTGTACCAATGTCATTGGCAACGCGGCGAAAATATTTGCCAGCATCCAGCTGCAGGGCGACGCCGGACACGGCGGGCTGGTGGAAATTCCATGACGCCCCTGAAGAGATGAGAACGGCAGAAAATGTGATTGTCGTTTTTATATGTCCCCGCACTTATTAACCGGAAGGGAGAAAAACATGAAAGGTATCCTGAAGAAAAAACCTGAGGAGATCGACGAACAGCAGCTCAACGCTGAGGCAGAGGCCATCGAGCCGAAGGACGCAAAGAAGCATAAGATCATAAGTACCATTGTAAATGTGATACTGGTCATCGCTATTGTCATTGCGGCGACGGCTACATACACATCCTACGTGTCCACGTCCGGCAACGGCGTACCCACGGTGCTGGGCCTGCGGGTGTTCTCCATACAGACGGATTCTATGTACCCCACGCTGAACCCCGGCGACCTGATCATCGACAAGGCGGTGAAGGATTCCAGCCAGCTGCAGGTAGGTGACATTATCACCTACTGGACAGTTATTAACGGCGAGCGAGTTCTGAATACCCATAGAATTTACGAGATCTACGATGGCGGCGGTCACCTGATCTTCGAGACAAAGGGTGATAACAACAGCATCAGCGACTCTCTGACAGTGCATGAGTCTGAGGTGGTAGGTATCTATTCCAGCCGCATTGCCGGTGTGGGCAAGGTGTTTGACTATCTGCAGACCAGCACGGGCTTCCTGATCGTGGTGGTTATTCCGGTGTTCCTGTTTTTCCTGTATTATTTGATCCAGTTCTTCCGCGTACTGTTTGAGTATCAGAACGTGAAGAACCGTATCAAGTATGAGCAGGAGCGCGGCCGCACCGAGGACCTCATTGATGAGGAGAAACGCAAGGCGGAGGCGGCACACAAAGCGGAACGTGACCGCATTGAAGCGGAATTGCGCGAGAAGCTGAAGGCGGAGTTGGCGGCGGAGGAAGCTGCAGCTGCAGAAAAAGCCGATGCGGAAGCTAAGGCCGCTGAAGAAGCGCGCCGTAAGGCGGAAGAGCGGGCTGCCATCGAAGCGGAGCTGCGCGAGAAGCTGAAAGCGGAGATGATGGCAGAGATGCAGCAACAGAAAGAATCCGCTGCGGATGCGAAGGAAACGGGTATCTCTGACGAGAAGTAAAGAAACGGCGGCGTAAGCTGCGCGAAGGAGCAACCTATGGAAAACTTTATGCGCTACTTCTACCAGGATATTGGTCGGGTCTTCCGCGCATTTATCGAGATATTCAGTTCGTTTTTCAACTTTCTGAACTACCTTTTCAACTTTCCCATGCGGATGAAGATCATTGAATCCTACGCGGACGACTTTAGTACGAAGGACTGGATCATGCTGTTGGTGGCAAATCTGGCGCTGGTCGCGGTGATCGTTCTGATCATCATCCTCCTGATCAGGCTCTGCAAAAAGCTGTTCCGCTTCCGCGTGCCGGTGAAGAAGTACGACGAGATGACCAAGCAGGTCCGGCAGCTGCAGCGCGATCTGCTGCGGGCCAACTATGAAAAGGACAAGCTGCTGGCCATGAAGGTGGCGGAGCTGGGCGGCGACAAGCAGGCGGTTCTGGATGAGCTGGGCGACCTGCCGGAGGAGAATGAGCAGGAGAAGGCGGACGGCGAGGCGGATGAGAACTTCAACCCCAACCGCAACACCTTCAAATCGCCCTGCGTAGACCCTAACGCCAGCCGGTTCTTTCGCCTGACCACGGTGGACAACTTCTACAAGACGCAGTATGTGCCGCCGGTATACGACAACGACATCACGCTGCCGGAGTTCTGCGACAGATTCCGGCGCTACGCCGCCAGTCAGCTTCATCTGTACTACGACCTGAACATGATGCGCTATTTCGTGGCGTCTATGGGCACGGCGCGCATCGTCATCCTGCAGGGTATTTCCGGTACAGGTAAGACCTCTCTGCCCTATGCCTTCGGCAAATTCGTGGGCGTGGATACCAGCGTGGTGTCGGTGCAGCCCTCCTGGCGTGAACGGACGGAGCTGTACGGCTACTTCAACGAGTTTACCAAGAAGTACACTGAGACGGATTTCCTCCGCGCGGTGTATGAGGCAAATTACTACCGCGACCCGCACATCATCATCCTGGATGAGATGAACATCGCCCGTGTGGAGTATTACTTCGCCGAGATGCTGTCCATCCTGGAGATCCCCCGCAAGGAGGAGCAGCGCATCGATATGGTGACGGCCACATGGGACAACGACCCCTGCCTGATCCAGAACGGCACTATTCCCATCAGCGACAACCTGTGGTTCGTGGGCACGATCAACAACGACGACTCCACCTTCGCTGTGGCGGATAAGGTGTACGACCGCGCCGTACCCATCGACCTGAACAGCCGCGCGGAGGCGTTCGAATGCGAACCTACGGATGTGGTACATATCTCCACGGATCACCTGTATGCGCTGTTCGCCGAGGCGAAGGAAAAGTATTCGGTCGATCCGGCCATGCTGGACAAGCTGGAGGACTTCAACGCATACCTGATCAAGAATTTCCGCCTGGCGTTCGGCAACCGTATCATGAAGCAGATCGGCGACTTTGTGCCGTGCTTTGTGGCCTGCGGCGGAACAGAGATGGAGGCGGTGGACTTTATCGTAGCCAAGAAGGTGCTGCGGAAGTTCGAGTCGCTGTCTCTGGGCTTTATGAAGGACGAACTGACCAAGTGCAGCAACTACCTGGACCGTCTGTTCGGCAAGAACAAGATGGTCGTGTGCAAGGACTATATTGAGCAGCTGAAGAAAAATAACTAACGAGGTACGCCATGGCAGATGCAGGAAAGAACAAAACGCTGATAGACCCTATTTATCAAAAATACGTTCGCAGTGTGGTGCGCGCGCTGGGCAGCAGCGAGTTCTACCGCTTCTTTATGGACAGCATCTCCAAGGCGGACAACGAGTTCCAGTTTTCCAACCGCAAGGTGGAGAAGACGGTGGATCTGACGTGGGTGGATGCGGTGGAGGAGTCGCTGGAGGGATTTCAGAACATCATCTCCATGCCCCGCAACGTCATCCAGGAGGAAGAACTCATCGTCAACGTGGCCAACGCGAAAAAGGCCGGCGCTGACACAGTGCGCCATCTGGCGCAGCACGCATCGCTGGTGGAGGACTTCAATGAGAGGACCGGCGATGTGCGTCCCAGCCATCTGATGCAGAAGTACCGCGAGGACTCCGTGGCGCTGTATGAAAACCGTTTGGTTTACACAGCCATGGAGAGCGCCTACCACTTTGTGAAGATCCGCCACGACGCGCTGTTCAGCGCTATGAGCGACGAGTTTGGTGCGAAGCTGAAGCTGCGCTCCGATATGGACAGCGCCACGGAGCATATGCATCTGGATATGTATCTGCATATCCGCAGTATTGAGAGCGCACTGGACACCGATGCAAAAAATGCCGATGTGTTCAGCCGTATTTCCCGCATCTACCGGGTGCTGGGTATGTTCATGGGCACACAGTTTGCCCGAGAACTGAGCAAAACCAGTCGGGTCAAGGGTACTATCACCAAGACGAACGTCCTCAAGCGCAATCCTAACTACAGGAAGATCGTCAAGCTGATGGAGTTTCTGCGGCAGTACGACGAGATCGGCTATACCATCAAGGTGGTGGAGCAGGCGCCGGAGATCAACGAGAGATTTCAGCAGGACATCTACCACAACATCATGTTTAACTACCTGGTCCTCAAGGGCTATTTGGAAGATCCGGAGGATCGGCAGGTGCCTGCGGCGATCAAGGGCCGGCGTCAGACGCTGAAGCCGAAGTTCATCAAGCAGATCGTGGAGGAGCTGACCGAGGACTACGACCTGCCGGATGTGGAGATCCGCAAGGTGCTGATCGAGGAGCTGACAAAGCAGCAGCTCATGCAGGAGGAGGCGGCGGAGCGCCGCCGGCTGGTGGAGGAGCAGGCACAGCGGAAAAAGGCGGAGCAGGAGCGCATCAAGGCGGAGAAGGCCGCTGAGAAGGAGCGTCTGCGCCAGCAGCGGGAGGCCGAGCGGGAGCGTATCCGTCAGGAGAAGGCCGCAGAGGAGGCCCGCCTCCAGCAGGAAAAAATGGAGCGGGAGATCGAGGATCGCCGCCGCAGCGGCCTTTTGAAGAAGGAGCTGCGCCGCTTCAACGAGGAACTGGCCGACCGTTTGTCCCAGCGGGAAGCGGCGGCAGAGGCGGCCAAGGCCGTCAGGCAGCAGGAGGATTTTGCGGATGCAGCCCGTCTGCTGGAGGAGACGCAGCAGCGTAAGCAGGAGGCTGTCGAGCGCATGGAGCGCCGCCGTCAGGAGGAAGCCCAGCGTTTGCAGCGTGAGGAAAAGGCGGAGAAGGACCGTATCCGTCAGGAAAAGAAAGCGGAGGCGGAGCGCCGCCGGCAGGAAGAGGAAGCCCGCCGCGCCGAGGAACTGCGGAAGCAGCAGGAGGCGGAGGAACGCGCCCAGCAGGAGCAGCTGGCGCGGGATATGGCCGTCCTGCAGCCATACCTGGATGAGGTGAACGTTTTTACTGAAAACAGGGAGAGCAGACTGCGCCTGCGTGCGGAGGAGGAACAACGCCGTGCGGAGGACGCAAAACAGCGCGAGGAAGCCCGCCGCCGACGGAGGGAACAAAAACAACTCGGTAATATTTGATTTAGACAACAATGGCGTTATAATTACGAAGGGAGGGGCTGGCTGTGAAGAAAAAAGCATACATAAAGATCGCTTGCACGGCGGCCGCCCTTCTGTGCGCCATGGCCATGATCGTCATGAGCTCCTACGCCTGGCTCACCGCGTCCACCAGTCCGGTGGCTGAGGGCATCCAGGTGGCCGTGGGCGGCGGCAGCACCATTCTGCTGGCGCCTGATGTGGTGAACAACGAGGGGGTGCACTACCCCGGCGCGTTTGGCGCTACGCTGCGGCTGGACGATCTGCTGGACGCCGATGCGCACAGCGGCCTGACGCCGGTCTCCACGGCAGATGGTCTGAACTGGTATCTGCCGGTGTACTACACGGAGGATGACCCGGAGGTGCGGGCGGGGACGGCCAAAGCGGGAGATCTGAAGCCTTACGATCAGTTCCTGTGCGACGAGACGCTGACCTACGCCAACCTGGCGGCTGGCGATGAAGTAGCCGCCAAGGGAAGCTACCTGTACGTTGATTTCTGGGTGGTGTCGCCCGGCAGCCGTTACGAGCTGCGGGTGTCCACCAGCGACGATGCCAGCGGCGCGGGCAGCTATGTGGTGGATCTGCCCCAGGTGGTGGAAACGGAAGATAGCTTCGACATGCAGACGCCGGAGTACCCGGCGTCCGAGAGCCTTCGCGTGGGCTTTCTGGTGAACCAAAACGCCGCTGCGGAGAGTGCGGCCGCTTACGCTGCCAACGGCGGCGACCAGCGCTATACCACGCTGATGGGCGGCTATCAAGAGAAGGGAAAACCGACCTCGGCTCTATACAGCTACAACACATTCCACATCTACGAGCCGAATGGCAGCAGCCACTCGGCGCAGGGAGAAACGGGTTATATCGCCACCTATCCGCTGGGCCGGAACGACACTTCCGTTACCGGTATACCGGTGGGCGGCAGACTCAGTGTGCAGATGGCCAGCCGGTGGGAGGAAAATACGGTCAACGACTTGTTTACAGCCAGCGTGAAGCAGGCACAGGCGACAGGCACGGCGACTGCGGCAGACGTGCAGGCTCAGCTCTATAAGACCCTGGCTGGCCGCTCTGACTATGTGAACAAAGGACAATTTATTCAGAACACAGACCAGCTCTATACAAGTATGGGAGAAGACCACACTGTTTCGCGGGTCACGCTGGAGCAGATGGCTAAAGCGGGGGCTAACGAGAGCAACAGCATCGTGACGCTGGAGCGCAATGTGCCTCAGCGCATCCGGATGTTTATATGGCTGGAGGGACAGGACGCGGACTGCGTCAGCGGCGCGTCCGTAAGCGGCTTTGCCATGCGTATCGAGCTGGCGGGCAGCACAGTAAAATAAGAGACTATGGAAACAAAAGCAACGAAGCGCCGCGTCGGTGACGTTGCCAGCGTGGCGGTGTTGTGCGCGGCGGTGCTGCTGTGTATCACTGTTGCGCTTCAGGTGGCGGCACGAGGCTATGCCAGTGTGATGGGCTACAGCCTGTTCCGGGTGATCACCGGCAGTATGGAACCCACCATCCCGGTAAACGCTGTGATCGTGTGCCGCAGCACGGACATTCACGATGTGGCCGTGGGCGATGTGGTGGTATTCCGCTTGGCGGATCTCAGTGGCGAGAAGATCATCACCCACCGTGTGAGCGACATCCACACGCAGTCGGACGGCACGGTGACGCTGGAAACGCGGGGCGATGCCAATTCGGTGGCGGACGGTAAGCCTGTGACGCAGCAACAGCTCATTGGCAGGGTGGTTTGGTATTCCGATAAGGAAGGCGGTGTGACCAGGGTGATAGGATTTCTCGGAGGATCGATCGGGTTTCTGGCCTGTATCGTGTTCCCCATCCTGCTGCTGGGCGCGCTGATCCTGCGGGGCAGCATCAACTCCATCCGCCGCCAGCTGCAGGAGGTGGCCAGAGAGATGGATGAGGCAGCGGCTTTGGATGAAGGCATTGAGCTGACGCCGGAGGAATATGAAGAGATATACCGGAAAGTGCGGGCAGAGGTACTGGAGGAGCTGAAAAACGAACATGAGTAACAGAGAATTGGCGGAGCGCAGCAGAGCCTCCTTTGGAAAAATATGGAAGCAAGCCCTGTTCGCTCTGGCGGCACTGGCTACGCTGGGCGTGCTGCTCTATTCCCTGACCACGGCCTGGTATACCAACGTGGCGGAGACCACAGAGCTGGTCTTTGAAACGGAGAGCTGGGGCTTCGAGGGCCAGGTCAAAGCGCTGGACACGGGACTGCTCTTAGCACCGGGACAGAGCGCCTGCGCCGCGCTGTCCGTGACCAACGACGGAGAGCAGATCAATCAGATCACGGTGACGGTGGACAAGTCTACCATGCCGGAGGAGCTGCAAAAGCGCATCTACTTCTATGTGCCTGCCGCGGCAAAGGAAAGTGACAAGACGGCGGACCGCGTTTACCTCAGCACCTATGGCGGCTATTCCTACCGGGTCATGCCCAAGAGCACCCTGCTTCTGACGGCGGACAGTGCGGCGGATGCCCCTGTGCGCTGTGAGTGGGTCTATGATGTGCTGGGCTATTACGTCTACGGCACGCTGGACAAGGATGGACAGCTTATAACCGGACGGGAGGGCGTGGAAGCGCCGGTCTACATCCGCCCGGTGGAGTACGACTACGACACGGCCATTTTCCAGGATGACAAGCTGCTGACAGTGGGTGAGGACAAAGTGGATGACTTTGTGAAGGCTCTGCTGGCCGCCGACGGATACAAAGACGCGGGCAAAACAAAAGTCGGCGACTATTACGCCGTGAACACCACCGGGACATCCGGGAGTGAGCAGACCGGCCTGTGGCTGTATCTCTGCACGCAGACGGAGATCGAAGCGGCCACTGAATTGGATACCCGCATCGGGACATATCGCTATCTGTTGGAGCAGAAGGACGAGCAGGGTAACTCTATTGCGCTGATTGCGGAGCAGACCGAGAAATACGGGGATGTGGCCACATTGTTGGATGGCGCTAAGGCCACCATTCAGATCGCCGGGCAGAACCTGCGGACGAGCATTGCGGACGTGACCGCGGTGGAGAACCTGACTGCGGCACTAACGCAGGGTGAAAGCGTCCGACTGGCCGGAGATATGACGCTGCAGGAGGCCGTCACCATCCCGGCGGATACAGATGTGATCATCGACCTGAACGGCAAGCAGCTGACCACCGCTGTGGTGGGGCAGCCGGTGCTGGAGGGTGCGCCGGGCAGCAGCATCACGGTGCTCAACGGCACGATCGACGGCGGCAGCCGCGATACGGCGGTGCAGCTGGTGGGCAGCAGCGCGGCGTTCAGCGGCGTGACCATTCAGGGACGCCTGCTTATCGACGACAAGAACGAAAGCAACGAAAATGGCACTGTCTCCGTGGTGCGGCTCAGCAACTGCACGCTGAAGACCGTGGGCAACGAGCAGGTGGGCGTTCATGTATTTGGCAACGGCGCTGCGTCCAGCAGCCGCACGGTGCTGCTGGTGGAGGACTGCACCATCGAGAGTACCTTTGCCGGTATTCTGGGCAACGGCTCGGACGACTGCTACGGCACGGATATTCAGGTGCTCAACAGCACCGTAAAGGGAAAGTATGCCGGCATCTACCAGCCCCAGCGGGGCAGCCGCCTGCTGGTGCAGAACAGCACAGTGGAGGGCATGACCGGCATAGCCATCAAGGGCGGCACGGTCACGATCCGGAACTGCATCGTCAACGGCACGGCAGAAAAGGGCTTTGTCCCCACGGAGGAGCAGGTCAAGGCCAGCAGAAACGGCTGGCTGGACACCGGTGCAGGCGTCTATGTGGAGGCCAATTACGACTGGGCGGACGAGATCACTCTGACGGTCACGGACAGCACCGTCTCTGCCAAGACCCTGGATGTCCCGAATGTGCTGATCGTGGGCGAAAAAGCGGATGCGGTGACAGCAAACAGCAATTATTCAAATACGAATACGAATACGAATGCGAATGACCAGTCATCCGGCATCGGATGACAGACCATAGGGAGAAGCAGCTATCCATGAAGAAACGGGCAGGGACAAGTCAATATGCGCTGTGTCTGGCGGCGGTGCTGCTGCTGGCGTGCGGCATTTTGCTCCTGGGCACGGCGCGGGCGCGTTTTTCGTCCTCCGTTTCGAAGGAGGTAGCGCTTCAGGCCCGGCCGCTGGAACCGCTGCGGCTGACGCCGCAGGACACTGGTGATACATGGCGGATGGTCGATGGCAGCTGTGTACGCATATTCCTGCTGGAATACGACGGTACGCAGGAGAAAAGCGACGTGACCGTAGGCGTGACGCTGCTGGCCAGCCTGGGCATTGAGACACCGAAAGTACTGGACATCACGCTGGCGGTGGAAGAGCCGAACGACACACCCATTACCGAACCGGAGAATGGGAGCGTCGAGGGCGTGGACACGGCGGACACAGCGGAAGTGCCGCAGGACGACACGCTGGATACTGCGCCTGGAAAGAAGATGGTGACGTATCGCGGCATTGCGGAGGAAATTTCGAAGGGATCGGCGCTGTGGTATTCCTTTGGCCCTGGCTGGTGCTACCGATTCTGCCCGGTGACGTCTGTGCAGAGCACGGTAGACGGGCAGGCAGGGAAGATACAGGAGCAGGTCGGGCCGGAAGTGACATGGACGGTCAAGGCCGGTGAGCGGTGGCAGAAGCCCATAACGGTCGTGGTCAGGGCTGATGCGGACGTTCGTTATGATGCGCTGCTGCGGCTGTGCGCCGACGTGCGCGGCGAGAAGGGAAACGAATGACAAAGGGACTGCGGACAACTGTATACGCGGCAGCGGCGCTGACTTTGGCGGCGCTGCTGGTGCTGCTTTTGATGCCGGCCCAGGCGCGTTACCTGCGTACCGCCCAGTGGCAGGCGTCCTATGCCGCGTCACCGTCTGAGCTGACCAGCGATCTCCTGGTGCTGCGGGATGACAAGGCGCAGCTCCTGCTGGCGGACTGGAGTCCGACGGCGGCGGGGGATTGGAGACAGGTAACGTTTGACATGACCTGCCCGGCGGAGCTGCTGCAGGTGTCGACGGTCGAGGAAACGGCGGAAATGCAGCCTGCAGAGCCCGTCTCGGTGACGCTGGGCGCTGTGGATAAGGATTTGCAGGCGGTGACGCAGACGAGCTATACTGTAAGCGACGATGTGGCCATCATCACCGTGGCCTTGAAGCTGACGGCGCAGACTGTGCCCAAAAGCCCGGTGGCGGTGTGTATGCCCATCCGCGTGGAGTTGGCGGGCGCGGCGGATACTTGGTTTGGCGGTAAACTGAGCTTTACGCTGTGTCCCACGGCAGGGAGCGGCTCAACAGAGGTGTCGAGCCTTTTCGATCGTGAGGCCAGCATGACGGAGTATGACGTTACGCAGCCCTTTTATGTGCAGTATACGCTTCCCGATGGCTGCACCGCGGCTGAAATGAAACTGGACGATGCAGGCTTCCCGAGAGGAACACGGTTCAGCACGGACAATGGCATCAGCTATTCGGTGCTGTGCGAGGGCAGACCGATCCCGGTGAAGGCGGGCAGCCAGTCGCTGCTGGTGGATATGAGCAGGGCGACTACGGGGAATGGCAACAGAACGCTGCGGCTCACCGCCAATGGCCAGGGCGGGAAGGTGTTTACCGATACCCTTGCGCTGACGGCGAAAAGCTGGAGCGGCCATGGGGCTGTCACATATACGGAGGATGGCCTGCCTTCCATGCAGATTCAGCCGTGGAACAGCGGAAGCCTGCAGGTCACGGCGGCCGTGGAACGGTTGGCAAGGGTAGAAGAGCCTGTGCCGACGGAGGGACAGGAGGATGCAGCCCGGCAGCAAACGCAGAGCATCGTTAAGTATGTCAGCGCGGACGGTGTGGTCCAGCTCGAATGGACAACGGCGGTTGAAGGGGAAGACGCGGCGACTGAGGGCAACAGCCCCGCCAACACCGCGGAAACGCAGACCCTGACGCTGCTTCCGGCGAAGGATGTCTCCCGTGTCCCTGCCGGTACTTACCGTGTGACGATCTGCTGGAAGTGCAACGGCGTTCTCATAGCGGAGCGTGTGATCCCCTTTTTCGTGACCCGGTGAAGCGCTTGAAGATGTCCCCGTTGGAGCTTCGGTCGTGGCTTTTATTTCCGGCTTCATTTGGTTTATTTTCCCGGCGTAGAGTGGCTATTTTCGCCCAAATCGAACATGCAGCCTCCGTGAAATACATAGCAACATTAAGGGTGTAGTAAAGAGATCCTCGGCAGCTTGCGGAAAACGCAGCCTGCCGAGGATTTTCATTTTTCAATTTTGTAGCTTTCTCGTTGCAAACATCTCAGAATTATGATAAAATGGCATATAAAGAATAGATATCCAAGATAAAGCAGGGATTATAGTGAAACGAATCAGAAATGGATTTACGTTGATGGAAATGCTGATCGTCATTGCGATCATCGCTGTATTGGTTGCGATTGCGATCCCGGTATTTTCATCACAGCTTGAAAAAGCCAGAGAAGCGGCGGACCTTGCAAATGTGCGCTCTGCTTATGCACAGGTATCCGCAGAGGCACTGCTCGGGAATTCGGAGACCACCGTGACTGTTGACCTGAAGCAGAAGCGGGCCGACTGGCAATCGGTCGATCCGGTGAATATCGGCGGTATCGTCCATTACAAAAAGCAAGGAGACACGGATAATTGGAAAGGCGTTGCTGCGCCGAATGGAACCTGTGTTGTTTCATATAATGAAAATTACGGAATTATTCTGACTTGGAGCGGGAAAGCCGACCCTTCTGCCCCCAAGTATCCGTTTAACACAAGCGTGACGGATTTCTTCCCACTTCTATATAGTACAGACTTTTGGAAAAACGGCGATGTAAAAAAGAACGCCAACTTCGAGTTTGACTCCAGATGTCCGAAGTCAGATTATGTTCCGGCTATCTACAAAGCAATCGGAAAGTTGGACAACAGTCTCCTGCAGCAGCCGGACTGCACCTGGGCCTATCTTGGCAACGGAGGAGACGAGCAAGAAGCAAATCGGTATCTTTTCTGGACGTCTCTGAACACAGACAAAGTCGGAGTCGGGAAAAACATCCCCGTAATTATTCAAACCGGCGATGGGAAATATTATGTTTCCGAAACCACGACCGGCAAGCGAAATGGCAAGAATTATGTCACCATCTCAAAATCACTTATGTGGGCCGAGTATAAGCAGGTTCTAAAAAATGGAGAACGGTATTCCTCCTTGGAAGCAGCATACGATGCCTATCTCAAAGCCCTGGGCGATTCCAAGTATGATTCGGTTCGCCAGCCTTAAGGTGCGTTGCTCCGCTATAATCGCTGCCGAATCGACCATGAGGTGATCTGCGGGTGACTGTCCCACAAAACAGGCAATAATCACCCGGTTCGAACAAAGTTACGGCAGAGTCCCGTTCGCGGGACTCTGCCGTTCGTTCGTCAAACCTACCCGCGCATAAAAGACCGCCATCTCAACAAGCTGTTGCTCACCGAGTAAGCGTAAAACGTAACCGAGTATAAAAAGGCCGCCATCTCGGCGAGCAGTAGCTCGTTGGGATAGCGTCATTTTATACGAGACTTCATTTTGCACTTGCCATACAACAGGCAGCAACCTCAAATCACAGCAGGCTTGTGTAGTTCTTCCAGGAAACTGTATCGCGCCTATTCTGCCAGCGGCAGAAAATCGAAGGTCGCCCCGCGAGTGCTGTTCAAGGTATCGGCCGCATGTTTATAGAGAGGAAAAGTGTTAATAGTTGCAAAAATTCTCTCTGGAGCTCAATGCATATGTTGATTTTTGGCTTCCTAGTGGGTATAATAAAGAGGAAAAGTGTTCAAGGTTGCAAAAATCATTCGTAGGAGATGTGGCTACATGGAGATTTGCAGAGATTTCTATTTGGAGAAGCTCATAAAAAGAAGGCACAATGGGCTAATCAAGGTGATTACGGGCATTCGCAGATGCGGCAAGTCGTACTTGCTGAATAACATTTTCTATCATCATTTGCTGGATTCCGGTGTTCCGGCAGACCATATTATCCGCTTTGCTTTTGATTCCGCGGAGGATTTGTACCTGATTGGCGAAAGCCTGATTCAGATTGAAAAAGAGAAGCGGGGTGTTGATCCGGAAAAATTCATGGCATATATCCGCTCTCAAGTTACTGCTGAAGGAATGTATTATCTTCTGCTGGATGAAATCCAAATGCTGGATAGCTTTGAAGCTGTTCTGAATGGGTATCTTCGCAAAGAGAACATGGATGTATTTGTGACCGGAAGCAATGCGAAGCTCTTGTCTAAGGATATTGCAACGGAGTTTGCCGGACGAGGAGACGAGGTTCATATGTATCCCTTGAGCTTTGCGGAGTTCATGTCGGTTTATCAGGGCGATAAATACATGGGCCTATCTGAATATATGTTTTATGGGGGTATTCCCCTGGCCGTTCTTCGTGACGGTGCTAACGATAAAGCTGCGGCGCTGCAAAACCTGTTTCACGAAATTTACATTCGGGATATTACAAAACGCAACCGTATAAAGAACATCGGAGAACTGGAAGATTTGCTGAATATTCTTTCTTCGGCTATTGGCTCCCTGACAAATCCCGAAAAATTGCGGAACACATTCAGAACGGTAAAGAAGTCTAAGATCACGGCTAACACGATACGCAAGTATCTGGCGTACTTTGAGGATTCTTTCCTGATTGAATCGGCACAGCGATATGATATCAAAGGAAAGGCATATATCGAGACACCAAAGAAATACTATTTCTCTGATTTAGGACTTCGCAACGCCAGAATAAACTTCCGCCAGTTTGAACAGACCCACTCTATGGAAAACGTCATTTACAATGAACTACGCATGAGGGGTTACAGCGTGGATGTAGGCGTCGTTCCTGTGGCGGAAAAAGAGACAAATGGAAAAGTAACCCGCAAGCAGTTGGAGGTGGATTTTGTCTGCAACTTGGGTTCGGCCAGATATTATATCCAGTCTGTCTACTCTCTACCTGATGAGGCAAAGCGGGCACAGGAGATCAGGCCATTTCGGAAAATCGATGACTCCTTTAAGAAAATCGTGATTACCAAGGATATTGTCCCGCCGCACTACGACGAGTATGGTATTCTGACTGTAAACATTTATGATTTTTTGCTGGAATCGGATTGCCTTGAAAGGTAATTTTGGCTCAATATATTATTTATTAAAGGCACCGGTTTCCGTAATCTTGTTAAGACAATCATAAAGCAAAAAGGCGGGTAGGCAACCTCTTTCTGAACCGCTCGTCAGATCTCCCTCCAAGCGAGGGAGATCTTTTTTTGCGGACGATTAATCAGCAGATTGCTTGTCCATGGAATTTCTCTCACCGGTGGTGAGAGTTTTTCGTTGTCACAATAAGTCTCATAAAACTGCTTCATACGCCAGATGTTCTGCGCAGAAAATCCCTTTGTTCCCGGATAATGCGCTTGCAGAAATTCGGAAAAATCTGCAACCACGCTTTTTCCCCAGCCGCCATCTTTCACTCTACCGCTGACATAAGCGCCGATTTCCCAGTACATCTGAATAAGCTCTGCATTGATCGCTTTCATGGCGCGGCTGCGGGCGTTGTCGATGATATGGATAACCTCGTCAAACTGTCCTGGATGATGCGTCAATTCATTGCTCACGCTGCTTTTGGAAAGTTTGGCGCTTGGCGTCGCGGCAGGTATTCTTGAGGCAAAAGCCGGGAACAGTTCTGCAACCGATCACTTAATAGAGATCATCTGCGCATGGACGGTCGCAACACGCTTGGCAAGTTCCTCCTGCCCTTGCGTGGAATTTGGAAAATGAACGATCACTTCTATATAGATCCCTCCTACCAGGTGATAAAGTTAGATGCATATCGGCGGAAAGGCCCGCACACAATGAAGTAATGGGCGCTTTGTTACAAACTCCATCTCATAATGCCTTTATTTATTGACAATTTAATGTTTTACGTCTATAATTAAAAACATAACTATGATGTAGAGGTGGTGTACAGAATGGGGCGAAAGAGTGTTACCGTGCTGCCGCAGACGCAGGCCATTTTGGAGCAGCTCGGGGAACAGATCAAACTTGCCAGATTACGGCGGCATTTGTCTGCTGAGTTAGTCGCACAGAGAGCCGGTGTAAGCCGTGCCACAGTGTGGAATGTTGAAAAGGGAAACCCCTCTGTTGCGATTGGGATCTATGCCGCAGTTCTACATGCGCTGAACAACATGGATAAAGACCTTCTGCTCGTTGCAAAGGATGACGAGCTGGGGCGTAAACTCCAAGACCTTGAACTTACCACGCGCAAGAGAGCACCACGAAACGGAGGTGATTGACCGTGGCGTCAAACCAAAAAGTAATTTATGTCTATGAGAGCTTCAGATCTACAACGCCAAACTTCCTGGGGACTCTCTTCGTGGAGAATGTCCGTGGCCGGGAGAGCTACTCCTTTGAGTATGATGCTGACTGGTTAAAAAGCAGCGCAAACTACATGTATCTCGACCCGGATCTTCAACTGTACGCCGGACGTCAGTATCCCACCGGCGCAAAAAATGTGTTCGGTCTTTTCGCTGACTCTTCCCCCGACCGCTGGGGCCGCCTGCTGATGACGCGCAGAGAAAGAATCCTGGCGGAGCAGGAAGGCCGAAAGCCTCGAAAGCTCTTAGACAGCGACTTCCTGCTGGGCGTCTACGACGAGACTCGGATGGGCGCGATCCGCTTCAAGCTGGACAAAGACGGCCCGTTCCTTTCGGATGATTCAAAAACCCCGACGCCTCCCTGGACCAGCTTGCGAACGCTGGAGGAAGCCTCCCGTCAATTCGAAAACGATGAGTCCGGTCTCGAGCAGAAATGGATCAATCAGCTCATCAAGCCCGGTTCCTCGCTGGGTGGCGCTCGTCCGAAGGCCACCGTTCTGGACACAAGCGGAAATCTGTGGATCGCCAAGTTTCCGTCCAAGCACGACGATGTTAACGTGGGCGCATGGGAAAAGGTCACCCATGACCTTGCAAGACTTTGCGGCTTGGATGTTCCCGAGTCCATGCTGATCGACTTCTCCAAGTACGGAAGCACCTTCCTTGTACGAAGGTTTGACCGGAATGGTGCTGCGCGGATCCATTTCGCATCCGCCATGACAATGCTCGGCAAGACCGATGGTGCCTCGGCAGCAGACGGGTCCAGCTATCTCGAACTGGTATCATTTATCAAAGCCAACGGTGCTGCCCCCAAGAGAGATTTGACGGAGCTATGGAAGAGAATCGTGTTCAACATGGCCGTATCCAATACGGATGACCATATGAGAAACCACGGCTTTATCCTCAAGGCGGATGGCTGGCATCTGTCCCCCTTGTACGATGTAAACCCTGTTCCAGAGGGTGACGAACTGTCCCTCTGTGTAAACGAGGACGATGCGACGATCTCCCTTGACCTTGCGTTGGAAATTGCCCCGTATTGTGAGATCAGTACCAAGGACGCAACAGCCATGGCAGCGGATATTCTGAAGACTGTTCGAGAAAACTGGCGCAACTTGGCATCAGAATGCGGATTAAGCCGAAACGCACAGGAATATATGCGACCGGCTTTTTCGCTGGCTCTTGAAGAATAATCTAATTCATCATCAGATCTCCCTTCGAGCAAGGGAGATCTTTTTGTCGGTGGGTTATAAATCATTAAGCATGCCGCAGGGAGTCATTCCACAAGAACAGGATCGTCTGCGAGTGACTCTCCATTTTCCTCTAACTCTAATATGTATCATCTGTGTAGCGTTTCGCTACCATTGTCTCATGCTTGGCTACGGTAAAGCTAACTGCGAAGCAGCAGGAGGCAGTTGCGGAGATAGAACGCAACCTGCAGATCATCGCCTGCGCGGGCGCCGGAAAGACAGAGGTCATCACGCGCCGGATTGCCAATATTTTGCAAAGTAAGCCGAATGTAAAGCCAGAGAACATCGTGGCATTCACATTTACGGAGAAAGCGGCAGAGTCTATGAAGACTCGTATTGCTCGCGCCCTGCAAGAACGATCTGCGGCAGATATCAGTGGAATGTATGTCGGAACAATCCACGGCTTTTGTTATCACCTGCTCAAGGCATATACGGAACGATTTCAAAAGCTGCGACCGTTGGACTCTGCAAAAAACTATCTGTTTATCTCCCGATACCATCGGGAATGCGGCATGGCGGATCTGGGCCTGGAAAACTATCCCTGCAACATAGAGTTGTTCCGGCAGTGCATTGATAAAATGGTCGATGACTATGAGCAGGCGGACGCATGGACGATGCAGCAGCAAGTGGCACTGGAGAAATATACCCGATGCCTGTATGCGCATAATTACATTGATTTCACCCTTATGCTTTTTGAAGCACTGCGGCAGATCAGATCAAATCCTGCGGTCAGAGAGTATGTGTCACAGATCCGGTATTTGGTGGTGGACGAGTATCAAGATATCAACGATCTGCAGGAAAAACTGATCCGACAGATTGCAGAGCTAGGTGCTAACATTTGCGTGGTAGGTGATGACGATCAGACGATCTATCAATTCAGGGGCAGTAACGCCGACAACATGATCTCATTCGTTGAACGATATAGCGATGTACATCAGGTAAAGCTGGAGGAAAACTATCGGTGCGCGCCGGGGATCGTGGATATCGCGGACAAGGTCATTTCCCACAACAAGCGGCGACTCGCCAAAACCATGACATCTGTGCGCGCCGAGTTAACATCAAATGCCGAGGCATTTCGTTGTGAGGATAAGGAAGCAGAGTATAGCGAGATTGCGGAGAGGATCGGATCCCTGCATGAAACGGGGATACCATATAGAGAGATGGCTGTCTTGGTGCGCAAGGGTAAGATCATTGCGCCGGTTTCCGCCGCGTTGGCGCAGGCGGGTATACCGGTTGAATCGGACAGCGCAGAGCACTTCTTTGCTGGTGAGTATTGTGGTCGCTTTGTGGGCACGCTGCAAATCCTTGCCGACGGCGTTGACAAGGCGGAGCTATACGCCTGCTGGAAAGATGTTGCGGGCCGCCCGGAGATCACTGCCGGGTTCAAGTTTTTGCGTGGATGCTCCGGAAGCGGAAAACCGCGGCTCGGAGACATACTGTGCGGCTTTTGCCAAGAGTTATCGTTCTTAGACGACGCAGCCTCGGACGCGGACATACGAAAAGCAGACCTTTCAGCTATGCGGGTGATCTTGGATGACTATGACGAGATCTATGGAGACTGGCAGCTGTCGAGGCGGATTAGCGACCTGCTGAAATTCCTTACAACGCAGGCACCAGAGGTATACAAGCAGCATAGCTTCCGTGAAAAGGACCCAACCATCGATGCAGTACAGGTGATGACCGTCCACAAGGCAAAGGGCTTGGAATTTCACAGCGTTTTCCTCCCTGAACTCATGAAGCGGGAGTTTCCGGTTTCTGCGCGCGGCGGCAAGAAGTACTGGCATGTGTTAGGCGGTTTGTTTGAGCAGAACAAGGCCAAGTACGAAAGCGACCTGGAGGACGAACGCAAGCTGTTCTATGTGGCGGTCACAAGGGCAAAGCAAAATCTATACATGAGCTACGAGCTTTCCATGCAGCCAATTTCCTGCTTTGTCGTTGAATCAGCTGATTCTAAGTGGCTGAAAATCGACAGAAATGACCTTGATTATGAACCCAAGGCAATCGTGGATGATATCTTCCCGGCGCAGACGATCTCGGACAGCGATAACACTTCCGGGGCACATGCGGAATGGGATGAGGAACGCCGTCAGCGGCAGGCGTATTGGGACGAGGTCAGATACGCACGCCGTCAGTTATACGACTATTACGGCACAGCTACGCGCTTTTGCCGTGGGGCGTACGGAGACTTGGAGCGAATCAAGAAGATGAGTCCTGACGAGATATTATCCGAAGCCAGACACAACCGTCTTATCTGAAGTGGACATTGTGAGATTAGCCCAAACCTAGCCGGTTGGATTGGTGCGAGAATTTTGAAGCGGCAAATTAAACTCGCGTAAACATATCATATCCAATATTTTACGAAGGAGGAAAAAGTGATGGCTGATTATACGAATGATTTCTCTCTCAAATTCAAGGAAGGAACGACCCTTGACTTCCCGACATACTCAATTGCCGTACCAGACGGTTTTGAAGCAAAGACAAATGTGGATGGCCGGGATTTCGTGATCTATAAGCGATTTGATCCAGATGACGAAGATAACATGACGGATGAAGATCTGCTCTACACGGAAATCAAGCTGTCTCATACGCCGCAACAGGTTGGGCTGGTTGTTGAAGGAGACTGTACAACGCAACATACGGCAGATGTCCTTACTGCTGTGCTGTTTCCACATGGAGGACGTGGCGGCTCCCTCAGACGATTCAAAACAGACCTGAGCGTTGGCTTTATTGAACCCTGGGACAATTCCTTCTATATTACCATTGTTCTAAATAAGAGTATTTTCCGGATGTGGTTACTGGTACAGGATCCTGCATACTTTGATGACCCGACGGGAGAATTTCCGGAGTTCAGCGAAAAGAATCTGAAGGATATCGAAAAGATGATAAAGAAATGGGTATCGACCATCCAGAGCAAAGAGAGTGCGGAGGACGATGAACCCGTACAGGTGGACACGGAGCGGATGCGTGAGCTGGAAACGACACTGGGTGATACCATTTCCAACGCGCTGAGGAAGGATGCCGAGGATGCTGTGCACAGTCTGCCCGCAGTGATCGAGATGCTGCAGGGAATCGATGCGACACACATGCGGGGTGTAAGAGGCCTGTCAAACCGCATCCAAGCGGCCACACGAGAGAGCAAGGCACTGCACCACATTAGAATAGAGATAGATACAGAAAAGAGTTGGATCGGTGTATATGGCCGCGCGTCGAGCGTTCGAATAAACCGCGGGGAAACAACTTATTGGGTATGCGATGCCGCAGGGGACAAGACGAGGTATGTTGTTGAGAGGCTTATAAAAGAAACAAAAAAACTTACTGCTGATAGAGTTTATCTGGATCTTCTCAAAAATGTTGATTACAATCGTCAGCAAGGTTATGAAATATCTGTTGAAGGCGTCCGTGGCGCAATTTTCCCAGACAGGAAGAACCACAGATCGGAACTCGGAAGGGTTCATCGAAAAGCGAGAGAGAGGAATCGTCAGCGCAAGGATCGGCAGGTAAAAAGGCAAACACACCCGAACCGGTGGGGGCTAAAGGAAAATCGCCAAAAACGGAAGCCGCTGTGCCGCCTTCAAAAAACAACCCGCGAAGATTTGTTCAGGTCGTTGAATGCGCGAATCCGCAGAGCTGGGTTGAGAAGAAGCCGGATGCAATGGAACAGATGCGGAAGGAATTGGCCGCATTAGAGGAAGCCACCGTCGCGGCAACAAAAAAGAGAGAGTACGAAAAGAACAAGCGCTTTTCTGCGCTTGATGGGGCCTTAAAGGAAAAGCTGGAGCTTTTGGATAAGAACTATGAGGATGCAGCGGCAGAGATAGCCCGGCAAATTGATGAGGTAAAGCAGCAAATCGCCAAGCTGAACAACGAACGCTCATCTCTCAAATGGTTCAACTTCTCCGAAAAGAATCGCCTCAAAAAAGAGACGGAATCCAATGAACTGCGGATCGCGGAGCTTGAAAAGAAGCAAACCGACAACGAGAAGCGGCACATTGCGGATGTCAGGAAGGCCAAGAGTGCCAATACGAGGGAGAAGCAGAAAGTCGGTAGGGAAATTGATCTACAATTTCCTATGCCCAAGGAAACACAGGAAGATATTATAAAGCGAGCGGAAAGACGAGCCAAAAGAGAACAGCACTGATGTTCCAAGAAATAAGCCATTTCGCACTCGAAGGGGGGAACAATGATGGGGTTTGAGCCTTGGATGTTGGCGGCAATGGATGATGCTGGCTTTAACGGCATCACAGACGAACACATCCGGCGTGTAGCCGGAGAACTCCAAAAGATCGGCCAGGCTTACATTGACCGGCAGACCTTTGGCCGCGCCTGCTATGCCGCCGGTGTCGATCCGGAGAATTTCACACAAGAGAACCTGAACGAACTAGAGGATGTACTGAACGGAGACTGAGTTATTTTGCAAGAGGAGTTTGTCGGTGCACCCCCTAGGTCATCAAATAATGTTGTCCCGGTGTAAGGGCGTATCAAAAAGGCAATCACAATGTGACATATCTCAAAATAGCCAATGTTAGTTTTTGCGATGCCAATGACGAGTGCTTTTAGGCTTAGGTCTGCCTCTCAAAAAGTATGCCTTTTGAGAGGGCGGTACCTCGGAGGCGTCGATCGCTGCAGTAGTGCGAATGACCTAACTATAAGGCGGCCCCGCCTCCGGCATTTTCCGGGGGCGGGGCTGTTCGTTAGCATTGAGCTATTTTCCCAAGCCACTACAGCTCAGTATCGTCGCCGCTATAGCGCTTAACTTCCGTGTTCGGGATGGGAACGGGTGTACCCGCTATGCTATAACACTAACATGGACAGGAGTCACTTGCATATCTCAATAAATAAATCGATGACAGCTTTTAGCAGGAGAAAAACCCCTACCGTGGGCTCGCTTGCAAAAATTGCATACAGCGATCCAAGCAACTCCATACCACTTGCCCAGCTTGGCTATTTGCGATGCTAAAAAGCAACGAAGAAATAGCTTAGAAGACCAGCAAGTGTTGCGCCAATTGTCTATGGAGGTAATATAAGGCTAATTGCCTACACTCCGATAGACAAGAGGCACAATATGAAATTTTTCTTCATGTTGCAACCTCCTTAATTTATTTGGAGCAAAGTCCATAACTGGTATTTTAGACGGTAGCGGATGTATTGTCAACAATGATGGGCAAATAGTGCTCATTCTTCATTTTATCCGAAATATGGAGGAGTTCTCATCTAAGCCCTTCATATGCTGAATTGTAGCATCGAGCAACAATAAGATGTACGGAAGGAGCGTGAGTAAACAACATCAAAAATCAAAGCGTTGTCCGTATTACGGTACACACCGTATGGTATGGTTATGTCATTAAAAAGAAGGAGGGATAACAGGCATGGCATTTTGTATAGAAAGCATGGGACTGGACTTCTTGACAGAAACAGAAGAAGAGACACGTGGTCTGATATCTTCATTGTAGGAACTCTTCTTTCAAAAGAACATAGAAAAATATTTGCACATATAGGAAAATCATTCTCTTCCGCTAACTTTCCCAATGTCTTTTACACAGGGGAACTATTTTCTCTGTGCCTGTCGTTCCTCCCCGCAGAGCGCAAAGCTGTGCCGATCTGCCACCCTCATGACCCAAGCTGCGCCGCGCCACCGTCAAATGAAACGGTGGCGCGGCGCGGTCCTGTCTTTATTACAGCTTTTTCAATCGTTTCAGTTCCGTTCTGCGTTCTATTGATTCTTGAAAAACGCTACCACAACAGCGCCAGGACCGAGG
>OIZI01000050.1_pt1 | contig 62676 bp, 57 predicted proteins | sample 1588441 | NCBI WGS metagenome assembly OIZI01 (sample SAMN03283284) | human gut metagenome | biome: human-associated habitat; material: feces | host: Homo sapiens | place: Peru | collected 2012 | reverse complement strand
AATGTACAACTTTTATTTCTTTAGGAATTATGGCAGAAGAAGTAATTAAGACTACCTCTTGTTGCAACGATGCAATGATGGGTGGTTTGCTTGGAGCGATGGCAAATCGTGACAACAACAATCCTTTGGCAATGGCGGCTATGATGCGTGACCGTGACGATGCCGACATGTGGAACAATCCATTTGCCTACATGATGATGATGGGCATGATGCGCTATATGTATGGTGCAGACTGGAACAACCGTGACAATGGCGCAGATGTGCAGCGTGCAGAGATTCAGGGTCAAATCGAGAGTTTGCGCAACCAGATGGCAGATAACCAGAACAGCAACTTGCTGATGGGTGCCATCCAGGGTAATGGTAACGACCTTAAGATGTTGGCAAGCAATCTGAACTGTGACTTCAACGCCTTGCAGAACTCTATCTGTGGCATCCAGGCTGGCATCCAGCAGCTTGGTGGTCAGGTAGGATTCTCGGCAGAGCGAGTGATTAACGCTATCTCGCAGGGTAACTTGCAGATGACCATAGCATTGAAGGATTGCTGCTGCCAGACCCAGCAGAACATCATCAAGATGGGTTACGACAACCAGCTTGGTCAGAAGGACATCGTTAACCAGATGCAGCAGGGCTTTAACTATACCAACACAGGTATAGAAAGAGCTGCTTCGAATCTCGGTTTCCAGATGCAGCAAGACAAGTGTGACGTCATCCGTGCAGGTGAGAACAACACCCAGCGTATCATCGATACCTTGACCGGTCATTGGAGCCAGGAGCAAGCAAACGAGATTCAGGACTTGAAGTTTAAGAACTCTCAGTTGCAGCAGAACATCTACCTTGCCAATCTGATGAATGGCGGTTGCGGATGTGGCGCAGGTGTAGCAGGTGGCTATCAGTAAAAAAGAGTAAAGAATGAAACAGAAGCGTAGTGGTATGAACAAGATTTCTCCAGTGGGCTTGGCTACTACAGCATTGGTAGCCAACCAAGTTTCAGTCTTAGCTACTTACAATGAGAAGCTTTGCAGACCTTATTGCGTGAACGGCAACGTGCAGCCACAGGCTAGCATAACCTACAGTTATGAGCAGCCTATCCTGAACGGTACAACGGTATTCGTGCCTATCGTGGCGACTATCAGCATCATTTCGCCTGTAGTGGGCAGCAGAAACGTGATGAGAGCACAGCCATTGATTTACACGGAAAAATGGATTGCAGCCTTCCAAGGGCAGACAGCCCTACCAACGGCTGTGACCATCACCAGCGTAGGCAGAACGCAAAAGGCAAACGATGTGGTATGCGGAAAGGCTAGAGGCCTGAGCATATTTGACAGTCTAACCGTAGCATTGACTACTGCTTAGTATCATTATAGGGGGAAATGGTGGATGGTTTGTTAGCCATCGTTTCCCTCGCATTATCCATTTAAAAAGATACGATTATGATATTCAGAGACTTGAAGGCTGGATTTCCAATCTATCTATTTGATAGAGCCAGCAGAAAATTTAAGCAAGGCAAGGTGACGAGCAATCCATGCCCTGACTTTGAGAATGGCAAGCAGAACGTAATGGCTGCTATGCCGGGAATGCCGAACTATGGGGCGAGGAACGTGAAGGTGAATGTGCAAACCGAGGATGGCAAGCAGTCCATCTATTCGGTGGTAGATACTGAGCAAACAGCATACAGCGACACCCTGGTAATCTCCTGTAGCAAGGAGAACATCATTAACGAGGTGAACGCATTGAAGAACCAAGCTAACGACATCCTAAGAAAGATGCCTGATTTTGAGCAGACCGTAAAGGACTGTGATAATCTCCTCTCGGAATTGGACACAACGTTTCGTGACCAACAGAAAACAAACGAAAGGCTCAACCAGATGGAAAGCAAGCTGGATGAGATTTTCAAATTCGTCAAATCACAAAAGAATGAATGATATGAACTTAGTAGAACTTATCACAAAATATCAGAGCGATGCCACACCTGAGCAGATGGTGCAGGTGACAAAGATAATCGGCAAATTCGTGGCTATGCACGCAACGGATGAAGACCTCTTGCTGCTGTATAAGGAAATCTATGGGGTAGTGGGCAACGGACACTTCAATGACTTCTTCGCTGAGGCTCAAATTAAGAAGATGGTTTTTGAGGATGATAAGGAGGTGGAGCATCGTGCTCCTTACTATACCATGGCGAAGACGCAGGAAATATATGAGACGGTGAAGGACGAGATTCGCCCTTACAACCAATGGGACTTTGCCGTGGTGCTGAACATGGTATATTCGGACAACTACAACCTGTTGAAGAAATGGTTTGCCGATGATAGCGAGGAGCAGCTGATGGACAAAATGGTGGACTTGGCTGTGAACTGGCTGAGAGACGATGATAACCCTTATGGGCATTGTAAGGCTTGGGGGTACTTTAACTAAGTGAAGAGTGAAGAACGAAGAGTGAAGAATCAATTTGCTCTTCTAGAAATGATTCCATAACACCTAGAGATATATAAAAGAAAACTATCAGAAGAAGAGAATGCAGGCTAAGGAAAAAGGGCTTGTGTTCTCTTTTTTTCGTATGAAGTTGCGCAACTTATCACTGAGAATCGGGAATGATGGCTTAAATTTGCATCGTTTCCATAACGGAGTGGGGACGGATAAATGGAAAAGAAAATGAATGATATTCGAGGTTACTTAATTGGGACGATATGGACTTTTCTGAGTCTGCTAGTACCCATCAGAGATTTTATGATTGCCATGATGGTATTGTTCGGGCTGAACCTTGTGTTTGGCATCGTGGCAGCGGTGTTTAATGGTGAGGAATGGAGCTGGAAGAAATTCGGCATGTTCTTCGTTTGCTGTGCGGTGTTTTTCGTGACGGTGGCTGCACTGTTTATCATCGGTCACTTCTTGCATTCGGATGCTGAGGCTCTGTTTTGCGTGAAGTGGGTGTGCATAGCCGCGACCTATTTCTTCACTACAAACATCTTGAAGAATCTGAGGAGGATGCTAGTGCCTGATACGCCCTGGTATAAACTTGTGGACTATGTTTATTATGCGCTGACACTTGGATTTGTGGAGAAGTTTCCGATGTTCAAGAAATACCAAGAATATAAAAACAATAAAGAAAATGGAAATGAAGGAAATAACTAAGGAGCAGATACTGAAGATTATGCCGAATGCGAAAAATAGGGTAGATAAATATTTGCCTTATTTCAACGAATTGGCAGATAAGTATCACATCAATACAAAATTACGATGGGCGCACTTCCTTGCCCAGATAGCGCATGAAAGCGGTGAACTTCTTTATACCCATGAACTAGGAAGGAACTCTTATTTCACGAAGTATGAGAAGGGATCACTTGGAAAGATGCTCGGCAACACGCATGAGGGCGATGGTGCCAAGTATAAGGGCAGAGGCTTCATCCAGTTGACCGGCCGAAGTAACTACTCAATATTCCAGGTCTACAGTATGCAGCCTGTGTTGGAGCATCCGGAGTTGCTGGAACAGCCGGAACTTTGCGTTGACGTATCGATGTGGTTCTGGGAGGCGCATGGGCTGAACGAACTGGCTGATGCGGATAATGTGTTGAAAATTACGAAAAAGATAAATGGAGGCACAAACGGACTGGTTAGCAGAAAGAAGTATCTTGCCAGGGCTATGGTTGCCTTATAAACAGAATAGCTTATGAAATCGAAACATTTAATTATCTATCTGTTCGTTTGGATAGCATATTTCTCAATGTTGTTTCTGACGAGTTGTAAGACGAAGACTGTGACGCAGGAGCACTATATCACAGACAACACCGTGAGCAAGGGTTTGGATGCCAGTTGGCAGGAGCGGTTTATATCTGCCTTCGAGCAGATGGCTACATACCGTAACCGGGAGCATGAGACTTCGACCAAGGAGACAACTCATACAAAGGATAGTACTTCGACCACGGTAGACCAGAACGGAAAGCCTATCAAAACGGAAAGCTGGCACTCTACAGTAACCAACAGGGACACTAAGGAGGTGATGAAGCTACAGGATTCCATCTTCACCATGAGCAAGGAGGTGGATAAATACCAATTCTTGATAGTGCAGAAGGATAGCTTGATTCGGTTAAAGCAGGACTCCATACAGGTGTTAAGCCGAGAACTGACCAAGACAGAGCAAAAGTATATCACCCTGGGGAAGTATACCGCCAAGATGATTTGGACCCTTGTAGTAGCAGTGATTGGTTTGTTGATTTGGCTATGGCACAGAAAGAAATGAGCGTATGAAGACAATAACGATAAAAATAGTGAAGAAGAGCGTGATGGGCGTGGTAGAGGGACTATCAGCCACCATTGCGCAGCATAACCCAGAGGTGGACTTTCAGACCGTCTGGGCGAGTGATGGCGAGGAGGCGAAGTTGGACATCTACTACAGGGAAGCAATAACCGACCTAGAGAACTTCTTGGCTAGGTTTTCTTCTTCGACCACACAGCAGTTTGACCTACAGGCACTGGCTGATGATTTCACAATCACCATCAAAACCTTGGCATCTTGGCCACCTAGATTAAGCGGTGTGCTGACCAACCAAATACAAAACTATCTGGTACATGCTATCCTTGCCGGATGGCTGAGTGACTTCCCAGACATGAACCATACGGACTATGCTAGCATGGGAGCGAGCGACCTAGAAGCCATCAAGGAGGTTTTGCTAAAGAAGGACTTTAGCTTTGCTGAGGCTGAAAGAACTGCTGACGATACCGTGAAAGATGGTTCTTCGGCTGTGGATGCTGTTGCTAGAGTAGGGGATGGAGTTGAAAAGAATAGCAATTTTTCGCCTACAGAGAGAAGGGCTGTGGATGGTGTTGCAAAGAATGCTTCATCCTTTTCTGCTTCCGAGAGAAAAGAAGATGAAGCAGGAAAGGACAGCAATCGTTCTTCTACTTCAATGAGAGTGGAGGATGATTCTGATAAACAGATGAATGCCCAATCTGCTGAAACCAGAACTTCGGACAATGTAGGCAAGAACGTTGCTTCTCCTGGTACTATAGCGAGAGGTGAGGATGATGAGGGCAAAACTCAAAATGCTCTGAACGCTGAGGCTAGAGGTACCGATGGAGCGGTCAAGAATGGCAATACATTGGATGCTGAGGCTCGAAATGAGGACGAGGTAAAGGATGAGCGGAGAGGACTGAAAGGCTCTGAGCGAAATCCTGATTTTGTTTCGCAGCATTTCCACCAAGACTATGTGGACTGGAGCGGAGGCAGACCACCTTACGAACTAAGATAATTTTTCATCAATATAAATAATTGCAATTATGGATAGAAAATTGATTACATTGAATCTTGGCATGGAGCAGGTATGTAATGATGTGCTTGCAAGATGCTATGTAGTGAGCCAGGGAATGGTGGACGAAGCCCAGAAGGACATCAGAGCCAACATCGAAAGCCCAGACAGTGACGAGACTCGCAGTATCATCAATCGTGCCGTGACGGAAGCCATCGGTAACATCAAGCTGGCAGCTCAGCGTTATCTGACCACTGGTAGAGTGGAGGACAACAACAACTTGGAGCGACTGGTGAAGGGCACAAGAAAGTATGCCTATACTGACAACAAAAACGGTACGTGGACGGAGGTTGTGACTACCACCATTGATGGTGAGGAGAGCGAAACCACCGCTACCGTAAACAAGGCTGGTAAGGACAGGGAGGAAAACATCTATGAGACGGTGACGCTGAACCTGGAGATTCCGAACTGGAACGTGGCTGTGACGGATGCCTTGAAGAGCCATTGCCACCGCTACATCGTGGACTACGTGATGAGCCAATTCCTGATGGACCAGTTTGCCGACAAGGCAGGAACGTATGGCGAAAGCGCAACGGCAGACTACAACAACATCAAGAGCGACTTGCTGAGCCGGGATAACTATACGCTGAGAAGACCTAGCTTCACGTAAGAGGCTATTGGGGACAGGCGATAGAATCGCCTGGAACGGTGGCTATTCTTTTTCTTCATTATTTTGGGTGTTTATGGAAAGAGCCTTCGCTAAATCGGGATGGATTCCTGAAAAAGCGAAGGCTCTGTTTTTTTCTAGAACTTGTTGAAACGCCTGATAACTTCGAGGCGAGTGGCAAAGTACTGATTCATTGACTTCATCTTAAGATAGAGGGCTATGCGGAAGAAGCGATAGCTATGGGAGGACATATAGTTGGACTTCATGCCACCTAGGCGACCTAGGTAATGCCAATTTTGGTTATCGTTGCTACCATACAGCCACATGACCGGCACGGTGCCAGAGGTGAGGGAATGGATGTAGCCTGTGATGGCATCGGGAGCGTTCTCCTCATCGAACTTCAAGGTACGAGTAACTATGATGCCATGATACTCGGTATCATCCTCGTAATCGTAACCGCTATCCAAAACTATTACGCTACCGTCTCGATACTGAATGTATGGGTGAGGGTAGGAGTTGAGGGCTGTGAGCACATTCTTGATGAGGAAGGTGCTCCAGGCTTCATCCTTGACGGAATAGCAGAGGGCTACGGTATCGGCTGAGGCTTCCTTGGACAGTTGGCTGACATCTAGGCAGAAGATGCGAGAGTTCTTGTAATCGTAGATAACCTGGCAACGCTGAAAGAAGTCGATTGGCGAGGAGGTGAGATCTATGAGTTGTCGCATCTGTGCCTTGATGGTCTTGGTGGCGGCATCATCGCCTTCGGCATCATTGAAGAAGTTGAGGAACTTGCCAAGGTTGCCCACTATATTGAAGCCTGGTCCATCCAAGACATCGGACATGGAAGCCACTTGTGACTCAGCTATGCGACTGAGGGAGCGATTGGTGGCGAAGAGCACGGACTGGTCTAGCTGAGTGATGGACTTCGGATTGCTGCAAACCTCACGACTGATGGGGTGTATGCTGCTATAGGTGCCTTGGGAAGAAACTTCCATCGCCCAGATGCCATCGGTGGAGAAAGCCATCAAAGGGTACTGACCAAACTGACCTTGGGAGAGTGCCCTTGTGGTTGAGGCTATGCCCAGGATGGTGCCGATACCCACGGTATTGATGCCGTTCAGAGGGAAGTAGAAGGCGTTATCGGACTCGGAGGTGTAAATCTTATTGGACAGTTCCACTACATCATCAAGCGTATAATTAAACGACTCTACCTTATATTGCTCGAAATTGTCGGTAAAATCTCCCATATGCATGGCTCCATTCAGTTCAGCGCATTGTTCAAGAGGGAAAACGAAGATGACGTCATTATCAGAAGAATCCTTGCAGAAGATAGCCATTTTATCAGCTCTGGAATCCGGATAGAACTTGACAAGATTGCTGATTATGAAGACATCAATATCCTGACGAGAGAAGTACCTGTCGCTACTTTCAACATATTTCGTTCCGGAAGTGGTGTTGAGGCTAACTACAATTTTCTGGATTTTATACCTATACTTCAAGTTATCCGTGCTATCATCGTATTTAAGAATGTATTGGCCAGGTAGCATAACACTACCATTGAATCCTTGAAACAGTGTCTCTTTCATGCCATACAGGTTAAGACGATGATTATAGACATAACCACCTTGGGCGAAGAGCGAGTTATGAGTTTTATAATCATCCTTCATCTGTTCCTGCAATGATACCTGATAGACTGCATTCTTGTCAACAGGTAATTTCTTCGCTGAGCAAATTGCTAAATCTGATAGTTTCAACGAGCAGACCTTGTAGAAAGCAGAGGTGTTCTTTAATTTGTTACGATAGGCATCTTCACTAAGTGATGGGAAATACACAGAAGTGTCTCCTATTTTGTTGCTATTTGATACAAACGTTAGTGATAATAATCCATACCCAAGTTTATAATTTTTTCGTCCAACTCTGAGACTTGAAATTTTCTCAGATGTGTCAACGTTAGAAATAGGAGGTGTAATGAATACATCTACCGATTTGATGACATCCTTCCATTCTTCAAGTTCATCACGTTTTGCGTCCAGTATAGTATATTTTAAATCTACATTTCGTGGATAATAAATAAATGCTGCCTTCGTGATATGTACTTTGAATGTGTTATTCTTTCCATCTTCGCGTTGAAAGGTAAAGTCATCTGATGTGTTGATAACACCATCAGTTACATTTAAAGAAAATGCGTTAGCACACAGCACCATGTAGCTATCTGGAACCTGTACAGGGATGAATACAGGCGATGAGTGCATAATCATGGAACCATCAAACATTCTATAGCAATATCTTACAAAGAAATTGGCATAAAAACGACCTTTACGAGCAATAAGATTGTTTGTTCGATTGACAAGTGCATAGATGCTCTGTGTAACGTCCGATTGCTTGTCTTCCTTAATTGTGAGACATTCAGCATTTCCGATAGAAATTTCATTCATCGATATTTTAACCTTATCAAAAACGTCATTGCATGAGTATGTGGTTTGCTGGAATGCTTCCAGAAAACCATTTGCACTTCCTTCTGCATCGACTCCACCATTACTGTAGTTCTCTGGATAATCATCGGATATAGAAAAGGCGATTTCTACGAATGGAGGCTTTTGTGGCAGATATTTATAGCCACCATCCACCCATAGTGCATAGTGAATCCCATCTGCAGCTACAATGATGAGCGTGTTGCCGATGGAATCGATAGAAAGCACGGTGGATTCGTAGTCGAAGGACTTGATAGGGGTGGACGAGCCTAGCGTGCCATCCTGCATGAACCAATAAATGGAGGATGAGGCTATGGCTATGAGGTGGTGATAACTACCTGTTTCGTGAACATACAATATCTTAGCCACCTCACCATTAACGGTGAGGGGCTGAGATAGAGGTGTGCCCGATACGATGGCAGGGCGCAATGCGCCATCGTGCAGCTCTAGGTTGCCACAGAGGGATAGCGCACCGTTCTCTACTGCCATTTCATCGGGTGTGAGGCTGAGACCTTTGTATCTGATTGATTGTTGCATTTTTATTAATGTTTAATGTGTATTGTTTAATATTTAATTATCGGCAATGGGATGGGTCTGCACGATTGACTACAGCCAATGCCTGTAGGGTGTCGTTGCCTACGGTGATGGTCTCTAGACGGTCAGAGACAACCAAGTCTATTTCTTGGGCGTTAGGTGGAACGCCTAGGGTGTGGAGGAAGAGGCATTTGACAGTGCTAGCACTGCAACCATGAAGTTGTGCCTTGCGCCCATAGAGAGGTATGGCATCAGGAAGCGAGGAGGACTTGGTGATATACATCTGAGAGCCGAGACAGAAGAATACGATTTTGTCGCCTCGCTGTAGCCCCAAGAGCTTTACAGGGTAGGAACGCAAGGTGATGCGCCCATTCTTGTTGAGGGTGAGTCCACGCTTTTGAGGGCGTGGACGGTTGAGGATAAATATATCAGTTTCGTTCTGCATAATCTGTAGGTTTGTGGAGCCAGAAACGGAAGTAATCGTTTTCGGCATCCTGGTTACGTACTTTTACATATTCTCGGGTGACATAGAAATGTTTCTTGCGTAGGGTAGGGTTGAGGTTGTAATCATTCAGCATCATAGCTGGCTCTACCCTGCCATCAAAGGTTATCTCGTACCAATAGCGGTGGAGAAAGAACCATGGGCGAAGACGGACTTCCTGAATGGTGGTGTAGTTGCTTTTGTCCACTCTGCATGGGACGATGCTCCAGCTGCCATCTTGCCAATGCTCCGTTATCTCTTCTCCACCTGGTGCCAATTCATGCTTCTCGATGGTGGACTTTTGAATCTTTACAAGAAGGCAGACATCGGCAGTGAAGACCTTTGCCATCTTACGGTGGCAGAGCATGACATAACGCCCTTTCTTGTCGGGGAGGAGGCTACGCTGCTTGCCTGGGTGGTTGATAACGCAGACGGTGGAAAGGAACTTCTTGCGTGCCATGTGGAGGAAGTCGGGGAGCTTCGCCTTGGCGTGCATTCGGTCGATAACCTTCTGAACCTTATTGAAATTCTTGTCGGCTTGGGTCTCATGCACAGTGATTGGTTGCTGAGGCTCTTGGCTAGTCTGCTCACGTACCTTCTTTACGTGCTCACGAACTTGCTTCTTGGAAGGGACTTCGAGAAGATGGCCAGTTTTTTTGTCGAGCTTGTAATTTGACTTCTGCTGTTTCATATTCATTATGCTTTAGATGTTACCTCTGTTAATGCAGATGATTTCGAAATGATGATTGTCGCAAATATCGCAGCCGTTGGGCATACGATGATTGAAGGAGCAAGGAATGTGCTCTTTGAACAAATCGCAGTTAAGGCAATGCTCTGGGACTTCCTCATACTCAAAGTTGCCTTTAACATGTGGGGTGGAGGATTCCTTGTTGGGTACTGCCCGGACTATGCGCCCGAAGAGGTCGTAGAACTCTCCAGGCACAACGCTAGTAGCTTCTCTGAGGGATGGGAGGGTGTAGCCCATCTTGCGGATGAACCAGAGACGGAGATAAATGATGAAACGTTTCAACTTTTTCATATATGATGTTGTTATATATATATTAATAATGTGGGGCTAAGTTACGAGAAATGTGCGGAAGAGAAGTGATAACTTGCGCAACTTAGCTTGTTGAGAACCAAATTGCGCAAGAATTGTCAGTGATTACTCGGTTTTACCGTCCTTCTCTTTCTGCTTGTTATCAGTGGAAGGCTCATGCTCGAAGACATCAAAAATCTTGGTCTCGCTGAGGCTCTTCAACTCATAGTCTATCATGGTCTTGCCCATAACCTCGTCTACATAACGCTTGGCACGCTCGATGCACTTGGCTTGGATGAGGTAGTTGACATAGGTACGCTTCTCCTTACCCTTCTTTTCATCAATGGTGATGAAAGCCAAACGAGCCTTGAACCAAAGATAATCGTCAAAAACATCTGAGAAGAAAATCTCATTGTAGTTGGCTGGGTTGATGTTTGCAACCTTGAACTCGCCAGAGACATAGACGGACATGTTATCGATGATGCTAGCTTCAGCCTCGGTGAAGGAGAGGGCATCAACAACATACAACTCGTTTACCAGTTTCTCGCTACCATCCTCCTGGGTCTTCTCATAGCGCACCTTACACTCGAACCAGGTGCCTGTACGAGAACGGAGGGAAGAACCGTTACCTGTGCCTACGAAGGACTCCTTTGGCTGGTTCTGAGACTTGTCTTGTGTCTTAGCCTCTTCCTGAGGCTTGTTTTCTTTCTTGTTCATAATCTTAAGAATTTAATTTGTTATTAATAATTTTGTCTACCTCTTCTTCTGATAGAGGTTTGCCGTCTTTGCCAAGGTATTTCTTGCACATGAAATACATAGTGCCAGGAGGGTCGGGATGGCGGTAGAGGTCATCCAACTCTACCTTGGCAAGTTGCTCATCCATGGAACTGAAGACTGGGCGAGCTTGATGTGCTCTTGGCAGTCGTTCCATCACCTGGTAGTGGATGCTGTAGCCATCTTTCTTTATCTGTTCGTCTTGGAGGCGGATGAGCATCTTATCTAGCTTGGCTTCTTTCTCCTTGATGGTATTGAAGAGAGTATTGACCAGCTCCTTGTCGGGCTGTGCCTTCTTCTTCTCCTGGAAGTATTGGATGGTTGAGGCTCTAAGTTCTGCCACCAGAAGGAAGAATGTGCCGTTGTCGTTCTGAGGGACATCATTTCCGTCTGCCTTCATGATGATGCCATCAACACGCTTTTCAAGTTCGATGGACTGGCGCAGCATTTTTTTATCTCGGTGTGCCCAATACTCCTTTTCGGTGGTTCGCATAGCTGAAACTAGCTTGCGAAAGGATAATGCTGATTCTTCACTCATGTTATCCTCTCCACACTTCACGTTTCTCAATCTCTTCGATGCGCTCTTCCAAGCAACTTTTGTACAACTTCATTGCATGATACTGAGCTACAAGAATAGATGCCTGATAATCGCCTACCTTTTCACACACAGCCGTAAGCCCTTTGTTCATGAACTTTTCTAACTTAACAAAACGCTCAGTCACATCGTTGAGCTCAATGTTGAGACGGTCATGGAAATCGTCTGCAACCTTGTAAGACTGGTTGAAGACATCAGCAGGTGACCAGGAATCGTAGGTACTGCCATCCGGATTGTTGTAGCGAACATGGAAACCTGGTCTCCATTCATGGTTATCCTCGTTCTTGCGAGCAAAACCTTTAGCCACTGCGGTTGCTTCATCCATAGGTGCAGCCATAACCTCTTTTGTACCGATGTACTTCTTTAATGCTTCTGCGTTCATAATAATTAATTTTTAAATGTTATTTGATACCTAATGTTTGTTTAACTTTCTTAATGCGGTCTAGCTCCTTTGGGAGGAGGTTGCCTTGCTCGTCTATTCGGCAGAGGAGTTTGAGGCGTGGGGTGATGGTTATCCACTTGTGGAGGCCATCGTGCTCACGCTTTATCTGTCGAAGTTGGGCAGCTTGCAGTCTTTCACTCAAATGCTGCTCATGGCGAAGCTTACTGATTTCGTTTTGTATTCTGTCCATTGGCTAACCTTCGCACTTTTGAATTATATTTGCCAGAATGCTTTCTACGCCCTTTGGCTTGAAGAAGCGATTGGCGTTGAGGAGAGAGAGGGCTTCTTTTGCACTATCACTGATGGATAGCAAGCGACCAGCTTTCTTTATGTAATAATTGTAGTCTGCATCCAATTGCTGCTTGTATGCCTTGCCCTTGGCAAGATAGTCTGCTTCAAGGGCTTTACCCTTCTCCTTGTATTCAGAAATGAGAGCAGCTTCCTTTTGGGCGTACTTGTCATCGAGAGACTTTTCCTTGTAAGCCAACTTTTTCTCTTTCTCATTGTATCTCTGAACAGAGGATTCGTAATTTGCACGTGATTCGTCTCGCTGTTGGATGCTACGTTTCACCTCATCCTTCATGTGCTCCTCAACCATCAAGCGCACATCCTCAAAGCCAATGTAAGACTCGGAGGTCTCAACAGTGCGTCTTGGCTTCTCATCTTGTGAATACAAAGGGTCTGTTGCACAGTCATGCATTCTACGAAATGGGTAACTGAATCTCTCGTATTCTATTTGCACTTCCTTGCGGATGATAACTCTGGAACCGTCTTTGAGGGAAGCGATGGTCTTATCCTTCTCTTTTACGGTCTCTTCTAATTCCTTTACTCGATTCTTCAAGGTTTCGAACTCTGAATAATCTACATTTACTATTGCCATAATTGTTATGATTTGAATTTAATTGTTACATTTTTCTGCATTCTCTTTAGGGATGTCGTACCATGGAAGGGTATAACCTTTATCCTTCATTTCTTTAGGCAGTATACAGCGGTAATAGCTGCCATAGAAATTTTGCCATGTATCAGAGACCTCCAAAATCGTACCTGATGGAAGCTCTGGCTTCGGCTTGAACCATGGGCGTGGATATTTGGTTGTTTCGTGAACATCCTGAGCGCACTTAGTTGGTTTGATTAATTTTATCTTCATTACTTTTTCTTTGTTTTACGTTTGGTGTAATTAATGTTTTCTATCTGATGTTCGAAGAATGCGATACGGCTATTTAATCTTCGGAGGATAGCATTTCTGATGTAGAGGATTGTTTCTGCATCGAGATACTTGGTGATGTCTTCGTTTGCAACACGGCAGATGTTCCCGTTTGCAACACGGCATGCTCCATGGAGGGATATATCCAGCTTTACTGGGCTATCGAGCATAGCAATGTTGTTTGATGCTTCTACTTGTTCTACATGGTCTCTGACCTGGGTTAGCTCTTCGATGGAATTGTAGTATTCGCCTACGGAGTCGATGGTGTTACGCATTTCTTCATATTCTTCCTTTGTCATACGCTTTAATCGTCTTCAAATTCGTTTGATTTCTTAAAGATGTAATTTCTATCAATTCGTATGCGAGCATCGAACATAATGCATCTGGCTAAAACAAGCAGGATGTGGTCGTTACTGACACCGGAGAACATCGGGAATGAAATGGTACATTTTCTGTTCAGTACATTTATTGTATCAAAATGGTATTCTTCATCTGAATTCTTTGTTGGCAAACCTAAGATGCAGTATGTATCATCACTACCAATCTTCGAGAGAGTGAAATTATATTCCGTCTCTTCGCCATCTTCACAGATACTGATATGTACTTTCTTCCAACCATAGAAATCGTTGTCAGATACTTCAAGTTCAAAGCTGTTGTTGCTATCAACATCTTCCAAATCTACTTTTTGCATCATGTCTTCTGCCAAATTGGTGAGCAAAATGGTTCCATCACCTTCTTCTTTAAGATGAGTGAATCCTTTTCGAAGTTCTTGCGCAAAGCTTTCGACACATTTCTTGTTGACGATATTCTCTATCTCGGCAGTCAAGGATTTGCTCAACAACTCTGAGAACTCAGGCAATTCGAGACTAGTGGAAGGCGCATTCTTCGCCATGTATTCCTTCAACTGCTTTCTGTAAGGTGAATTGTAACCGAGATAGTAGTCTTTAACTTCTTCGAGTGCTGCCTTCATAGCAGCATCTTGTGCAGCCTTCTGGATAACATTCATATCCAAGACTGGGGCGGTAATTTTAAAATCTGTTTCCATAATAATTACTTTTTCTTTGTTAATATTCTTTTTGAGGGACCAGCGATAGAATCGCTGGGAACGGGGGCTTTTACCCTTTTAATTGTTCTTCGATTGCTTCCTGGGCTAGGATTTCCTGCCAGTGAGCTTCATTGTAATTTCTTGCCTCTTGGTTCTCGGTTAGCTGTGGGTCGTAGCCACCGAAACAATAAGTGTCAAATTTCTCATACTCCTTCATCGTATGTGGAGGTTTGGAGCCAGGAGTGGCTGGAATGTATTCCTTGGCGAACTCCTTTGGCAATAGGGTTGCTATTGTTGAGGCTATCGGGTCGATGACTTCGTATTTGAAAATACGGCTCTTGCCCTTTTTGGGAGAGTTATACACTGGTCTTGCCCAACAGATGTTTCCCCTGTAGCTAGACATGAGACCAGAGAAATAATACGGTTTCCAAATCCGACTATCTCTGAATGCGCTACAGATGCCTGTAGGCGAATCTCCATTATACGTAACACTATCTGACTTCCTGCAATGGTTGTAGCCGAGGTCGCTGATGTGGCTATGTACACAGAACTTGCACATCCTCATTTTCTCCTGATTAGCAACTGATGGTGTTGGCTGCATCAGGCTTTGTTTGATGTAATTGCCCATAGATGCATGATTTTAAAGTTCATCCTCTTGGTTGGTTGCTTTACGTTTCCATTCTCCACAGCACTCCCAGTGGAAGCGATGATGACCGAAGCCGTTGCATGTTCCGCTATACTTACTGTTTTCCGTAGGACGGAAGAACTTGCAACCCTTACAGGAGCGATGGCCATGGTGGTAAACTAGATAGATGAATGTGCTGGCCATCATTACAAGGCACAGCATGATGATGATAGATCCGATTTCCATATTACTTCTTGTTTTTAATGATTTTGTTTAATACTTGCTTGTTGTGCTCAGTATCATCATTGATGAGGTGATAGGAGCGAACTTTCTCGAAGGCGTTGGCTTCGGCTGCTTGCATGTAAGCCTTGACCACTTCGATGAAGTCTTCGAGGGAACGACAGAGGGCGTACTTGTAGCCAGCGCACTGCCAATAGCCCTGGAAGCGTTTCTGGTTGGCAGACTGGTTGTTGGTCTTGCCATACTTCAATTCGATGCCCAAGCCGAAGTAAACTTCTGGGTTCTCGTAGATGATGCCTGTCTTGCCATCCTTCATGGAAGGGAGAGCAAGGATGAGGTCGGGAACGCCTGGGACCACGCCCGATGCTGCATTGATGGCTAGCTTCTTGCCACTGGTAGCACCGTCTGCCTCGTTCTTGGGATGGAAGAGGAGTGTGGAGAAAGCTGGGTACTGTAGTCGAAACCATCGTACACAGGCTATCTGCAACTGACCTTCACGCTGCACCTTCTTGTGCTGAGGCTTTTGCGTGTACTCGGGATAATTGCCGTTGAGACGGTCTATTAATTCTTGTTTGTCCATAACTGTATGAATTAAATTGTTTGTTACTTGTATCTTAGTCGCTGAGGATGGATTGGAGATAGTTTTGTGTCTTATCGTCCAAGTCGAGAAGGTTTTTCGTTTCCTCTTCCACAGGTGGTGTCCAGTCGATGCCCAGTTTAGCTAAAGTGCCATTCTTGTAGGCATCTTTCACCATCTGTGCCATGGAACCATCCGGGTTCTTCTTGGCAGCTTCTATCCAGCCTAGATACTTCTGCCTTAAGGCTTCTGCCTGTTCTTTCTCCAATTCCTTCTTGCGTTCTTCCTTCCTTTTGAGACGAGCTTCAATTTCCTCGTTGGTTTCCTCGTGTTGAGGCTGTGGAGGAGAAGATGGTGTAGAACTTGAAGGCTGAGGCTTCTTTCTGGCTGAGGCTGCAATCGTAGGGTTGTCGAATGTGCCTTCCATCAGAGGCTCGTAGTTCTTTGGATTGAAGAGCCAGTTGAAGGAGATATAGCAGCCACCATCCTTGCGCCCTGAGAGCAGGTCTGAGTTGAGAGCCTTGCGAAGCATCGGCTCAATATCCTCGAAGGAGTAGTCTGAGATAAACTTGGCGACTAGCTTCTTGCGGTCGGGAGTCATCTTCGAGATTGGCTTGACCTGCGTGCCCAGGAAGAGGCGATTGAAGAGCCTTAACACTTCCGAGAATTGAGTTTCAGCATCCCCCGACTTTTTTTCTTTTTCTTTTTTTTGTGTTTGGGGGTGGGCTTTCTCTTTTCTTTGTTTGTTTTCTTTTATAGGGGTTTCAGGGGAAAGATTTTCTTTTATTTGTTTCTTTTCTCTTACTTCTGTGCCCTTGGCTATGTCCTTATCTGTGCCCTTGACTATCTCTAAATCTTCGGAATCACCTTTATTTAAAGGGGTTTCGAAGTGTGAAATCTGTGCCCTAGATTGTGCCCTTGGCTGTGCCCCTTGTTTTGGCTGTGCCCTAGATTGTGCCCTCTTCGTGCCCTTAATTGTGCCCTTATCTGTGCCATTGCTAGTTTTAGAATCTTCGGAATCGCCTTTATTTAAAGGAACTTCGGAAGATTGAATCTGTGCCCTTGATTGTGCCCCAATCTGTGCCCCGAAGTGTGCCGTAACCTGTGCCCCTTGGTCTCTTTGCCACGGTATGATGCAGTGGGATAGGGGGTGAGAACTGTTAACGTAGAGTTTAGTTGAGGCTCTTGGAGCAGAGCACTTGGTGATGATTTTCTCGGCTATGAGCACATCGATGGCGACACGGATGGTCTTGACCGTGGTATGGAGCTGTAGAGCCAAATCACGATAGGAGAGGGTTGCAGCGGAAGCCTCGTTGTGAGCGGAGGAGAGGAGCACATGGATGAGCACCTGAACGACCACAGGACGATGGAAGTAACGCCACTGCAACAGCTCTGGAGTAAATATGTAGCCATCTGTTTTCATTTATTCTTCTTTTATTTGGAATGTAGAATTTACGATTTCTATCATTTATTTGTTTTCTTCTGCCTCGATGGCACGGAATATCTCGTAAGCCACTTGTGGCACCCAGGCATTGCCGTAAGCCTTTATGGATTCTTGTCGCCACTTGGGGAAAGAAATGGTAAGGCTGTCCACATCAAAGGGAATCCCATCATTTCCTCTACAAACAGGGGATTGAGTTGGGAAGTTCCGCCACCTACCTGATTGTTGAAGTCGAGAAAGTCGGTCAGTCCATTCGGGCGAAGTGCTCCATTCTTTCGGCTGTACATCCCTTTTGCACCCTGTTCTTTCAGACCCTTCACCCGGTTGGAGTGTTTTACTTCCATTGCCGTAGGAGTGGGAAGAAGACCATTGACCGCCAAGGCTGTTAGACCTTGCCCCATCTGGGAATTGGGATTGATGGTCTTGGTGAACTTCGTGGCTTCTATGCTGCAAGGAGTGGGAAGCAAGCCTTTTCGAGCGGCGAGTGCCAAGGTTGGGCGTTCTGCTGCATTCGGTGAAAGGCTCTTGTTTATTCTTCCTCCTCCTTTGTCGAGTGCCGTGGGCGTAGGAAGGAGTTGTGCCACTGCCATGTCTTCTAGACCTAGGCTGTGGTCTGTCTTGCCCTTCTTTGGATTTCTTCGCCCTCGCTCGTTGATTTCCATGTCCTTGTGGGCTATGTCCATCGCATTGGGTGTGGGCAACAATCCAAACTCGGTCTCTTCTGTGCGGTGCTCCGATGGCACAAGCTGGAATAACAATCGGTTGGACGGAATATCCTTCGGCTTCGAGGTCTGCACAGATTTTGTCGAGGGTGAATCGGCTTTCCTCTCGGTATAGGTGATTCTCTTCGAAAAGATAGTCTGTGCGTCCCATCTGAGTGACTTGGCAGGACTCCACCATCGTCTTGATGCCAGCAACGTTTTCACCAACGACCCAAGTGGGGTGTATCTGCCGTATCGCTCGAAGCATCTGTGGCCAGAGGTAGCGGTTATCGTCCGCTCCCTTTCTTCTGCCAGCGAGGGAGAAAGGTTGGCAGGGGAATCCTCCTGTGAGAACATCGACCTTGCCGTGCCACTTTGTGAAGTCTGTTTTGGTAATGTCTTCATAACTTTCTGAATTAGGAAACCAGTAGTCGAGCACCTTGCGAGGGAACTCCTGTATCTCGCAATGGAAAAGGTTCTGCCATCCCATCATGGATGCCGCGACCTCTGCGCCACCGATTCCGCTGAATAAACTAGCGTGATTCATATTGATTGAATTTGTTTCTGTTGTGCTCCAGGATCCACTGTAGATGAGCAGCCTTGGATGGGTCACGGAAGAGAGCCTTTGCCTTATCTATATCAGGATTCAGCATTATCTTCTTCTCTTTCTTCGCTGCTTCTCTTTTCTTCTGGTAGTATCTGCGCTGGTACTCCTTCACCTTTTCGGGGTGATTCTGTAGCCATCGCTTGGAACTTTCCAGCAATTTCTCTTTGTTGAGCAGATAGTATCTCTGATAATATCCTTTGCCGTTGGCTCGTTTCTTGGCTGCATTTTCCCGATATAGCTTCTGCTTTTCGGGATGCTCCTTGATGTATTTGCGAGAATAGGCGAGCAACTTTTCACGATGCTTAAGATAGTATTCTCGTTGGCGAGCTTGCCTTCTGAGCGTTGCTTCTTCTGACTCCATGATGATTGATATTATTTGAAAACCACATTTCTTACTTCTTGAATCGCTCATAATAGTAGGTTACTATCTGATGCTCGGTAGGCTGGAAGCCATTGCGAGAGGTGAGCGTATCGACTATCTCATCGTAGGTACGCTGAGGCATCTGAGAAATCAGGTTCTCATCGTGGATGCCCTGTGAGAGCTTCGTGATGCAAAGCCATCCAAGGACTAGCCAGATGGCAATGCAGAAGATAATCTTAATTGTTTTCATAACTTTATCGTTTTATATTGTTTGTAATGGTGGTCGGTTAGGGAGTCGAACCCTTGTGCCTATCTGCTTAGTTCTTTTTCGCAGAAATCATGGTGAACCTAGTAAAAAAGCATTTAAACAATCAATTGTTTGTTATGAACATTGCCCCCGATGGGCTAGGCTACATGCAAGATTGCAATGCCGACCGTGTAAAGAAAGGTGCCTGAGTAGGATTTGTACTTATCAGATTTTTAATGATGAAGAACTGTTCTCGCAGGGATATTTGCCCAGACACCTTTTGAATGTTTCAACGATAAGTTTCGCTTCACAGCGAGCTTTTCTTGTTTGCAATGTTAGCTTATGTCTATTCTCTAAAAGTAAAATTACCTATGTGGGATGTAGATAGTCTTGAACTTTACAGGCACAGGCTTCCAGCTCGGACAGTCGGTATTCGTAGCGGGTAATCTTGCCGTTCTTGCCACGCCCGAAGACCTTGACCTTGCCTTCCTTCACCCATCGCTCTACATTGCGTCTGCCGAAGGTATCGAATGCCTTGGCTTGGGTGATGAATGGTCGCTTGCCTACAGCCTTGGATATTTCTTCCTGGACTACATTGCGTATGGCTGATAGGAATGTGTCGAACGAGACCATCTTGTCAGCGAACTGGATTTGTACTGTTTGGTTCATGACTATTTTGTTTTATTTGATTCTTGTAACTGTGATAACTCCTTGCTCCCGGTTGAGCTTGGTCTTGAACTTTCGGCTGTAGATGGCACCGAGGTCAGTGCAACTACTCTTGACCGATAGCATTCTCTTGATAGGGAAGTCGATGGCTTGACCTAACGCCAGTTCCCTAATCTGAGGTCTGAGTGGTAATGTTTCTTCTTTCATATTGATGATGAATTATTATTTAACTAGTTCGAAATCGTAAACGAAGACGAGAGGATTGTTGCCCCAATGGAGGTAGAGCTTACAGCTGAGCATCTTGTATGCTTCGATAGGAGTTCTGTACCACCATTTCTTCTTAAAGCTATCATTTGTGGCATCGTATGAATAAGCATCGTCAATGCCTTCAATGTGGCTAAGGACGATACCTTCATCCATACAGTCATCGATGCTGATGTCCTGTAGGTGCTGTACACGGATGTTGATAATCTTGATTTGGTGTGGCATCGTTTTTGCCGTGACGAACATCTTGTTATTCCATCCAGGATGTTTGCATAGTATTGTCCTGATGGATGGTTCCATTGGTATGTCCTCGTATCTTTGTGCGACTGCCAAGACTTCACCTAATTTATAATGTGACTTCGCCACAATCTCATTTCCATCGTTGATGGTGAGCTTGCCCTTGTCTTTTCCTTCCGTGCAGAAACCGCAGTTGAAGTAATACTTGAAAGGCTCTTGATATGCGATTCTTCTTGTTTGGGTCTTTCGACCTTCCAGAACAGCCTGGGTGAGACCGTACTGGTCATTGAACATTATCTTTTGCATTGTCTTGTTTCTTTTCTTTCTATTTGAGGACTGAGTAAAGTTCCTTAGCATATTTCAAGGATTCATTGTATTTATCCCAATGGGTTATTGATTTTGCTGCATACTTGTAGCAATACAACATGCCTTCCCACTCGTAGATAGATGCCTGGTATATCCAATTAAAGATTTCCTCGAAGGTGCTTTTTTCTGGCATTCCAATAATCTCATGAATCTTAGTTCTGAGCCAGAGACGCTTCTGCTGCTTGGCAATCTCATCCTTCAACTTCTTCTCTTCACACAGAGAATGGAAGTGAGCTACTAAATTGTCATTTTCGTTCTTTTTCATTATTTGCCTCCTTTCTTTAATTTGGTAGGAACAATATCTTTGAGGTATGCCCAGAAGCCTTCTTGGTAATTATCCGTTGCCTCTTTCCACATTGTTTCCTCGTTGTCACAGAATGCGTCTAGAACATCCAAGTCACATAATATAGGTTCCTCGAAGTTGCAATCTACCAGGATAATCATGCCGTCTTTGTCTTCTGGTTCTTCTTTCACGCTATGCCAGACTCTGCCTAGATTGATGTATTCCTCATCGTCTCTACCCATTCTAACCGCCATTCCATGCCATACAGGTTGACCGTCATGTAGGTTTCCTTCATGGTCTTCCCATCCTGCTGTAAGCGCAGTGTGAAAAGGACAGACGAACAGCCTTAATGATGCATCGTGAGATTTTTTGCTATCTTTCTTCATTTTTCTTCAATTTTATTTGGTATTTATTTATTTATTTACTAACTTTACGGTGCAAAGATAATCATTTTAGCTTGAAGATAATCAAAAGTGATTGATTATTTAAGAAGTAATAAGCTATATTGATTGATATTAACAATTAAAAAGGATTGATGTTATGAACAGAATTATTAATGTTGGTCTAGCTATTGAGCAAAGAATCAATGAGTTAGGTATTACTAAGTCGGAATTTGGGCGTAGAATCGGCATTCCTAATCAAAATGTCAATCGTGTCCTATCCAAATCTTCAATCGACTCTGATAAGTTGGTTGAAATATGTAATGCTCTTGATTATGATTTCTTTAAGTTGTTTTCTTCTCCTGTAGAGGAAACCAAAACCTCATTGCTGAATATCTTAAAGTTAAAAGCGATTTTAAAAGAAAAAGGCATAGGGGAAATAAAACTTGCTTCTATGCTTGGTATATCTCGCTCAGAGGTAGAGGCTATAATGGAAGGAAAGGATTTGACCCTTGGGCTGGTTGAGAGAATGGCGGAGGCTCTGGATGTGAAGCCAGTAGAATTAATTAATGGTACATCCTCTAATACTGAGGCTGTTGCTACAAGTGATTCTTCTGTCTATGAAGAGTTGATTGCTCTCAGAGCAGAGAACAAACTTCTTAGAGAACTTCAAGGACTTTCAGCTAAGAAGGCTGTGGGTTAAAGTTGGTTTATTTAAATAAAAAGAATTATGAGCATTGATTTTTCGGATAATGTTTCCGTGTTAGGTTTTACTTTAGGAATGGAGTATAAAGATGTAATTTCTAAATTAGAGGCTTTAGAATCTCCGTATTCCAAAGATATGGGACAAATATCAGGTGATATAACTTTCAAGATACAGAATCCTATACAGGATTTTGGTATTCTTAAGTATTACTTGCAGTTTGAACTAGCTAAAGGAGAGAAAATAACAACACTTATGCTTTGTTCTTATGCGAAATCTGAGTCAGAATCAAAACAGGCATACGATGAACTTTCTATGGTTGCCTTTGATGCTTTGAAATATAAAAAGAGCCAAATCGTAGATGTTCCTAATGCTAGCGTTGATGAGGAAAGAATTTTCTATATGACTGAGAACTATTTCTTGATGAAACGAAGAATGAAAGTATTTCCTTATTTAGTGTTTCTTTCTTTTTCTGACATCAATGAACTCTCTAGATTTCATAATAAATAAAATTCAATTAGAATGCATTTTAATACGTAATCATATGGGGTTTTCTAGAGAAGATTTTGAAAAGTATGCCTATAATGGCCCTGTGTATAATACAATAGGTGAAAGTTTCACCAATGGCAAAGGTTCACAAAAGGACTTAGACAGAAAGATGAGACTATCAAAGAAGTTCTTTTGCTTTGGTCTAGTGACCTTCTGCATAGGTTTCTTGATGATTGGCTTTGCAATAGGTAGGTTGTCTTCCTCTTCTAATAATGCTGAGGCTGATGCCTTCCAAACTGAGGTAACAGCAGAAGGCAACGTATATGTATCAGATAGCCCTGGTTCCAAGCGATACCACAAGGACAGAAATTGCCCAGCTCTTAAGAGAACTACAGGCAAGATAACAAGAACAGATGAATCAAATGCCATCGACCAGGGAAAAACTTTGTGTGGATGGTGTGGAAAAGAAAAATAATTCGTAAATTTGCAAAAAAATAGGAGATTGATATATGGAGAATATTGGAATAGTAATTAGTATTTTGGTAGGATTGGTAACTTTGTTATCAATGCTTGTATGGTTTGGACGTTTCATCCAGCGTGTGAATGTACATGACAAGAAACTAGATGATTTATCTAAAGATGTGGAGGACTTGAAGTTAGATATGAACTCAGTTAAGACTTTGCTTATGGCGAAGTTTAAGGACTTCGAGGTGGTCTTTTCTGGAAAGCATTCGCCTAGAGCCTTGAATGAAACCGGCCAGAAGATATTTGATGATATGCACGGAAAAGAGTTTTTGGAAAAGAACAAGGCTTTGTTGTTTGCTTACGTTGACAAGAACAAGCCAAAAACTGCCTACGATGTTGAAGGCTTGTGCTATTTGGCTTGTCTTATGAATGTGAACAACGATGCTTTCATAGAGATAAAGAGCTTCCTCTACAATTATCCTACCATAACTTTGCCTGATGGCAAAGAACATGAGGTAACAATGGATGAGGCTTGTTCTGTACTTAGCCTTCCTTTGCGTGATATGTACTTAGAAGAGCATCCTGAGATTGTGAGATAATAAAGAACATAAAGTTTGTTCGTAAATTTAAATTCCAAAATAAGTTTATAGATTGTTTTGAGAGAAACGCTAAAACATTAGTAAATACAGTATATTATGAATCTGGTTTGGAAATTAGAAATCATATTTTCGTAATTATCTGATATTTGAGGAGTTAGCGTAAATGGTTGATTTCTAGATAGTCAGAAGTATAGTGTTTTAGAAACGTTTGACACGTTAAACGTGACAAATGAGAGCGTTTGTTTTGAAATAGCTTTGAAAATAAAATAACTATGGCTACATTTAAAATTGTTGTTCAGCATCAGAGGTCAGATGGTTTTTACCAAGTGTACATTCGAATGACTCATAATCGTAGGTCGCTTTATATTAAGACGAACAAGATGGTGGGACAGAAAGGCATCGTGAAGGGTTCTCATGATGTGAAGGATTCTTTTGTGCTAAATCCACTGAACCAAATTATTGAAGAATGGATGTTCAAGCTTAATAAGCTAGACATCCGTTCTTGGAGTGCTGAACAGGTTAGGGACTATCTAGAACAGAACGATGCAGATGTGTGTTTCTCAGACTTTGCAAGAGAATATATTGATGAGTTGTCTGAAACATTGAAACCTCAGTCTCTTGTAAATTATCGCAATACCCTGAATAGTATAGAAAGATATTGTGGTTCTGAGAAGGTAATGTTTAGTGAATTGAACACCAAACTAGTGCAAGGATGGATAGATAGTATGAAGGATTCCAAGGCAAAGAAATCTTACTATCCTCAGTTCCTAAAAAAGATGTTCAAGGCAGGTGTGGCTAAATATAATGATTATGACAACGACATCGTAAGGATAAAGGTGAATCCTTGGACTAAAGTGGAGTATCATAAGCATGCTATTCCCAAAAAGCGTGCTATCTTGATGGAAGATTGCAGAAGGATTTTTTCTGTGATTCCTTCTTCTAAGACGGAATGCTTGGCTGTGGATGTGTGCAAGATGGTATTGTGTCTTGCCGGAATCAATGTGGCTGACCTGTATGAAATGAAGAAGGTTGACTATTACGATGGTATTTTGCATTACAAGCGACAGAAGACACGAACGGTTAGAGCTGATGAAGCTTATATAGAAATGAAAGTACCAGATATGCTCATACCTACCATGATGAAGTATTTCTCAGATAAAGAAGACCCTTATCTGTTTAATTTTCACAAAAGCTATGGGTGTAGCAGGTCGATGGATGGTAATTTGTGCCTATTCCTAAAGAAATTCTGTGTGAATACATTGAAGGATAGTGAATTGAAGATAACACCTTATACTTTTCGCCATACTTGGGCTACCATAGCTCAAAATGATATTGGTGCCAATTATGAAGAGATAGGTTTTGCGATGAATCACATCAGTACTCATAAGATTACCATGGGATATGTGAAGCCAGACTTCTCCAGAGCCTGGGAACTGAACGAGAAGGTGGTGGAGAAGATTTTCTTTACCAATGACCCAAGCAGACGAATACAGGAGTATCATGCGCCTGTTTTTGAAAAGGTGGAGGAAACATTTGAACTCAGTGCCGATGCCTACTTCATGGGCGAGGTGGTGGCTCATTTAGATGGCAAGGGCTACAAGAACACGGATGAGATTATTGACCTACTGATGGCCAACATAAACGACAACGTGCCTAGCACTTGCACCATACAGATAAAGGTGAAGAACATCACCAAAGACCAAACCAAGTATTTTGAACGCATGAGGGGCAAAAAGTAGCTAATATATCTTAAAATTGTGCCAATAAAACTTAATATCTGACGGATTCAGTCAATTTCATACCATAGGGTAGTCTTCTCTAAAGTAGCAGAAATTTTAGAGAGGGCTACCCATTTTTCGTATTTAGCCATTATTAACAATCTTAAGATTCTTGATGTTGATGGTGGTCTCCTGTTTCTCAAATTTCTCTTCCAGCTCCATGAAGGACTCTTCCACGGACAGGCTTCGATGCTCATCATTGTTGAATGATATGGATTGAAGCTTTGGAGCAACGTATGGGAGGAACTTTGCTACTATAGCCAAGCGTCCGGCAGGTTCTTCTATCTGCATGAGGTCATTGGCGAGAGAGTAGCCTTTTTCATTGATGCCGTTGAAATAGCCAGTGATGGCATCGCTAAGGCTTTCACGTACCGTTTTCGTTATCTTGTTTGCCGTGCCAGCCTTGCGTCCACCTGTCTTCTTTCGCTTTGGTTTCGGCTCATTGCTATTATCTTTCTTTGTTGCCATATTCTAAGAATTTAAATGATTACTGATAGTTTTCGGGTGCAAATATAGTGAAAAATAACGAAACTTGTTGTTCAAGTTGCGCAACTTATCACAGATAGGTGAGAAAAACGCATTACTTTAGCACTGTTTAAACATTAAATTCGAATTTTATGGGACTTATAGGAAGTATTGCTGGCTTAGGAGTATCAGCTGTAGGTGGTGCTCTAGCAGCCAAAAAACAAAATGCTGCATACAACGAATACATCAAGACCTTTGAGAATCGTATGCAGCAGGTGAAGGACCACCGAGATAATCTTTATTATCAGGACCCGACACAGACAGCCGAGAACCAGGTGGCAGTGACCAACGCCCAGAAGGTGCTGGATAATGCCACGCAGAAAGCCAAGAATACCAACATCGTGAGTGGTGGTAGTGATGAAGCTGTGGCTCTGAGTAAGCAAGCAGCCAATGAGCAAGTGGGCAACATGATGCAACAAGCTGCTGTGCAAGGTGCCCAACAGAAAGAGAATGTATGGAACACCGCAGATTCTCAGATAGACCAAATGACCAACTACATTGCTACTGCCAAGAAGGAAAAGGGTTTGGCTCAGTCGCAAGCCATTCGAGGTGCAGCTGGTGGTTTGGCTAGTGCTGCAAGTAGTTTGCCGTTGTAAGGAAAGGAGGTAGATATGGGATTTATGAGTGACGATTTAACTCCAAAGCGTCCAGCTACGGCTGTGACACCTATAACCGATTTTCCATCCAATGATGATGGGCGCTCAGCACCATCTGAGCCAGCAACTTCTTCTTCTGTGCAGACACCGACACAGCCAAGTGGGGATAGTGCAGCAGCACAAGCTACTTCTACAACTGCAACAGCTCCAATAGATACAAATGGATTGGTGGTTGGTAATCAGCCATCCTTCACTCAGCAACCAACCGAGGAAGTAACCGAGGTAACTCCAAACCAAGGTATTTCGATTGATTGGAGCAAACCTTATGCCGATATAGAGCAGAATCCTCTCTTGCAGCAGATGAAGCCTTATGACATCATGAGGGACTTCGAGAAGAATGGCAATGGCGATTGGGCTTCTTTTATGCCATGGCTTCAATCTCTTGGTGATGTGGATAAGACTGTAGCAGCCAATGCTGCTTTGCAGAAGAAAGCCGAGAGGCAAGCCAAATGGGAACAGTTAGGCAACCTCTTCCAACATATCGGCAACTTCTTCGGCACAGCTATCGGTGCACCTGAGCAGAAAGTGGAATCAGCCCAGGCTTTGACGGAACGCCAACGCAAGCTGAGGGAAGGCACTGATGCCCTTCGTCAGAAAGGATATGACCAGATGATGGCGAATATCTGGAAGGATAGAGCCAATAAGCAAGCTCAGATGCAAGCAGAGGCAGCAGCCAAGGCTAATGAAGCCCTTGCTGCTTATCGTGCTTCACAGAAGAATCAGACGGATGCCCTCACTCCTGTAAAGGTCGAAGAAGTGACTCAATCTGCAAGACAATATTCTACAGGTGCAGACTTGAATGTTTCAAAGAAGGAGACAGAGGACGAACTGAGAGGCAAGAAAGGTAAGTTGCTTGACAATCAAGCTGATGCAGCAGCTGCAAAGGCAGCTGATAGCCGTTCTCATGTTGCCGTGAATAATTCGACAACAGCAAGAAACAATGCTGCAACTAATAAGACGATTAGAACAACGCCAAAATATTCTCAAGCAGAATATGGTAAAAGGTTCATCAAATACTTTAATTACATGAAAAAGAAAGGAGGCAATAATCTTGCTTCTATTTATGAACAAAAGTATGGCATTGGTACAGATGGCAAGCAGTGGGATGCAGGTCTTCAAAGAATGTTTGTTGATGATGTTGAAGAACAAGGTCTTGCACCTAAGAGCCTCGGTATTGGCATTGGTAGCAAATCAAATAATGGCAAAACAAATAAAGGTAAACATTTAAAATTATAATATGGACGATAATATAAAGAAATTACATCAAGCGTTAATTGATGATGGTTATGATGATGTTGGTACAGAGCAGGAGTTTAGAGACTATGTTTCTGACAGCAAAAATGTAGCTACACTTTATAATGCATTAAGTGAAGCAGGATATGATAATTTTAAAGACCAAAAATCTTTAGAGACATATCTTTCTGCTAAGGCACCTGTTGCTCAAAAGCCTTCAACTCCTCAGAGTAGTGGGCAGAGTGTTTCTTCTAAGGAGAAAAAGCAGTCTCAATATCCGCAAGAGGTGATTGATGCTTTCAACTCTCCTGACAACAAGCCGGGCAACTTCAAGGACTTGGCACAGCTGAATGATGAGTATCAGCGAGGTGAGCTAAAGAAGCCTAGCTTGATTTCGCAAGCACTCGGCATGATGCCGAAGGTGGATGCAGGTAATATCGGCAGAGAGCAGAAAATGGGTGGCATGATTACCAATATGCTTCTTGGTGATAATATGCAGCAGCCACAAGACAATAATCAGCAGGTACAGCATTCTAATCAAGAGAAAGCACCAGCTACCGAGCAACCTAAGCCTACTGTGAAGGATGTTGATGCAATTACAGGTGCAGCTCCAGTCCAGCAGGTGGATGCTATCTATAATAAATATGTAGGCAAGGGCGATGCTTTGTCTGAAACTATGTATGACTTGATGGCTAGCGGACAAGCTCAGAATCAAGAGGAGGCACAAAGTATGGCTATGGGAGCCATGAACCGTGCAGCAAATCGCCTCGCTCAACGAACTACTGATGAGTTTGTTAGTAAGCTAGATGATTCGGTGGAGAATATCGACCAAGCTATTGATGGGGCTTGGTATTCGCATGCCGTGCAGGACAACTTGAAGAAGATGGCTGCCCAACTTGGTATTCAGAACAATGTGGCAGTGGATGAGAACGGTAACTATATCACTCGGACGGATGGCTATGACCAGTTTGTGAATGGTATGGTGAAGCCAGCCATGGTGGAGAGCCTTGTGAAGAAGTATGGTGAGAACTACCGCAAAACAGCGGAAGACCTCGCCACACGCCTCTATTCTCACGATGAGCATGTACAGGACAGACTGATGAACCAAGACATCAATGATGCACTTTCTGACGTTATCAGCAAATATACCAGCACATCTGTAGCCAAGGCTATTCAAGACGCAGAGGCGGCTTCTAATGCACAGATGGCGAAGTATAACGAGCAGTATAAGTATGTGGATTCGGCTTCTCCTTTTGCTATCGGTGCAATCTCTGAGGCAAACAAGACTCGCGACCCTCAGAAGGTTTTGGGTGATTTGCAGAAGAAGTTTGGCAAGTTATACCAGAATCCTCAGTTCTTGAACGATATGAGCAACGCAGCCTTCAAGGTTATGCAGCGATATGGCATGAATGGTGTTCTAAGTGGCGACCCTAAGCAATTCAAGCCAATGATTAATGCAGCCATCAAGAACGAGCTTGACCAGCTAGAGGTGAAGGGAATGATACCAAGGGGTAGTGCAGACTACATCTTGAAGACAGGTATCGAGAACACCATCATCGGCAAGGTTTCTCGCAAAATCATGCAGACCGACTATCAGAACTGGTTGGAGGATATTGCCAATCAACAATATCAGCCTGGCTTCTGGGAGCGAGTAGGCAGTGGAGCGTTGACCTTTGCAGGGGATGCCTGGAGTTATTGGTTGCCGGGAGCAGCAGGTGGCAAGTTGACCAAGAGCATGATTGCCAAGGCTGAGGGCAAACTGGCAGGTGACCTGATGGCTAAGGGCATGGAGCGCAAGGTGGCTGAGCGAGCTGCCAAGGTGCTTATCGGCAAGAGTAAGGACGTGGCTTTGAAGAACGGTGCTGTGCATGGTGCTGTTACCTTTGGTGGTCAGTCTGTTATCTCGAAGCCTATTGATGAAAAATATCGCACTGGTCAGTTTGATGAGAATGGCAAGATTTACCATCCTTCTGGGTGGAAGATTGCGCTTGATACTTTATTAGAGGGAGGTAAGCAGAGTGCCTTAGGTGTCATTATGCAGGGTAATACTATTGCCAATATGATAGGTAAGGGTAGAGGTTTGGCTACCAATATTCTTGCTGATGTTGGTGGAAAGGTAGTGGATTCCGGTATCATGACCGGGCAGCAGATGCTGGAGCGCATGGCGCACGACCCGAACTTCAAGCCTACAGGTAAAGATGCCGCTGAGAGTTTCTTGGAGAGCATGGCTAACCTTACTTCCATCGGTTTGCCTGGTATGGTGGGCAAGTATGCCCGATTCAAGGATGCCAAGGAGTTTAACCGCAAGTTTGACTTCAACGACCAAGATATTGCCGAGTTGAAGAGATTCGGCTATGATGATTTGCGTGATGCCTTCGAGAAGTTGGGCATCAATGGTTATCGTGCAGATGGTGAAGGTGTGCAGATGATGGGGCAACTCACTGATAAGTACATGAACCTAATGAACGATAAGAGCGTGCCAGAGGTATTGAAGGCAAAGATGATGGCTGTGGTGGAAGGAAAACGCCCTTCTTCCTTCTCGCCAGTTATCGACTCTATTATTGTGCAGCCAATGGATAATGATGGCAAGGTATATCTCGAAACCTTGAATAAGGATGGTGGCATCATCGACCGCAAGGAGTATTCTTCGCTTGAAGAGGCTCAGAAGGCAGAGAAGAAGCTAGACTTCGAGAAGTCGCTGAATATCACTTCTGAGTATGAAAAGGCTTACCATACCGATGCCTTGCAGGACAGACTGAACACTGTATATGAGCAAGCTAGGGATAGGTATGCCGCAGGTGAGCAACTGAATGACGAGGATAAGGCTGCAATCTATCTTCATCAGAATGCCAGTGCCATCGGTGACATCATGCAGAAACAGCAGAAGGGCATGGAACAGACCGAGCAAGAGCAGCAGATGGTGAACAGTTATCGCCACTTCTATGATAGTGCTTTCGAGAATAGCCCTATCATGAAGGAGTATGTGCGCACCTTCGAGGATTCGCAAGGTGTGGAGCATGGTACGCTTCGCAAGGCTCTAGAGGGTGATGGAAAGTCTCGCACAGCCGAACAACAGAAACTTGTGGAGGAATACCAGAAGCAGCTCTATAACGACATCGTGCTGAAACGAGAAATGAACGATGCAAAGGAACAGATGAATCAAAACTTGATTGAGGGACAGCGTGAACTGCCTGGTGCCACACAAGAAGGTGGTGCTTCGGCTCAGAATGCTGAGGCTACAGCTGAAAAGCCTGTAGATGCTTCTGTTTCTTCTGATGTTCCACCAACAGAACCGCCAACGCCTCCTGTTGGGGGTGAAACGCCTACAAATGTGGAGGGTACACCTTTGATGGAGAACGGTGCCAGCCCTTCTGATGCTAATACCGCTTCCAATGAAAGCAAATCTGATGCCTATGTGATGGGACAGAATGCCTACCAGAATGGGGATGCTGAGGGCTTGAAAGCGATTGACCATAACGATGATGTGTCGAAGGCTAGATTGAAGCGTGCCTTTGGTGATGATGAGGCACAGATGAATGTTGTAGTGAAGGCGTATGAGGATGGCAAGGACATGGAGCAGTTTGTGGCTCAGCGTGCCAACTCAATGACTCCAGCACAACAGGATGCCGTGCGTAAGTATGTGGAGGCACAGGATGCCAAGAAAGGCGTTTATGATGCTCTGCAACATGCTGATGATGGCTATGGTGATGCCTTGAAGGAGCTTCTTTGGACTTATCAGACGGAAGACGGAAATATCGTTCCAGCTACCCTTACTACTGGTCAGCAGGTATTCTTGAAGAAAGCCAATGAGTATGGTGGGGGCTTTGTGGTTGTGCCTGATGAGGATGGAAATCCTGCCATCAAGCAGGTTTCTAGTGCCGAAATCAAGGAAGTGGGCACGCCTATTCCTCTTGATGATTACATCAATCAGCAGGTTACTGAGCAGAAGAATGCTAGACAGCAGCAGTTCTTTGCCCAGTATGATGGCAGTGGGTTGAAGCCTAGCGACACCGTGGAGGTAGCCATGGAAGCAGGTGAGGAACCTATGCAAATGACCTTTGCAGGATATAGCGAGGATGGCAAGATTGTGCTTTCTGATGGCAAGGACAATATCGCCCTGACCAAGGATGAGTTTAACTCTTGGCGACAGAACGCACTCGATTCCTCTATTGGTGCAGAGCTGGATGCCGAGGATGTACAGCGTGCCAACGATGATGCAGCCAAGGCTGAGGCAGACAAGAAGCAACGATATAATGAAGGTATCGTTGGCTTGGGCATGAAACAGCCAGATTATTCGTCTAAGGACACAGAGCCAAAGGTGGCAGCTGAGTATCTACAGGAGCAATTTGGCAATGACCATGGTAAACTGATGAATCTTATCAGTGGTAGCCGTTCTGACATCAAGGAACAGTTGGATAACAAGAGAAAGGCTGCATCTGAATATGAGGACTGGCTATCTCTCAATGCCGACTTGGACCCAGAGAAGGCTCAGAAGGTGGAGAACGACTTGGCACTTGTTAATGAGCAGATTGCCGACCTTGAAACTCGTTATAAGAACTGGAATGCTATCCGCAAGGAGGTTATGACTCCAGAGGAGGCTAGAACCTTGAAGAATGAGCGCAAGGCTGAAATCGAGAAGGCAGGTGTGGATGATAGTGTTGGCAGTCCTTCGGATGAGCGTGAGGTGGCTGTGCTTGACAATAAAGAATTGAAGAAGCAATATCCTACCATGGATGAGGCTAGCAATTATATTGCCTCTGAGCGTAAACGCATCTATCATATTCAGAACGATGAGGTGCAGCCACAGATAGATGATATTAATGAAGCCCTGGAGCAATATATGAATGGTGATATTGATTATTCGGCTGACCAGTTGAAAGAATTGAACACTACCAAGGCGCAGTTGGAGGCTAGACAGGCTAATCTATCTGCATCGGCAAAGGATTTGAAGGCACAGGATAAGTTGCTCAATACTCTATATAGTGCAGAGAATAAGGAGGAGAGAGCCAAGGCGATGGAAGAATTGACTCCTTCTGAGCAGCGCAAGGTTCTTGTGGCTGATGCGTTGAAGAAGAATGACCTTGGGTCAATCAAAGAGATATACAAGGATGCTTCTATTGATGTTATGGACTTAACGCCTCAGACTTTGGAAGAGGCTGTATCTGAATCTTTGAGTCCACATAGTTTGAATCCGGAATCTCTTCAATATGAGTTGGGCAAGAGTAATTTCAAGTTTGGTATTGGCAAGCGGTATGATTCTAATAAGTTCAATTATCTTATTGCCAAGAAAGGAACCGGTATGTCGGTTAATGAATTTGCCGTGAGAGTATTCAATGACCTTCCTGTAAACTTGCAGGATATGGGATATACCGACCAAGATGTGAGAAACACCTTGCTGGATATGTTCAAGTCCTACGACAACGTGAAGGATATGCGTAACGTGGCACTTATGAACCGAATTGCTGCAGCAGAGGAGGAACTTTCGGCAGAGGAAGAATGGTATGAAGCCCAGAAAGAGCGTGAAATCATCGAAAGACAGGCAGAAATCGAAGAATATAATTCGTATATTCAAGATAAAGCATTATCTTTGCCAACTGAAAGCGAACTTAACGCCATCGAAGGCATGGAATACGACCGTATGCTGGAGGCTGAGGAACGTGAGCGTGAGTATAAAGAATATGTTAAATCAATTTTACCAGAAATAGCAGATTATGATGACAGAAGCAATGAAGAAGGATATGGAGGAGGCGGTGGCCTGGGTAGCGACTCTTCACGGAGAGGAGTTGATGAAGGAAATCGCCAAGGCGAAGAAATTAGTGGCAGAGAAGCATCTTCTCAGTCCGAGACTGGAGAGAGCACTGATAGCGGACGCACAGGGCGACAAGAGACTGGCAGCATGGAACCTGGCGAAGGCTCAGTTGTTCGAGGCGCACATCTACCGCAAGAAGCATCCTTCGGAGAACGTTTAAAGAATGCCATTGCCGAGACTGAGCCTAACCCTTCTGAGGCTCAGAAGAAGGCAGGTAACTATAAGAAGGGACATTTGTCCTTCGGTGGCTATGACTTTACTGTAGAGACACCGAAGGGCGCAACACGTAGCGGTAAGGACGAGCAGGGCAAGCCTTGGAGCGTGACCATGCACGACACCTATGGCTATATTTTGGGCAAGATTGGCGTGGATGGTGACCATATCGACATGTTCATTAATGATGGTGCCGACCTTGATACTTTTGATGGTAATGTTTATGTTGTTGACCAGGTGACCCCAGAGACTGGTGAGTTTGACGAGCATAAGGTGATGTATGGCTATCCTTCTGAGGAGGCTGCTACAGAGGCTTATCTTGCCAACTACTCCAAGGGCTGGAAGGGACTTGGTAAGGTTACTTCTGTACCTAAGACTACCTTCGATAAGTGGTTAGAGTCTTCCGACCGCAAGACTAAGCCATTTGCGGACTATGCAATGATTAAGAAAGGTGCTCATCAGGACTTTATTTCAGATATGGAATATACATACGAGAATGATGTGCATCCTTCGGAGGAAGATAAGCCTAAGATGCAGAAGTTTGCAGAGCGTTTGCTTAATTTCCACCAAGATAGAGAAGACAAGCCAGAGTATGGATATACTATGCTTTCTTCTAACATCAATGGGGATAAACTCTATCCAAGCGAAAAGAAATGGTTTGGTACAAAGAAGTATCGCCAGGGTGTTTCTTGGGTAGATAAGGACAATGTATGTGCTTATGAGTTGAATCCTCGCTTTAACGCACAGGGCTATTTAACGGCTGTTGGTGTGCATAAAATTGTGCCACTTGCTTCTTTTAATCGCGATATAAAGGAGGTGAAGCCTTCGGAAATGACGGAGGCGCAGAAGGTGGCTTTTGATGCCGTTTCTGCTATGCTTAAGAAGGCTGGAATACCTGTAAGGGTGATAAGCAACGAGGAGATGGAGAAGGTGGCAGAAGAGCAGGATAATCTTGCTATCTCTATGCTGATGAGCGACCCACAGCTTCGTTTCAACATCAAGACACCTGAGCAGAAGAAGGCTGCTAAGGCTGCATACGACTGGGCAACTGAGCATCGCCCAGATAAGTATGCGCAGTATGCCATCGTGAACATGGATAACCCTAACCAGATGCCCGAGTATTTCGAGAAGAAGAGCTTGGCGGAGCAGTGGCGCAAGTACTACACCAACGCTTGGAGAATCGGCAACTACAAGGCTTTTGACCTCAATAAGCCTTTCGAGGAGCAGGTGAAAAACGTAAAAGGTGATGTTCCTAGCGAGTTTGACCCTTATAAGGTTGATGCACAGAATAATAAGAGGAACGAGTTAAAGAAGCAGATTAAGGAGACAGAGGATGCTTATAACTCAACCGGACAAGAACGTAACAATTATCAGATTCAGTTGATGAAGGAGTACATGGATGAGCATGGACTGGCTTCTGAAAACGATATTCCTGATGATGTTTGGAGTAAATTGAATGATAAGGCTCATGAGAAATATCAAGATAAACTTGATTCCTTGTTTGCGAAATATAAGGATTTGGACAGACAGTTGAAGGCTATTGTACAGCCTGGAGTGAGATTCTTGCGTACTTATCATGGTACTGGTGCTAGTTTTGACAAGTTCGATTTCAGCCACATGGGTGAGGGAGAAGGTTCGCAAGCATTTGGTTGGGGTGGTTATGTTACCAACTCTAAGGATATTGCTGAGGACTACACAAGACGTGCCAAGATAAGGAAAGATAATGGCGGTTTTGAATTTGTGACAGATTTGTCTGCCAATAACAAAGATATGGTAAGACAATATATCTATAAACATAAAGATGTAGATAAGGGATTGGATGCTATGAGAAAAGACCTCTCTTCTGCTCTAGAAATGTTCCCTGATGATGAGGATTTGAAGGAACTTAGCAATATTCTTGCAAAAAAGAATGAAGAAATAGCTGTTCCTGATAATATTGCTTATCTTTATGATGTGGATATTCCTGACGATAATGGAGATTACATTGATTGGGAGAATAGACTGAAAAAATCTCATTTGAATAAGGTAAATAAAGAGTTGGTTAGAATTGGCAAGGAACCTATTGATACCATTTATCCAAGTCATGTTGATGGTAAGGTAAGAGGTCAAGACTTGTATGATGAGCTTTCTTCTATGCTTGGTTCTAAAGAGGCGGCTAGTAAGTTGTTGAGTGATGCTGGATTTGTTGGAATCAAGTACCCTGCTGGCACTATCTATGGCGGTGCTGAGAAAGGCGATTACAACTACGTGATATTCGATGAGAACAATGCCAATATCGTTGGTAATACTAAGTTTGCGCAGGGCAAGGGTGTGGTTTATGGCTACACTGATGGCAAGGAGATAGTACTGAATCAGGAGCATCTGAATCCTAATACACCTATCCATGAGTATCAGCATCTTTGGCGCACTGCTGCCAAGAACATGAATCCGGAGCTTATTGAGCATGGTGATAAACTCATCATGCAGACCCAGCTGTTTGCCGACTTGAAGGAGGACCCTAACTATAAGCATCTGAGCGATGATGAGATTTGCGATGAGGCTTTTGCTCGTCTGACTGGTGAGGATGGTGCTGCCATCCTGGAACAGATGGCGAAGGATGCCATTAAGGAAAATCCGTTAGACACCGCTAAAGAGCTTACTATCATCAACCGATTGAAGAATTGGTTGAAGAAGTTCTGGTATTGGACTCTTGATACATTTACGAAGTGGAAGCCTGAGGACATTAAGAAAATGACCTTGGAGGATATTCGTAATCTTGTGCTGAGAGACTTGGCGAATGGGGTGGACCCACGTAATTTGAAGTCTCGCCTTGCTAAGAAAGATGCTGTTGAGGTGACTCCAGAGATTGCAAATACTCCTGTAAATATTGTGAATGCAGAGGCAAAGCATGGTTTTAAGAACTATGCAGAGGCAAGAGAATGGGCTAAGAAGAATATTGTCAGAACTTACAATAACGAGGAAACTGGTGGTAAGGGTGAGATAAATATCAGTAACACTGCTGTTGGTAAGTATTTGTCTGAAAAGGCGGTTAAGAAGACTGCAAACAAAGATGTACACATGAGTGTATTGAAGGTTTTGCCTTCAGTACTTCGTGAAAGTATTGATGCTATCCAGCATGTTGACCGCAATAAGGTAGGAAATGACCGTAGTGAAGATTTTGGTATCAATCCTGATGTTATGATTCATCGTTGCTATGGTGCAGTGAATATCGGTGGCAAGGTATATGGTGTAAAGATTACATTGAAAGAGAATGTAAGAACACATGAAAAAACAAAGCTCTATAGCTATGAAGCAACAAAAATAGAGCTGCTGGACGGTCAAAGTGGAGACGTAGCTATGACCTCTCCCCGCAATTCCAACAACTCTATTACGGTTGCAAAGATAATAAAAGGTTTTGAAACTACCAAGGAAAACGGCAAAAAGTTTTCATTGGAGGACCCAAAAACTCTTGCCGGAGTGCATAATATATCAGAAGAGAAGCTATTGAAGGCTATCAAACAGGGTGGTCTTGCCAATCCATCTGTGGCAGTCATTGACACTAGTAAGCAGAACCATGATGACTATGGTGACATTTCCCTGATATTGCCTTCTGATAAGGTGGCTAAGAAAACTGGAAAGAACGCAGGAACTTGGCAGGGCGATGCTTGGACTCCTACCTATCCGCAAGTAGAGAGGCAGATGAGTAATAAGGGGTCTGAAAAAGCTTCTAATGATGTTAGTTCTGTTCCTAGCGATATGTATAGCGAGGTAAGAAGAGGACTTGACCGATGGCTGGATGGTGGAGAAGAAAACTCTGCTATGGCTTATATGTTCCTTCACGAAAAGGGTGTGGCTCCTGAACCGAAGAAGATGCAGCATAAGTTTAGTGATGAAGCATATAACGAGTTGAAGTCTATTACTGCTGAAAACTTCAATATCAATGGTATCGGCAAGGCTGATGCCCAGAAGGTCTTGGATATGTACATTGAAGCAAAGTTTGATGGCGATAAGGATTTGTATGAGGAGAAGACCAAGGCTTGGCTGAAAAGAAACAAGTCTATCGTTGATGCTGGTGCTAATGGTGGAATGAGATATGCCATTGCCAAGGAGAATGTTGAACTGTATGATGAATATGGTTTCAACTTTAAGGCTGTGCAGACCTTCGTCCGTGATGTAGAGTATGACCATCGTAAGACTGGCGTTGACATGAATGCTACGCTTAATGAGGTTGAAGACTACATTAAGACCAATAACCTGACAGATGAGTTCAATACTTGGCTGGAAGGTAAGGAAAAGGAATATGGCATAAAGGAGGTTATCTTTGATGGTTTTACTCCTAGTGGCAATCGTAGATATGTGCCAAACACCTTGGAGAATGTTTCCAAGATAATGAAGAAACAAGGTCGGAATGGTGCAACTGGTACATCGGTATCTTTCCAGAACTTTGCTGCAAAACTGATGCCTTCTTATGGGACATTAAAGGATATTCGCTCTAAGAAAGGGTTGTTGACTTCTGACCGTGAGAAATTTGATGATTTCAGAGAAAAGTGGTCGAATGTATTCTTTGAACTTGGCATGAAGTGCCAGCCTGATGCAACTGGTACTTTTGATGATTATGGTTTGGCAAGACTCTCTGAGGCTGCAATGACAAGCGACCCACAAGCATATTTGAAGAAGGAGTATAATGTGGACTTCTCGGATGAGGACACAAAACGTTTGAAGGAAATGGTTAAGGCAATCAAGGAAGAGCACCCAGCCATGTACTTTGAAACCAAGTTTGAACGTCCTGTAGGCTTTGATGAGTTCTCTTCTGCTGTGGTTCCAACAACGGCTAGTAACGAGGTAAAGCAGGCTTTGCAGAATGCTGGTGTGCAGATTTACGAATATGATAAGGAGAAGGAAGGTGACCGTAATCGTGCCTTTAATGAGGCTATCAATAGCAATAATGAAATCCGATTCCATCGAGTGACTGAGCCGGAGGAACTGGAGAGGCTGAATAAGGAGAAGACTTTCCGGATGTATAGCGGAATGCAGGAGGTGGATGGTAAGCTCTACTCGCCTATGGCTGCTATCATTGACGGAAAGCGTACTGATGCTACCGAGATTGGTGCCTGGATGGGGGCTGATGAGAGACCGGACCTTGTGAAGGGTGGAAAGTTCCAACTTGTGAAGACCGACAAGACCCCTGGGGCAGGAGAAGGGCCAGTGCGTGCTGCCTACAATCCTTATATGCATACTTCTACTTCGATGATGAACGACCAGTTTACCGGGGCTTATGCCAGAGGTAATATCAAGGTTGTGGAATGGGAGATTCCGGAGAGCGAGAAGACCAGTGGCTATCGTGCTGAGGGTGCAAAGGATGCCGTGGGACTTGTGCCTTGGCATTCGGGTTCCGTCAATGGTTTGTTGCCGAAGGATAGACAGAGGTCGGTGATGTTGTCTCGCTGGAGAAAGGCGGTGAGAGTGGTTCCTGATTCTGAGGTTGCTGAGAGTATCGCAGAGCAGCTGGATGGTACAGGGCTGGCTATTCCTTGGAACGTGGTTACTCCTAATCAGTTGAGGGAGTTGGTTAAACTGGGTGTGCCTATTACTACCGATGAGTCGGGCCAGCAGGCTCCTGAGACTAAGGAGAAGTTCCTGGCTCAGATGAACGAGTTGAAGAAGGAGTTTCCTCAGGCTCAGTTCGTGGACGTGAAAATGACCAAGGACGCTTTCAAGGAATGGGGCAGTAAGGGTATCGTGAAATCTCCTATCTTGGAGCAGAAGTTGCAGAAGCATCCTGATTCGCTGATGAAGGCCGGCACCTACTTTAGTGGTGGTGGACTGGTAGAAGAGGGATTGAAGGGCATCATCGACCCAGTGGTGGCTGTGGAGTATGACCGGAAGATAAGCGGTGTGTATCGCAACAACTTCGGACAGCATATTGTTACGGCTGACGTGAGAGACGTGGACCCTAAGGAACTGGTGAAGCATATTGATGGCGAGGTGGAGTATTTCCATGCTTCGCCTGTATGCAAGAACTACTCTCAGGCTAAGAGCAATGGGGGCGAGGTGGAGCTTGACAAGGAGACTGCCAAGAGTACTGCCGACTTCATTGATGCCGTGAAACCGCGAGTGGTGACTATCGAGAACGTGAAGGGTTACAAGGACTCTGAGGCGATGAAGATTATCACCCAGGCACTGGATAAGAACGGCTACAAATGGGATGCTGACGTTTATAATGCCGCAGATTTTGGTGGTTATACCAGCAGGGAGCGACTGATTGTTAGAGCCGTGAAGGACGGAGAACTGCCGGAGAAGCCTAAGAAGCAACCACGCAAGGGTGGATGGCTAGAGGCTGTGGAGGATATTCTTCCTACCCTGACGGAGAAGAAAAACGGTGTGGCACCATGGATGGATGCCAGACTGAAGGCTGACGGAATCGACTGGCAGAAGGTGGAGAAGCCTCTTTATGTAATGGGCAGTGCCTATGCCGATGGAAAGATACCTCATGCCTATGGTGATGAGATTCTGCCAACGTTGAGAACTAAAAGCGGAGACGTAATCATCATGCCGGGTGGAAAGGTGTTGCGTGCTGATGGCAGGGTATTGGCTAGGATTACCGGACTGGGCGATGACTATCTGTTGCCTAAGACGGAATCTTTGGCGCATACCATCATTGGCAATGGTATTCCGGTGCAGTTGACCAAGGGCGTGATTGCTCCTCTGCTGAATAAGGATGACTTATCCGGTAGAAATGTACTGGCACGACTTGGCAGCTCTATCTTTAAGAATACCTGGGATGCAGACAAGCAGAAACAAGTGAGCGACCGGGTAGTGAACACTGCCAACAAACTGGGTGGTGCTGAGGCTACGGTTTATACTTCTGTAGATGAGGTGCCGGATGCTTATCTGAGTGATGTGAAGAATGGGGCTACCGGATGGTATGACCCTACTACTCACACGGTTCATGTTTATCTGCCTAACTGTGCTGATGCCGATGAGGCTCAGAGAACCGTCTTCCATGAGAAGATAGGACATGAGGGTATGGAAGTGCTGCTTGGTGGTGAGCAGGGCGTGAGAAAGTTTGCGGACTTCGTATATAAGTCTGTAGATAAGAAGACGAGGGGCAAGATTCTCGACTTCGCCAACAAGTATGATCCAGGTTGGAGCAATCCTGACCGCATCAATGTAGGTACGCAGGAGTATATTGCCCATCTTGCAGAGGAGGGTCCAACTACAGCGGAGGACTTTTCTCTTTGGACTAAGATAAAGCATTATCTCATCAAGGTGCTTAAGAAATTGGGCATCCGTGTTCCTGGTTTGCTCAATGATAAGGATTTGAGATATTATCTGATGAAGGCAGGTAAGGCTTTGCACGTTTGGGACAATATGCCGAAGGAGAAGCAGGAGGCTATGATGGCACAGGCTAGCAATGCCGAAATCAAGGATGCGCTAGCTGATGGTGCTGGCAAGGGCAAGCCGAGACAGAAGAAGGGCGAGAGTACCATCCAATACATGAAGCGAGTGATGGAATGGAAGCGATGGAAGGAAGCCCGAGAGGATAAGGAAGACCCAGAGCCACCGATGTTCTATGACTTCGACAAGGATGCCGAGGGCAAGAAGGAATGGGAACGCCTTAACAAGGAGTGGCGTGATAGCCATGGACTGAGAGGCGAGGAAATGCCACTTCGCCCAGAGCGCAAGGAAGGTGAGAGCGATGATGCCTTTATGAACCGCTATAAGGAGTGGGAGAAGTGGAACGATGCCATGGGCGACACGGAAAATCCTATGCCTGATATGTTCTCCTTCGAGAAGCAGAAGCAGGACGAGGCTAGACAGAAGTATGAGGACTGGCTGACTAGACACGAACTGAACGAGCAGAACGATGCCGACCTAGACTTGTATGAGGGTAAGATTTATCCGGCAGAGACCAATCCGAAGGCTGATGCACTGGAGCAGCGAGTGATGCAGGACTTGGCAGAGGTGACTAGCACCGATGTAACTAAGGAAGGTGCAGCTCGTAGTGTACATGATGCTGTTATCTATCGTAGAAAGAATATAGAGAGTGCATCTGCAACCGATGCTATATTTATTAATAGCGTAAAGCATGAACTTAACAAGATGGCTAATGCTAGCTATCTAGGAAGAAAGGCTGATGCTATTGCTGATGTAGTCAAAGAAACAGTTACAGGCAAAACTCCAAAGACTCAGGCAAAGAGAATGGCTGAGGCTATACCTTATATTATAGAGGCACCTAGAAGAATGCGTGATATTGCAAATGAGTTGAATGCTGTTGGTGCTTTTGAGAATGGACATATTCATGTAACCGCAGAAGATGTTGATGCTATTCAACCGTTTACAGAAGAGTTGCGAGATTTGGCTGCTAATAGCCACAAGGTAGAGAAGAATGGTAAGGAAACTATTGTCTATGATGATGTACCTTCCATGACGGAAGTTGCTAGCAAGATGGCAAAAGCTATCAATGAAAATCATAATGGTGAGGAAGGTTTTGTTCCTATTGATGGCACGGACTTCTTAGCCGAGCATGTACTTCCTGTTGTCTTGAAGCGAATTGTGCCAAAAGGTATCGAATATAAGAATCTGAGTGAAGAAATGCAGTCTCTTCTTGGTAAGATTAGAGAATGGTATGATAAAACATTCACTTGGTTGAAAGATAGTCATACCGTAAGGGATGATATAGGCTATACAGCAGACTATGTTAATCATCGATGGGACAAGGAGAAAAGCGATGATAAGGCTTATGCAGATTTGGTGGAAGGCAGACAGCGCACAAAGAGTCCTAATGAAAAGCTTCGAAAGGTAAGTACCTATATGGAAGGTGTTGATGCAGGACTTGTGCCTAAGACAACTGACATAACAGACTTGTTGGCTTACTACAGCCAAAGTAACATTGAGGCATTCGCAAACAAGACGTTCCTTCAAGAATTGAGTGGAATTAATGTGATAGAGCGAAATAAGGATGGTGAGATAATCAGTAGCATGCCATTATTGTCCAGTATTCAGCCAAAAGAAATGATGGTAGATGAGAACAAATATACTCCTTACGTTGTTCCGGGCATTAATACCGTCTGGGTTTACAACCAAGGTAAGATATTCAACAAATCTGCCGAGGATTGGTTTAATGCTGCATTTGGCACTGTTAAAATACCAAAAGTACTGAAAGGTGTCAAGAATGCCATGAGTATAGCAAAGACTTTGGAGTTAGGCTTTTCTGGTTTCCATGCTGGTGCATTAACCGAGGTGTATGCTGTTCAGAACTCTGCTGAGTTTGGACCTGCAAAGGCTATGGCTTACTTTATGAAGTATCTGATTACGGACACAGCTAAGACTCACCAACTTCCAGCCTTTGCTAATCCAGAGGCATTTAAGGAGGCTGCAAAACATTTGGTAAAGTTTGGCTCTACTTCTGACTATGCAACAGCAGATATTGAAAATCTCTACGAGAAGGTACATTCTTATGTGGCAAAACTTCATTCCAAGTTAGTGGATGGTAATGTAGCTATGAAGGCAGGTTCTTCTGTTACTTTCCCTTTGGAGGTTGCAACGGAGTTGTTAAAGATGTCACAGAAGGGTCTTGATGTTGCCTTGTGGAGCTATCTGCATGATGGTTTGAAACTGGCAACTTATCAGCTACGTGCCGAGCGTACAATGGAAAGAGCCAAGAAATTGAATTGGGATGAAGATATGTTGAATAAGGCATTGGATGAAGATGGTCAATTCGTGAATGATATGTTTGGAGGTCAGCACTTCGATGTGCTTGGCATTTCCAAAAAGATGCAAACGATTCTTGATTTCATATTCCTCTCAAAGGACTGGCTTATCTCAACAACAAGACACGCATTGTCTATCTTCGGCTATGGCTCAATCTGGAATGAAGCAAGCATCAAGAATTTCTGGGAATATTACAAGCATGTTCTTGGAAGAGGTGAAATGACCAAAGAAGACTATTTGAGATTGTCGCGTTCAAAATCTGGCCTTCTTTGCTATGGTGTCGGCTTCATGATAGGATATGAAGGCTTGTCACAGCTGGTTAATGCTGCAATGAGAGCATGGGACGAAGAAAAGCAGAAGGAGAAGGCTGATGAGATACGTAAGACAAATCCTAGCTACAAGTCACCATACGAATTAGCATATCCTGATGGTATGCACTGGTATGACTACCTGATGCGTGGCAATAGCCTAGGGCAACAGAGCAAAATCTTTATGGGTCGCTATGCTGATGGAACAGAAATGTATATCCGTCATGGAAAGCAATTTAGAGAGATACCTGAGTTGTTCTTTGATGCCAAAGACAACTTTGCGTTTCCTGGCCCTATGGTTAGGCGCATGTACGGAAAGGCAAGTCCACTGCTAAGAAGTATATTAGATGCCAACGATTGGTTTAAGTCGCCTGATTATGCAGATAAGGAAATGCAGAGAAAGTATGGCGAGAATCTTGGCTTGATTCCGAAACTAGCTTCTTACTATGTGCCGTTTGCAGTTCCGACTCAAAAGGATAAGGAGTTTAAGATGCTTGATTTAGTATTCCCTTCTTCCAAGGGATTCTCTAGATATAAGGCGCAGGATTACTTCAAAACCTTTATTATGTCAGAGGATAAGCAAGGTTTAGCCATGACTTACAACGCTTGTGTACAGAATGGTATCGACCCAGAAGAACAGTTGAAGGCTGCAATCTCTTCTGTGAAGGCGTTGGAGGCATCTGAAATGCAAGACGGTGTTACCTCTCTACAGGTGGCTAGCGAACGCTTCGATGAGGCTAAGAGTATCACGGAAAAGAAGAAGATGCGCCAGAAGATGAAGAAATTCCTCTCTCAAAGCGAGTATAAGGCATTCACCCAGAAGGAGGCACTGGACATGGTGCAGAGCTATCTGAATGGGGAGGATGATTTGAAGGAGATGGAAAAGGCTGAAAACAAGTACTTGATGAAGGCGAAATCGGAGGATGTGACAGAGGACTGGAGAATACAGGCTGTATGGAACGGAACGATGGAGACCTACGATGAGTATCTACGCTTGAAGGATGTTGACAAGGCGAAGGCTAATGCCTTCAAGAACAGCAAGACCAACAAGCGACTGTTTGCAGCTAGAAAGGCTATCTCTGCTGCAAGAAGGAAGATGAATAAGGCTAAGAAGCAAATGGACGGTCAGAACGATGCCGCCAAAATGGTGGAGATTCGCAAGACCAGAAAGGAGCTGATTGAAACATTAAACGGAATGGAGTAGCCCGGCGCACTCCATTCTGAAAAATGTTCTATATTTCCTTGAAATAGGATTGGCCAATGTGGTTTTGTGTTCGATTTTTCTTTTTAGCCCGGCATAAAAAAAGTGACGAGGGCTTACTCGTAGCCCGGTATATAATAAAAGGGACTTGCTTCACAGCGAGTCCCTTTTTGATAGTCGTAAAATTCTAAATTCCAAATATATTTTTAATAAAAAATGAAAATCGTATTTTGAAGATGTTGGAGCGATGACTAACCTATCTGGGCGGGTCCGTTGGCTTCTGCCTTCTTAGGCTTCGCCCAATCTATGTAACGCTTCATGGCTTCGTCCATGCTCTGCTGTTCACTCTTTGGAGCTTCTTTCTTCTTTTCGCCCCAAAGACGGTGAGCAATATCATCCAAGCACCACTGCCAATCGTCTCGAAGGGTGATAACCTTGGAGCTTGGCATGATGGTGACATCTGCCTTTGGTGGGTCAACATGCTTTGTGTTGCCATCCTTGTCGGTCTCTTCCTTGGTGTAGATAGAGGAGAATGGTACATTATTGTCGTTAAGAAACTTCTCCACATCCTCCTTCTTGTTGTCACAGAGAAGAATGCAGACGGAAACCTTATTCTTCTTCAAGGTGGTGAGGGCTTCTTTCGCCTTGCCAACCAGGGAGAGGTTGCCTTTATCATCCTTGGTGATGACGCAGGCTTCGTGAACATTGATTGATTTACTCATACTATCATCTAATATATTAGAAATTCTACATTTAAAAGAATTGCGGAACAAAAATAAGGGGAAAATATGAGAAAGTAATGTTAAGTTGCGCAACTTATCACTAAGAAGTGAGAAAAAGGCGGTATTTTTGGCGAAAAATTAAGAATTATGCCAGATAATCGTGTTATAAATGATATTTCGAACTATGCCGAGCCTGGACCTGACTCCCTGGAGGGAGTGAGCAGGGAGCGGTTTGCCCAGACGGACAGCAACCTTCGGCTGATAGAATGGGCTTGCCAATACTTCTATGATGGCGCAGAGCTGAGAAAGAAGTGGAAGCGAGCGCAGGACTTCGTGATGGGCAGACAGCTGGAAGAACTGATAGAGTGGAACGGCAGAAAGATAAGCATCCGTCAGTATATGGAAATGAAGGGTATGCCTATACTGGAATATGATGTGATAGGTGACAAGCTGCTTTCTCTCGTAGGACTTGTGCGCCAGCAGCGCAGTACAGCCTCTTGCAGTGCCGTAGACCCCAACGAGGAGGACTATATCAATTTCTTCAATGAATACCTTCGGCAGAACGACAACTTGAACGACCGACAGGAGCTAGATGCCAGAATGTTTTATGCCTTCTGTGTCTTCGCCTTCGTGGGCATGAAAACCTACTATGGCAGGAAGGACGGAAAGAATGGTATATTTGACTACATGGTGGACATCTTTAAGATAGCGTTGCCACCTTTCTTCAAGTATGACCTGAGCGACATAGAATTTATCGCTGAGGCTCACGATTTGACTTGGCGAGAGATAATCGCCACCTTCACCGATGGAAGCAAGGCTGAGGTGGACAAACTGAGCGAGATATATCTACAGACACAGCATCATTTCGCTCCAGAACAGACTTATCACCCGAATGGTGAAGCGCAGTATGCAGGGATAGACGATTTCACCCATTCTTCGGTAATCGGTAAGTACCGGGTATTGGAGATATGGACGAAGGAGACTAGACCAGCCATCTGGGTGCATGACTGGGATGCAGGAACTAGCGGATATGCCTCTCCTGACCAACGAGCTTTCTACGAGGAGAAGAAGCGGAAGCTAGAGGAAGCCAACATCATGAAGGACGAGAACGGTCTGCCTGTGCTCGATGAGAACGGTGAGCCTATCTATTATGTGGACTCATCAGAGCTTAAGACCATCGAAATGAAGGATGAGGTTGAGACCTATTGGTACAGAAGATACCTAACTCCGAATGGCTATCTGCTGGATGCTAGGGAATCGCCTTATTATGTATTGAGAGACGGTTTCAGAACTTCCATCATGCCATATACCTTCGTGGCATATCCTTGCCTGAATGGCGAGGTAAGAAGTTTTTCGATGCGTGCCGAGAATAATCAACGCACCTTGAACCACTATATGATGATGATAAACTTCATTGTAGCGAATGGTGCCAAGGGTACGATGCTTGTGGATGAGAATGCTCTGAGCGAGAAACAAAGCATCGATGAAATGCAAGTGAACTATACCAAAACAGATGGCTTTATCTTATGGAACTCCAAGAATGGAGGCAAGCCACCGCAGAATTTGGTCAACAAGAGTATTCCGGCAGGAGTTGACTTCATGGTTAACTTCGCCAAGACCATGGCAAGTGAGGGTACAGGCGTGCAGGGTGCTCTGCAAGGCGTTCATCGCAACACTAGCGGTAAGCAATACCAACTGGAAAGGGAAAGTTCATCCACCACGATACAGGACTTCGTGGAGAGCTTCAATAACTTCAAGGTGAGAATCGCCAAGAAGAAGCTGTATCTCATACAAGAGTTTTGTACCTCAGCGGATAGCGTGAAACTGACAGGGGACGATTTCGAGACACATTTCAATCCAGAGACCATGAGGGATATGGATTTAGATGTTTCCATCGACTTGGACGCTTACAGCCCACTTATCAGAAATGCTAATAACGATATGGCTTGGCAGATGATGGTTAGTGGTAAGATGGACCCATATACGATGCTGACCGTAGGACAATTCCCTGGTACTAGCAGAATGAAGAAGTACTTCAAGGAACAGCTAGAGAAGCTACAGGCGATGCAAGCGCAGCAGCAAGCGAATGGCGAAATGCCTACAGCAGGAGCTGGACAACAGCAGACAGGTACGCCAGCAACACACCTGAAAGATGCAAGCGATGGAGTAAATGACTTGGCAACTTTGCCATCATCGGGCACATAAAAAGAAAGTTCTTAGAATCATAATAAACTCTTAAGTTTTTAGTTAGTAGATTGTTTTTAGGTTTTAGTTTAAAGGTAAAAAGATAAGGAAGAGGAGACCGTGATGGCTTTTTCTTCCTTTTGTTTTGTGTGGGCTTAAGCTATACCATATTTCTTCTTGTAGGAGCGTAGCTTTTCCATCGGGACGGAAACACGATACATGTAATAGTCTTGCCACTGCTTCAACTTCTTGGCTCTAACCTTGTTGTCGGCATCGCAGCCGATTGCTCCCCATTTTGACGGGGTGTAGTAGTAGGAGGCAGCCTTGATGTCTTTCACGTTCTTGAAGTAGCGTGTTGCCTTCCACTTGCCAAGCTGGACTAGGCGACGGTAGGCGAGCATACCCTTGCGGTTGGGGTCGTAGGTCATAATCGCCCAATCCTTGTGAGACTGGTCGTAGAGCATGTAGAAGCGAGGCGCACCACCTTCCTTGTACTTAGCAAGGGTGGCTTTCACTCCCTTCTGCCACATACGAGTGGAGCGGAAGAGTTCGATACGAGTGATGACTGGCTGGTAGATGGCTATCAGCATCTTGCGAAGATGATTTTGATAAACTTTTTTCATTTTTCTTTTTACTTTTAATTGTTAACTTATATGGACAGGCGATGGAATCGCCTGGAACGGTGGCTCAGGGAGAGGGCTAGCTGCCACCACCTATGCCTGACAGCTCGGCTACTACAGGTGGGCGGTTGCGGAGGCGTTCACGCTCTATCTCTGCCTTTGAACGGAATGGAACGATTTCAGGTGCTGGCATATCCTTCTCCACGTAGAGGGCGATAGCTCTAGCCATAACACGGTCATCGTGCTTGCCTGCAATGGCACCGTAGCAGTCGTTCTGCTTGTAGTAGAGGAAGTAGGTGCATTCATCAATGGCTGCAAGTTCTCGCTCCATATAGCCACCGTCTCGGATGATGCGTGCCATGGTCTTCACTACTGCCACCTTGGTAGCCTTGTTAGTATTGAATCCCCATTTGGTCTCAATGTTCTTCACCTTCTTCAACTTGGACTGTGACGCACTATATAGATTGTGGTAGAGAGGGATGAGAATAGGGAAGAACAGCTCAGACTGGTTGCCCTCGGTATTATTCATACGAGAGTAAGCGGTATTGTTCTCGATAACCAGGAAGGCATCATTAAAGAAATGAGCAATCTGGGCGCAACGCATGGCGAGTTGGTCGGCATCGCAGTGACCATGCCATTCGGCTACAATCTCGGGAACACCACCATAGATTTCATCGTAGCGGTCGAGCACCACGATGTCGGAGAAGTCGGAGGTTTTATGTGAACCACCAATATCGCAGGCTACAACGTAACGATGCTTGACAATCTCGGAGTTGTCGGGTCCAGCCCAAACTTTGAGAGGTCCACCAGCACGCTCTACGAAACGGATGTTGTTCATGCAAGCAGGGTCGGCAGCATCGTAGGAATCTCCCTCGATGTCGCCCACCATGATAGGCTCGATGCCCTTGCAATCCTCTTCCATCTCCTTCAACTTGTAAGGGTCGAAGACGGTAGTGCCGGAGAAGAGGAAGGCTTCCACGTCATCGGAAGGGTACTCTTGGCGCATACCATCCAAGTCGCTGTACTTCTTGCACTCATTCACATACCAATGGATGCCTTCGAGGGTTGCACCCTTGATTTCCCAAAGCCACCAGAAGTAAGAGCCATGATATTGCTCATCCTCACGATTCTTGTAGAGCCAAAGAACGAAATCAATCTTTTCTTGCTCAGACTTGAAAGGAAGGATATACTTCTCGATGTGGAACCATGGAACGAAGTAAGGGGTATAGATGGAAAGGCGATTGCCGTCCTTGTCGAAAGAGTTGGCACGCACCCATTCATCATGAAACTCATTTTCACGCCCGTTAGGGGTAGACTCTCGCACGATGAAGGTGTAAGGTCTCGTAACATTGATAGGCGAGATTGCGGCATTGACAACCTTCTGTGGAGTCCACTCTGTAGTGTTAGGGAAAAAGGCTTCCTCGGTGATGTGAGCCATAGCTGCATCGGCAGAACGGCAGGACTCAGGGTTACGAGCCGAACCAGTCTGTATCTTGCAGGAGCGAGGGATGAGGTACTTGATATTGTTCTGAGTGCTTGATGTGCGGAGTTTGCGAGAATCTTCCTTGAAAGTCTCTCCAATCTCATAGTAGAGCCATGTAGGGATGGCATTCGCCAATTTCTCGTACATATCGAACACCTGGGTAGCAGATGAAGACTGGTGACCGATGATGTTGCTATTCCAGTTGGTCTTCCAGAACATCTGAATCCAGAACATGTAAACCTCGGTATCAGTAGAACCTCCCCATTGGCGACACTTCAAGAGGATAATCAAAATACTGTGCAGCTCACCATGAAGGCGTTGCCGTTCGAAATCCTTGGTGAGACCTATCTGTGCATGGTTGAGAAGGAAAGGTATATCATCGCCACCATCCTTATTCTTGATTCGGGCATAGGCATAGGCGAAGAAATAAAAATCGTGCTTACAGCGCAGACGGATGAGATAGCGGAATACTGCATCGCGAGCCTTTTCTTGATCCAGGTCTGCCATGTACTTCTCGCAGAAGGCAGAGATAGAACCGCACTTGATGATGGCGCAGAACTTCTTTTCCTTCAACATCTCTACAGGAAGCCAAAGTTTCTTTCCATTCAGGAAATCTGTGATGACGCACTCGAAGCGAAGACCAGGGGCATTCTCTCCTGTAATGGGACGATAAGTAGCGAGGAGGCTTGTGAGCCTTCTCTTATTCTCCTCTAGAATCTCGTTGAGTTTCTCTTCGGACAGTTGCTGCTGAGGTCGTACCTTTAATGTGGATTTTGCTACTGGCATCCGTTATATATAATAATGTTATGTGTTGAATGTTAAATGTTGAGTTTTTGAGATTTGCGAATGAATCCTTCTGCCTTGGCATAGATGAATCCGATGGCAAAGAGGATGAGGTGATAGATGCCAGCTATGTGAGGGAGGAGGCATCCAATCACTAGGATGATGAGCATCTGCCAGAAGGCTAAGCGTTTTCGCCTGTAGAGCCACGGAGCGGTGAAGCCCATGAAGAAAGATATAATGACCGATGCGCCCAAGACTGGGAGGGACGGATAATAAAGGAAGGAGAGACCAACGGAGGCAAGCCACGAAGCCAGCACACGATGGATGCGAAACTGACGATGCACCATAAGGAGGCACCAGGCATTAACAGCCCAATGGATGAAGTTGGCATGACCGAACATGTAAACGAAATGGGAGTATTGAGGCGAGGATGGCGACACAGCAAGATTGGCGTGCAGCGGAATGATGAAAGCCATCAGGAGGACGATGAGGAGTGTTATATATAATGTACGCATAATGAATGAGAGTTTTATCGAGTGATGAATGATGTTTTCTTATTGCGGAAATAATTGTTGATTTTCATCTGTATGTAGCGAGGTGCCATCCCCATGTTGGGCGCAGGAAGGTCTAGGCACACATACACAAGATGCTTGGTGTTGTATTCCTTGTATTGTTCCATCTGACGGAGGCGCAAGAAATCCTGATAGAAGGCTTCGAATAGCTTTTCCTTCATGGCTTGGTATTTGCCGAACTTAGGCTTTTCCCCCTTGATGCGTTTGCATACATACCGATAGGCTGTGCTATCAGCGAGATAATAACAAGAGGCTGGCATCTTGGCGATGTAATCGCATATCTTAGCCATGGTGGTAGGATATTCTACCATCCTCTTGGCCTTACGAAAGAGCAGAAACATTTCCTGGTCTCTTTTAAGGTAAATTTCGGATATGGAATTTAGATGTTTCATGCCAACAAAATTAATTCATCAAGATGCAGAACTTATCACAAAGTAATGCGAAATTTTGCTTAATTTAGCACACAAATATTAAAAATGAACGTTTATGGCAAAAGAAACGATTGATAATCAGAATGTTAAATCAAAGCGAGATTCTTTCAGAGAGCGTCTTGCTCAGCGTTATCCCGACCTGAATATGGACGATGATGAGGCTGTTTATAACCAAATTGCGACCGATTACGACCAGTACGACCAAAGCAAGAAAAGGATGGACGACTTCAACAATATGCTGAAAGAAAATCCTCATGCGCCTGGGCTGGTGACAGGTCTCATTACAAAGAAAAATGCCGATGGTGGCGACTTCAACCTTATCGACTACTTGATAGACGAGCTAGGACAGGACTACATAGAAGCCATCAATGGTGACGAGGAGGCTAGGAAACGCTTGAAGACTAGCGAGAAGGAAAAGCTAGCAGCCAGTGAGAAACTAGCCAAGGGCAAGGAGACTCTTGCAGCCAACATGAAGCAAGAGGATAAGGAACTTGATGCAGCCATGAAGGAAGCCAAGATTAAGCCCGAGTCTATCAAGGACTTGATAGAGTGGATGTATAAGCGTAGCGATGATGGCGAAGACCACGATGATGATGGATTCGTATGGCGTGCTGCCCGGTATGGCTTGAAGAAGGCAGACTTCTTGCGTCTCTTCCAAATCAAGGACTTCGACAAGGCTGTGGCTGATGCCGAGGATAGAGGCTATAAGCGTGGCAAGAACGAGAAAATCGACCAGCAGAAGCAGCTACATGATGGAAGACAGGGTGGCAAGCGGAACATCAACATCAATGGTGGCGGTGGTGCTCCTTCTCTTCCAAAGGAGAAGAGCCGAACCGAACAGGTGTATAGCCAGATGGTTGGAATGTAGCTCTTATCAATTAAGAATTTATAGTTAATAATTAATAGTTAAAAAAATGTAGATTATGAAACAGTTTAAGAAATGGTTTGGATTCATGATGGCGATTTTCGTCATGATTCTGAGTGGTGGCAGCTCTTATGCTATGGCAGAAACTCCTCCTAATATTCCAGCAGGTGAAGGTGGCGGTGGTCCTACAGGTCCAACGGATGGTCCAGGCGTAGGTGGCACGGGTCCAAAGTGGCAGGGTGGAAGCCAAGAGCAACAGGAGAAGATGAGCAACTGGGACTACTATGTGGCTCATGTGAACCCTACCGTGGTGGAAATGAAGCTGGAGAGTTGTCCAATCGACCAGATTCTTCGAGCATCGAAACGTATGACTCCTGTGACTAGCAACCGCATCGAGTATTATTCCATCGGTCAGCGACCAATCAAAACCAAGCTGACGGAGAAGTTGGCTAAAACCACAAGTGGTGGCTCTGTGACCTTGAAGGTGGAGAATCCTACAGTATTCGGTGTAGGTGACATCCTGATGATTAATAGCAGTCTAGGCTATCAGGACAATGGTACAGACCGAAGTACTTTGATTCCTTTGCAGTTGCGTGTTACTGATGTTGATAATGATGGCAACCCAACTTGCTATGCACTGAACGGTAAGAAGAACGCCAGTCGTGGTAATCGTGACATTCCAGAGGATATTGCAGTAGGCACTGTAGTAATGCGACTGGGACGAGCCGCAGGTGAAAAAGAGGTAGAGACTGGCAGCTACTACTCTATGCCAGACAAGAGCTTCCAGTATTGCCAGCGATTCATCATGCAGGTGGAGGAGTCTCTTATCGACCGTATGAGCAAGACACAGGTACAGTGGGACTTCACTCGCCAAGAGAAGATGGCTATGGACGATATGCGCCAAGGTCAGGAGCTGAGCGGACTGTTTGGCTATCGCTCTATGTCGAATGGTGGCAAGGATGTAGGTCTTGTTTATACCATGGGTGGCATCTTCTGGGAAGCTGGTAAGGATTTGCAGATTGGACACTGGGAGCCAAAGATGTTTAGACAAGCCGATGGCACTCTAGTTCCTGTAACACACGATGTAACCGTTCCTGATGGTTCTAGCGGTACAAAGGTTGAGAAGAAGCAGGTATATGAATATGTGATTAGCGAGAAGGAGCTGACCCAGTTTATTGCATCCATGTTGAAGGGTGCAGGTAACTCTAGCCGTACCAAGTTGCTCTTCGTGGACAACTTGATTTATCAGGCATTTGCTAACCTTCGTAGCAATAAGCGCATCATCACGCAGACGGAAAAGGACTACCAGGGATGGAAGCTCGACTTCGAGAAGTTTGAGAGCATGGGAACTAAGATTCTCATCTATCGCCACGATGCCTTCAACAGTTGGGGCATGGATGGTAGAGCCTTCTGCTTGGATGCTCGTTATCTCGACAAGTATGTATTCGGAACTTGGACACGAAGAGAGTTTAATGCCAAGGACTTGCTGATTCGCAACACCGCAGGTGTGGTAATGGAGGAATATAGCTGTTGGGTTCTGACATTCCCAGATGCCCATGCTCGTGTATCTCGCCCTACCTTCACAGAGGACGGTGTGACCGATGAGCAGATTTTGGAGTCAGCTTAAACATCGCAAAGGGAACTGATAGTTTTCTAACATATATCAAAACTCGGGGATAGTTGAGGCTCTAGATGGGAACAATAGCCCTCGGACTAGGCTTCGCTATCCCTTCACCCATAAACACAAAAGATATGTATAGATTTGTAGCAAACAGTATGCTCATCTTTGTGGTGACTCTGCCTAGCGGACTTGTGAAGAGCGTGGAGTTTGAGAGGTGCAGTAACAGTGCTTATTCTTACCTCACGGACAACAAACAGGTGGCTGACTGCATCAGAAAGCATCCGTTAACCAAGGCTGGACGCATCAAGGATGAGAGCGAACCTGAACCAGAGCCAAAGAAAGCTCTTGATGAGGTAATAGGGAAGGCGATGGACTTGATGGACGATAACGCCCTTCGCTTCGAGAATATCACCAAGGCAAAGAACTATCTCCAGAAGTCCTTCAAGGTGGATGTAAGGAAACTGAAATCACCTGAGCAGGTGAAGGAGAAGGCTAAGGAGCTTGGCATGGTGATTGAGTTTTAGTTTATAGTTTATAATTTATAGTTAATAGGTTTCTTGCTTATGGAAGTTCTTATGAGTGACCTTGTAAAGGAAATGAGGCTTGCGCTGGACGAGGTGAAGCACGATGAGCTGAATGATGTCTTTGCCGATGATTCGGACGAGGAAATGAAACAAGCTATCGAGACAGCAGCACAGCAGCTATTGCTGCAAGCACCACCGCAGATGCTACAGCCCCAAAGAGTAGTGGCTTCACTGAATGAAAGCGGTAAGCAAGATTACGATGCCATTCAGACGCAATACACCGATGGGCATGGTAGCCTGGTGATACCAGACGATTGGCTGAGGCTCGTAGAGCTGAGGCTGAAAAGTTGGTCTTCTTCGTTGGTGGCATTGATGGACCCAGGAAGCAAGGAGGCTCAGATGCAAGCCTCTCGATGGACTAGGGGGACACCGCAGAAGCCGAAGGGCATGATAACCGTTTCGCCTACTACAGGAAAGCGAGTACTGATGTACTGGACAGCTGGACGGTATTCTGCTAACCATGATACGCCTACCAATAAGGTGTATGACCATGAAGTGGAGCTGTTCACTTACGTTCCTTACCAAAAGGTGAAGGATGTGCTTGAAAAGGATGGGAAAACGGTGACAGGCCAGAAAATCATCCTAGCCTTGACTGACGAGTGCAAGAAGTATCTCATTTATCGTTCCATCTCCATCTTCTTGATAAGTAAGAAGGAGAGTGACCTGGGCGAGAAGTATAACCAATTATCACAAATATAACAAGATATGGCTAATGATATAGACAAAACGAGTCCTCACTACAAGGGGGAGTTTGGTAGTATCTACGAGGTGAACCAAAAGTTTCCTTCGGGAGGCGTGGAAGGTGACTATGTGGCTATTGATGGTTGGGCGCATTACTGGAATGCGGACAGAGGAACTTGGTGCGTGAACGCTCAGAGGGATAGCTACTGGGATGAGCTTATCACCAATATCATCGAACATTTCAAGACCATCAAGGGTAGTACCTATATGGGGGTGGCTACTGCTGATACCGTGCCTGATACTACGGCTGCAAAGGTGTTTTATTTTGCGCTGCAAGGTGGAAAATATGCTAACTTCGGAAATCAAGATGTAGCCCAGGGCATCAATGTGCTGCTGACCGAGGACGGTAAATCTTGGACTGTGCAGAGTCTTATTTCCGTTGCACAGGAATTGGGTGCTAGCACAACTATGCTTGTGAGCCAGAAGGCGATTACGGATGCCATCAATCGCAAGGCTAATACGACCGATGTGGATGAGGCTTTATCTAAGAAAGCTGATAAGGAAACGATGAACACGGAACTTGCCAAGAAGTTTGACAAAGTTTCTGTTGTTCAGGAAACAGGGACGGCTACAGATAAGGTTATGAGCCAGAAGGTTGTTACGGATAATCTTACAGAGCTGCAAAATACGGTCTTTCCGCTAGAGGTGTCTTTATCCCTTGACAAGCCTTTGCTAGAATATACTGGTAGTGAGCAAAGCATCAAAGCTACTTACTCTATCAAGCGCAAAGGTTCGCCAGTCACGCCTACAGCATTGGCTCTGTCTGTTGATGGTTCTCTTGTTAGTATTGATGTAAAGCAAGCAGATACAGTTACTATCAAGGTGAATAAGGAGGGAGAAACGCAAATCATCCTCACCGCAAAGCATGGCGACCTCGTAAAGTCGGCATCGAGTAAAGTGACAATGGTGTTGCCTATCTACTACGGCTTCGGTACAACGGAAACGGACATAGCTATTGCAGCCAATAAGCTTTCGCCTCGTCTGTCTGCTAGTGGAACTTACGCAAAGACTTCGGCAAAGGACGATGTTAACTTCATCATCCTTGCGCCTAAGACTCTTCCGAAACTTACCAACTTCACGATGGGTGGTGCTCCTTTCGTGATGGAGATTTCTTCCGTCACTATCAATGGTAAGGACTACTACATGTATAAGAGTGGTGCTGTTTACATGAATGGTACGACCTTGAACGTTCAAGCGAACTAAAAAATATAAGTAAATATGGCTGAAAAATTAAAAATAGCAAAAGGAAACATTGGCAATGCCCTACACAGCATTGCCAAAGACCATGTTACCACCGTTGCCGATGAAATCTTTGATGAGGATAAGCAGAAATATCAGTCGGAGATTAACGATGAACTCGACAAAAAGCTGAACAGAAATCTTCTAGCCATAGAGTTTGACGATGATACAGGTGAACTGAATGCTATCCTAGGGCAAGACACGACTATCAAGTCGGTGGAAACGGATGAGGATGGGAACGTAATCATAGAACAAGAAATTTCATAAAATTAATTATATGGCAACAACAAAGCAAAATATCGGTAAGATACCAATCATGAAAGGTGAGTACCAAAAAGGTACTACCTATCAGCGGTTGAACCAGGTAACCATGCTTGGCTCAACCTATCAAAGCAAGATAGATGGCAATACTTCCGCTCCTGCCCAGATGGGAGCGGACGGTGCCGTTGAGAACATCAACATGGACAAGTGGCTTTGTATTGCGGTTGGAAACGTTTCAGCCGCAAGAAAAGTCGTGTACAATAACGAGACCAGCGGACTGGAGGCCGGAAACGTGCAGGAAGCCATTGATGAGGTGGGTTCCAAAGTCAGCGACTTATCTAAATTAGTCGATGTATTCACAGTGTCTAGTGATAATAGAAAAACCACTAATATAAAAGGTAAATTTAGAGCAGGAGACAGAATCAGAATAACTTGTGATAATATAAAGATAGAATCTGGTGATGACTCTCCTATTATTGCGGTTTCTAGCAAAGGTTTAGCAAATGAATTTGTTGTAAACAATTTAAAGGAAGGAGATTCAAAATATAGTATATATGAATTTACCAATGATATAGAAACTTTTGATGTTTTTATAGGAGAAAAAGTGGATAATAAAAATACATTTGTATCTGTAGATGTAAAAATAGAAAAATTAGGAGAAGATTACAATAATTTGCAAAAAACACAAGAAAAATTAAGTAATGTATCCACACAAATAGAAAAACATATAGAAAATGCAAACAGTAAATTGACATACCCAGAAAGATTTACTTTAACTTATTCTGATAAAACATACAAGATTAATAAAAAGTTCAAATCGGGTGATGTAATATCTTTTGCATGCACAAATTTTTCTGTTGAGAAAACAAATGGAAGTGCGTATAACTTAAATATATTCGACTCTAGTAATACAAAGTTATATACTAAAAAACCAGAAGACGCTCATGATAATATTATCATTCCTTCTGATACGGATTTTATAACTGTAGTTTTATCCTATAATGAAGCAGTCACATCATTTAGCGCAGATATTTGTATATCAATAGATGCGCAGGCATCTGCTACAACAAAAAATAGAGTTGATTTAATTGGTGGTTACAGATTCGCTTCACATATTAGTTCAAAAGAAACAAGAAAAATAGAACTTCCTTTTGACTATAAAGCTGGACAGCCTATCACATTTATAATTTCAAATTATTCCGTGAAAGGTTCTAAAGATGCAAAGCACAATATAGCTATATATGATGCCAGCACACCATTAATGAGTTTAAATGATAATGGAGAAAATACTGTTATTTTAGACAAAGACACTGATACACTGACTTTGTATTTGAGCTATACTGACGAAATTACATCTTTGGAGATGGATGTTGACGTCTTGTATGGAGCAACGTCTTCTTCATATACAGAATTTAATAATATTAATTCAACAATAGATGCCAAATTATCCTCATTATTAATGAATGGTAAAATCACTAGTTATGTTAATTCAAATTCTATGTATATAGGTTTGGATATACCATTTAATGCTGATTGTGTTTTAAAAGAATTTGCAATCTCGTGTTATCAGGCATTATCTAAACATATCGGTGAGTCTTTTGAGTTTATTATAGGAACAATAGACCAAAGAAATTGGCTTTTGCCAAGAATTTCTTTTATGGCACCTATCTCAAGAGTTGAATCTGGCAAAATTTATTTTGATTTAAAAAACATCAAAATTGTTGCCAAGGAAGGAGAAATGCTTTTTGTTAAAATGCACAATTTATCTGAAAGTAAAGTCTTGTGTGGTTTATCTAATGATACTTATGATGATAGTAAAATTGTTAAATACACAACGGATTTGAATACAGAATTGTCTTCCTATACAGATAGAGGTTTCTCTTATTTTTATTTAAGCTATATTAACGTGAATAGTATATTTTCTTACAAAGAAAATACTGAAAGTTTAGAGAAAAAAATAGTAAACATTCAGTCGCAAATAGCAAATGATAAAATTTACATAGACGATGTAACGAATAAAAAATATAAATTAAAAGTTTCAAACGGAAGTATTGTTTTGCAGTCAACAAAGATAGAGAAGATGCTTGTAATAGGACATAGTTTTGTTAAGTATACAAATTCACCTTCTGTAAACTGGTATCTCGACGATGGAGAAAATAGAGCAATGGCTCCTAGTATTAATACTCATCAATGGACTGAATTTATTAAGTCAAAACTAAATTGTAGTGTTGATATAAAAGTAGGCATTGAATTTGAAAGAAATTATTCTCCAGACTACGATTTTGCGTCTAAATGGAATGTACAAGATGATTATGATGTTATCTGTGTATATTTAGCTGATAATGCTATATATGGTGACACAATGAAAGAAAGTTGGGAAGCAATGCTGAACTATCTGAAAACTGCTGCTCCAAAAGCAAGAATATTCTGTACAGGTAGCTGGATATATAAGGATACAGAAAAAGCTATAAGAGAAGCTTGCTCAAATGTTTATGGTGTCAATTATACAGATTGTGTCGGTTTATATAGTAAAGAAGTAAATAAAGCAACAATTTGGAAAAAGGGTGATTACTATTATGGTAGGGAGTCTAGCTATTATCCGATTAAAGATGCTTATCTTCATCCAAATGATGTTGGACATTTAAGTATAGCCAATAGGTTTTTACAGTCATTTGGAGAAGACGCAATTACAGGGAACACTCATAATATTACTCTCAATCAGAAGAGCGGAGGAACTATTGAAACACCAAATATTCTTTGGGTCGAAAATGGTATCGTTACAATAAGATGCAATCCTTCAAAAGGATATGCTATTAATAATGTGTCTGTATCAAAAGCAAGTGGTGATGTAATTATTTCCACAAGAAGAAGTAACACAATATTAGATGGTACAGAAAGAGTTTACTATACATTTACTATGCCAAATGGAAATGTTATAGTTACTCCAGAATGGACTACTGTTCAAGAAGAACTCTAAGTCGCTGACTTTAGAAACAACAAAAGGCGAGGGGATTTTTCTCCTCGCCATAAAAATAAAGCAATATGGAAAAAGAAGATTTGCATGCCTCCTTGCTATTCCTAATGAATAAGTTGGAGGAAATCAAAGACAATCCGATGCAGGATAAACGCTTTGTCGGTGCATTGGTTGAAGTGTTGAGATACTTCCGTGATAACGGAGAGTTAAGAAAAGCCTTTAAGCTTCACAAGGAGGGCTTGGCAGTTTTGGAGAAGTCTTCTTGGCTTAAGATTGTTACGGCAATGTGCAGTGCAAAGATGGACGAGTTTGGAACTGAGATTCCTCCAATCGACATCAAGGAGAGCATAGCCAAGATGGCTTCGGATGAGTATGTAGAGCAGAAAATCAAAGAAGTACTTGGATAGTAGCTTATGAAGGATTGGACAGGAAATAGAAAGAGTATGTTCGTGACTTTGGGAGCATCCAACCACACGGACAAAGAACGTGAGAGTAATGACTTTTACGCTACTGACCCTATCGCCATTGATAAACTGGTGACAGTTATACAACTTCCTCGTAAGATTTGGGAGTGTGCTTGTGGTACAGGGTGCTTATCTGACCGACTGATGGACTTCGGGCATGAAGTAATCTCCACCGACCTTGTGGACAGAGGCTATGGGAAGGTAAGAGATTTCTTGGAAACTACCGAACTGCCGAACGATTGTACTTGCATCCTCACCAATCCGCCATACAAGTATGCCCTGGATTTCATTAAGCACAGCTTGGAGCTTCTTCCTGATGATGGACTTTGCATCATGTTCTTGAAGACTACCTTTCTAGAAGGACAAAAGAGGTATGATGAGCTATTTAGCAAGCATCCTCCTCAGTATGTGCTGCAATTCTCACGAAGAGTGCTTTGCGCCAAGAATGGAGAGTTTCAGAGAATGAAGGACGGAGGAGGCAGTGCTGTTAGCTATGCTTGGTTTGTTTGGAAGAAAGGTTTTCATGGTGATACAGTCATCAAGTGGATATAATATAATAAGGTGTAACTCTTGATGGAGCTACACCTTATTTTATATATGATGAATTTGCGATTGTTGCTTACAGATTGTTACTTTAGTAAAGTTTAACTTTAAAATTTTGCTCAAAATGAATTGGTTTGAGCAAAAAAGTTGTAATTTTGCCACAGATTTTAATTTTATAAGGACATATGAACAATTAACTATAGACAAAAGGAGGTTTTTCTATGACACAAGAACAAGAAGCCGAAGTCCAACGGTTGATAAAGGACGTAGATGTTACAGAACTGATGGGAATGCTTATGAAGCATGGCAACAGATATTCCAGAAGAATCTTAAAGTTCTTCCGGTGGTACTGCAAGTATATGCCCATAAGCCTTATGTTCTTTCACGCTTATGGTATCTGGGACTTTTCTCATCATCCCAAAGAAATGTTTGTTCCTCACGAAGAAAATTTGCCATGTTATCTCTTCATTTATTTTATGGTTTATATTCTTCCGATGGTGACAATTTTGGCTAGTAGATTTTTCTTTTTGTGCTGGTGGTATCGTATTCCTTTCTTCTATTTCTTCGGCATTAATGCTGCACATATAGTGGAGTGGAGCTGGTACACTACCAATGCTATGGTTGATTCTTGCTATACTGTTATGATTGTAACAGGTATGTTTTATCTCTATGGCTTTTCTGATATGATTATCAATAAGACGAAGATGGGTAGAAAATTCTTCGCATAGAGATTGCTGGAGATAATAGGAGAATAATAGAGATTTTTGGAGAATAACGGAGAAAATTGGAGAATTATGAAAAAATTGTTGAATTATGAGACCCTGGGAAATGCGTTGAAGGCGATGAGCGATGCTTGCTTCAAGGCTGCAGAGCAGCAGAAGAATGGGGAGAAGGTTACGGCTTGCGGTATGAGCGATGATGATTTGGACAATCTTTGTGAACAGATTCCATTCATGCTGAATCCTTATATGACTGCCGGGCAGGTGAAGAAGGAGGCGCATATCAGCGAATCTACCCTAAGAAGGGCTATCGCTGATGGGGAGCTGGAAAGCGTGGGGAACGCTGGGGACCATTCTCATTTCTTCAAAAAATGGGACGTTAGAGAGTTTATCAAGAAAAGACTGAAAAGAAACAAGTAGGAAAGGAGAGAGGCGAGAGATTGCTTCTCTCTTTTTTATGCTCTAAAACACACAATTTTTGCCTTAAATTATACGCAATATTCTTGCGAAAATATACATACGATGGTTTTGATATGGGTTTATGTCACGTTAACACGCTGATATTCATAGAATAAAAGTTTTTGTGACAGAGTTATTTTTGCTTTAGCCTATTTTCCTTAACTTTGCACACGTAATCGGTTACATGTGAGTATAAACAGAATGTACAACTTTTATTTCTTTAGGAATTATGGCAGAAGAAGTAATTAAGACTAC